>OGOQ01002678.1_pt1 | contig 10695 bp, 10 predicted proteins | sample 1552691 | NCBI WGS metagenome assembly OGOQ01 (sample SAMEA2580209, study PRJEB22360) | human gut metagenome | biome: human gut; feature: human-associated habitat; material: faeces | place: Denmark | collected 2008/2010
TTGATATTTTTTCATCTTTGACCGATCTTGAGATTCGGAATTGCATTCAGGTCAAGATCGTGACGCGTGCCCGCCATATACTCATAGTACCCCTGTGATGCGATCATCGCCGCATTGTCGGTACAAAAGATCGGAGACGGATAGCAAAGGGCGATCCCCGCCTCATCACATGCCTGCTTCATTGCCGCACGCAGTGCAGAGTTTGACGCCACACCGCCTGCAACCGCGATCCTCTTTTCGCCAAGTTTCCCTGCGGCGCTGACGGCTTTTCCGACTAACACATCCACCACCGCCTGCTGGAAGGAGGCTGCCACGTCGGCACGATTGACCTCGATCCCCTTCATCTCACAGCCATTCAGATAATTAAGAACCGCTGACTTTACACCGGAGAAGCTGAAATCATATTCGCAGCCTTCGATCTTAGCGCGCGGAAACTCGATCGCGTGTGGATTGCCTTCCTTTGCAAGCTTATCGATCTTAGGACCTCCCGGATAACCGAGTCCGATTGCTCTTGCAACCTTATCAAACGCCTCTCCCGCTGCATCGTCATGCGTATAACCAATAATCTCAAACTTGCCATACTCCAGCACGCGCACAAGATGCGTGTGTCCACCGGATACCACCAGACAAAGAAACGGTGGCTCCAAATCCGGATGCTCCAGATAGTTGGCGGCGATATGTCCCTCAATATGATGAACGCCGACTAACGGCTTGCCTGCCGCCTAAGCGATCACCTTTGCTTCACCAACACCAACCAGAAGTGCTCCAACCAGTCCGGGTCCATACGTCACACTGACCGCATCAATCTCCTCCAGTGTCACATCCGCATCGGCAAGTGCCTGCCCGATCACCTGATTGATCCTCTCGACGTGCTTTCTGGATGCGATCTCCGGCACAACTCCTCCATATAATGTATGTATGTCTATCTGTGATGAGATCACATTGGACAGCACACTGCGCCCGTTCTTCACAACGGAGGCTGCCGTCTCATCGCAGGAGCTTTCAATTCCCAGTATCAATATATCTTTTTCCATGTTGATCCTCATTTCCGCACGACCCTCTATGCCGGACCAATGCTTCTTTTGCAGAATATAATGGCATATCAGGTCTTTTCCTATGTATTATTTAATGTCCGTCTGCCTCTTTTGCCGTGATCTGTTGCCAGCCAAGGATCTTCCAGTGTCCCTCGCTGTCCTTGCGGCAGATATATTTTGCATATGACTCTGTTGTTTTGGACTTCTTGGAGGTCTGCAGCACTGATGCGATCAACGTTGCTTCATCTTTGCCGTCCACCTGCGCATACTCCACCTTTTCATCCTCTTCTACAATATAGGAAGAGATGAAATTTTTATTGTCATCAAACTTCTGGATGTCCTTCTTAAGCGCTTCGTACATATCCTTTTCAGAATTGCCCTTCTGCTGCAAAAGCTCCTCATCGTACAAGGTACGCTGCTGCTCATATAACGCTTTGCGGTCCTTTTCCTTCATATTGGTATTGTACATGCATTTATTCAGGCGCCAGAACAGCTTTACCACCTCAGTCGGTGTTCCCGGATATTCCAGTTCCAGATCCTTGGCAAGCAGCTTGCCGACTTCTGTCTTTGGAAGTGCGGACTGTCCTTTTTCTTCGGCTTCCTTCTGCTGATAAATACGAACCCCTGCAAATATCAGAACTGCCGCTGCCACAAGAATCACAAATACGATCAAGATCTTTTTGGTCATTTTGTCCATTTCAATCCTCTCCTTCCTCATCCACAAAGTCAAGTGTCTTACTCCACCGGTCTCTTCCTGCATGCGCGTGCGGGAAAATCTTCCGGACTTCCTTCATGTAGTCCTCCGGATGCAGCATGGACGGACTGTAATGTGTCAGCCACATTTCTTTTACTTCTGCTTTCCGCCCAAGCCTTGCCGCCTCATACATCGTCATATGCTTAAACTCGGCTGCCTTTTTCTGCTTGTCACGATCTCCGTACATGCCCTCACAGATAAACAGATCGGAGCCGGCGGCATTGTCTGCAATAATGTCCATCGGTCTTGTATCTGTACAATAGGTCAGCTTAATGCCTCGTCTGGCAGGCCCGATCACCATGTCCGGCGTAAATATCCTGCCATCCTGCTCGATAGTTTCCCCCTTCTGAAGTCTGCTCCACAGCTTCAGCGGAACCTCATTTGCCTTTGCAAGCTCCGGATGGAACTTTCCGCCTCTCGGCACTGTGATCGTATATCCATAGCATGGCACATTGTGATTGACCCGGAAGGCTTTGATATGATATCCATTGACATGAAGCTCCTGCTCCTTCTCGCTCAATTCTATAAAACGAACATCAAACGGAAGTCCCGGAGCGATCACGCGAAGTGCATTCACGGTCTTTTCCAGTCCCTTCGGACCGATCATCGTCACCGGACGGGTTCGGTCTGAATTGCCCATTGAAAGCAAAAGTCCCGGCAGTCCGCTGATATGATCTCCGTGATAATGCGTGAAACAAATCGTGTCGATCGGATTGACACTCCATCCCTTCTCACGGATCGCGATCTGTGTTCCTTCACCACAATCCACCAGAAGACTGCTTCCCTCAAGTCTGGTCATCATGGCGGTAAACCATCTGCCCGGCAGCGGCATCATTCCGCTTGTTCCTAACAAACATACATCTAACATAATCCACCTCTTCCCGTCTCTGAACGAATCCGTGGACTATTGTATCACAATTCCGTTGCTTCTGTCACCTCCGGCGGAACAACAAATTTCTTCACCATGGCATCGTAACAGTCCTCGCATAACAGGAAAGAATGGATCTGTCCATCTCTTTTCGAAAAATATCCCCATTGCTTCTTTCCTTCAAAGACGTCTTCTCTCAATATTCCGTTTTCCGATTTTAAAATGCGGCCGCATCTATTGCAGCATAAGTTTTTCTCTGCCATCTGATCCATCTCCTGTCTTTTGTTCTAAAGCAAGTATATCGCGGTCGACAGGATCTGTATAGTGGAAAACACAGGAAGGAACCGTTACAAATGCTTCTGCATGATCAGTGCATCCTCCTGTGGATCTCTGTAATAGCCGCGACGCCTTGAGATCACTGCAAAGCCAAGCTTTTCATAAAGACCGATGGCAGCCACGTTACTCTCCCGCACCTCCAAAAGCACCTGCTCAACGCCCTTGTCCAGACAGCGTTCAAAGACTTCCCGAAGTAATGCCTCTGCAAGTCCTCTGCGTCGGCATCTCTCATCGACTGTGACATTACACAGATCTGCCGTTTCAAAGGAGCAAAAGAAAACACAGCTTCCTGCCACATCCCCCTCGCATTCTGCCACAAGATAGATCCGTTCATCATCCTTAAGATGCTCCATATAATCCTGCTCGCTCCACGGATGCGTAAAATTCTGCCTTCCGATCCGGCAGACCTCGTCCACCTGTGCCGGTTCCATTGTTTTAATCTGCTGCATGTAATCTCTCTTCTCTCTCCCGCTCCGCCTGTGATTTGCGCAGGTAAACCGGACGATGCTCTGCGGCTGTCTCCACTCTTCCTTGATGATAATAAAGGGCTCCAAGTGTTGCAACTGCTGCCGCTCTCTGTCTCGACATATGTGCCGGTGCAAAGCTGTATTCATTGACAATCTCTTCGCGGATAATCTCCTCATAAACAGGAACACCATCCCCGAGGAAATGAACCTTGACCGGGTACTGCGAAAGCTCCTTTAACAGGTCATGGATATCCATCGCACACTGATCCATGACCTCCACCATCTGTCCCTCTCGCATCTCATAGACACCGGTATACACCTGATTGCGGCGTGCATCCATGATCGGACAGATAAAGCCGTCACTCTCGGCAAGCTGGTATGCCAATCCCTCCAGCGTCGGCACCGGAATAATCGGTTTATCAAGCACCAGTCCCAGTCCCTTCACCGTGGATGAGCCGATACGAAGTCCCGTAAAGGAACCCGGACCTGCTGCCACAGCGATCGCATCAAGCTCCTCAAGAGGGATCCCCGAAAAATCAACAACTTCCTTTATCATAGGAAGAAGCGTCTGTGAATGTGTCTTTTTATTATTGACGGTAAATTCTGCTACTACGGTATCGCCGGATAACACAGCGGCGGAAGCAGCTAAGCCTGAACTGTCAACTCCTAATATCTTCATCTTAATCCTCATTTCTGCACACATTCTTTGCACACAACGGGTTTGTGTCAAGTGCGCACAGGCACAAATCCGCAATCTGTCATCTCTGCCGGTCCTGCTTTCCCCACATGTCAGCCCTTATCCGTGCAGACTTCGACCAAATAATATATCAGTTTCTGTCAATGGTAATCGTCCTGTAGTCAAAGCCCTTATCAAGCTCCTTTTCAATGGTCACGCAAATAACATGCTCCGGGATCAGTTCTTTGATCAGTGATGCCCATTCGATCAGACACACACCCTCTCCAAAGAAATAATCCTCATAACCGATCTCATCCATCTCCTCCGGATCTGCAATCCGGTATACATCAAAATGATACAACGGCAGTCTGCCACTCTCATAAATCTGCATGATCGTAAATGTCGGGCTGCTGATCGGCTCCTCAATGCCAAGCCCCTTGCCAAAGCCCTTGGTAAAAACGGTCTTTCCAACACCAAGATCACCGTTTAATAATACGATATCTCCCGGACGGCAGTCACCACCAAGCTTCTGCCCCAGCGCAAATGTATCCTTCTCGCTCCGGCTTTCTATTACTTCTGTCATTTCGGATCCTCCTGCTTTGTCTCCGCTTCCTGTGACGGATCATAATCTTTATAATACCCCAGCCTCTCCTCAACACAGGCGCGGATCTGTTCGAAGCTGTCTCCGCACTGGTCTGCCGGAAAGATAAATGCTCTGACCGGAGACATATAAAGATACAACGCCTTTGCCGTATAAATACACTTGCGGACATCATACCATTTCACGCATGCCTCCTGCTCTCCCTGGGAAACCGTGATCTGTTCCTCTGACAGAGTGTAATGAAGCGATGCATTGATATCTTTATTCTGTTTCGCCTGTGCGGCAGACTTTCCGTAAAGCATCACCGGCTGCACGATCGTGAAAAGACAGCCTATAATAAATAACGCAAGCTTCGCCGTCGTATCCAGTGCCCCGAAACGAACTGCCAGAATGATCCAGCATGCAAGGCTGATCACCACGCCAAAAATACCGGACACCCCTGAATAAGTATGGCGCATAGAGAACCGGTACAGATCCTTCGCTGTCAGTTCCACGTCAAATTCTATATCCTTCATGAAATATCTCCTGTTCTTCCTTATTTTAGCATCATTATAGCAGAATATGGCGAAAAAACAATATATACAAAAGCTTCGTCATATGTTATCTTTAAAATCAGAGAAGCATTGTGGGGAACAGTTACATGTAGAAAAGAGGGGTACTTATGGATATTTCCAATATGACAATAGATGATATCCGCCAGCAGGTCGAAGAGCAGATTGATTTCGACCGCCTTGAAGAATTAAATGCCCAGCTCGAGAAGGATATTCGGGGCATTCTGGATTCCTGCGGATTATATTACCGGATCTTCTCCCGCGTCAAAACCAAAAATTCCATCAGCAAAAAGCTGTTTAACGGCAAATACGGCACCAGGCAGAATCCCAAGAAGGTACAGGATCTGATCGGTCTTCGTATTGTACTTTATTATTCCGACGACTTAAGCATCGGCAGAGAGATCATGGAGAACACCTTTCTGCGCACCGGCACCTGGTCCAGAAATGATTTTAATGCGGCAGAGTTCCGCGCCACCAAAATAAACGGTGTATTCAAGCTTCCATCCGAGCATTTTAAGCTGTATACCAGCGAGCTTTGGCAGCTTCCGATCGATACCACCTTCGAGATCCAGTTCCGTACCGTATTTTTCGAGGGCTGGCATGAAATTGAGCACGACATGCGCTACAAGAGTCTGCTGCCGGACGACAAGTTCTGGGAGAACAGTGAGGATCTTTCCCGGATCCTGCACTGTATTCTTGCCAATCTGGAGCTTTCCGACTGGTCTTTGGTGCAGCTTTTCGAGCATCTTTCCTACAATCATTACCAGAACGGCAACTGGGATCTGATGCTCAAAAGCCATTTCCGTCTGCGCATGGAGGACAAGGAACCGCTCGCGCCGGCGATCACCGCTCTTTTTGACGAGAACCGCCGTCTCGCCAAGCAGTTTTTCAAATGTGAGAAGATCACACTGGTGCGTGAGCTGTTAAAACAGGATTACATTCCAAAGATCACATTTGACCTTATCGTCCGTCTTCTGAATGAAAGCACTGTGCACGATGAACGCATCTCTGCTTATTATAAAGAGCATGATCCGCTCGCCGTAAAGACACCGGCACCGGCACGCAAAGCGTTAAGTCCGCTTGACTCTAACACACTGTTTCATCTGGATATTCCGCTTTTGCATAAACCGGTCAGGGATGTCAGAACCGAGTTTCACAATGCATCGCACATCATTTACCGCTGGATCCGCTATAAGCTGAGCCATGTATTTCCGGAGCTTCCGGCAGAGCTTGAAACACTTTCCATGCACCTTCCGGGCTATGATTTTCAGTGCTTCTGGCAGCCGGACGATTTCCTGTTTACCGCTGAGTTTTCCTATATCGACGATCAGATGCCCGGTACGCTGTGGCATATCACGGCATCCGTTACATCACCGGATCACGGATCATCGCTGATGTTTCATCATCACACCAGGCTGCACACACCGACTACCGCACTTCACCGAGAAAGTTTCAGCAAGCCGTCCTATCTGTCAGAGCTTTCCTCTAAGATCGGTCTGGTGGATCTGGAACGCCTCGGAACGCAGGGACGCTTTGTCAATACCGATGAGGGCTTTATCGCTTTAAGGCACCTCCTGCATGATCCGGAAAGACGTCTGCCTGTCGTCGTGATCACACAGCATCAGGCTTTAGAGACAGACAACTCCAACGAATACCGCGAGGGCTACGATATGAATACCTTCCCGATCAACGGCACACGTCTTGCCAAGGTGATCGGTCTGTATTCCCATGTTTATATGCTTGATCAGAATATCGCAAGACAGCTTATCGTCAACGGCAGGAAGGATAACGAGGTTAACCACGGAGGAATCCTTATCTTCTGGCCGGTTTCATCTGGAAAAGAAACAACTGTTTACACAAGTCAGATGATCCGCGAAGCACATTTCGACTATAATCGTTTTGCCTACCATGAGCAGAATTTCAATGAGAAGGCATTTCGCTCCAAACTGGCGCAGATCATCAAGGATGACCATGTTACCCACTGACAAGCGGTTCCATAGGAATCTCTTTCAAAACGCACGAAGCGGACATATCCTCACAGGGTATGTCCGCCTTTATTTTAATATATGGGTAATTGCTCATAACATAACAAAACGGAAAAAACACCGGTTTCCCGCTTATTATGTCAATTGTCTATTTCAGTTCAACCTTAACGCTTTTCTTTTTCTGCTTGCCGGAACAGCTTCTGCACAATCCCACAGTGATCCGATCTCCTCTTTCATGCGTCGAAAGACAAAGACTCAGATCCTTCATACTGCGGATCTTATTGCCATCAATCGAATCGATCACGTCTGCCACACGGACACCACCGTGATACGCCGGGGACTTCAGCTGAACCTCCGTCACATAAATTCCCTTTCCATTCTCCATATCCTTGCCCCGAATGCCAAAGGTAACCGGTGTCTTCTCCTCCACGATCGCCTCCGCTGCAACCGCAATATCTTCTGCCGAAATAAATGACCAGTTTGTATCTCCTGTCGTACGTTGATAAGCATCTGTGATCATACCGACCATACGACCTTCAATGTCAGAAACAAAACCATCGCCTCCCTCGGTATATGCAATATCCGTCACATACACGGTCAGGCAGTCATCCACCGCCTGCACGGTCATATCCGTGTTGACCACATTGCCCGGCATCACAGACTTCATGATCCCATTCGGACACCCAAACAGAAGGACACGGTCATTTAACTCCGGTGCCGTATCAGATGCATCCTGCGTAAAATCGATCACATAAATCTGATTCATTGTGCTTTTGGAAATATCATTCACATCCATGCGAAGTACTGCAATTCCGAGATTATCATCGGTTGCCACAAGCGTAGCTGCCGCACTCTTCCCATTGGCGAAGGATACCTCAAGACTCCCCTTCTCCACAAGCGAGGATACCTGTGTCAGAACATAAAGTGAAGAACCTCTCCGCTTAAAGATCAGTCCGCTCTGAAGCACATCCTCCTTATCGCTTCTCTGATACCAGCTTTCGGTGTGGAGCTTATCCACCGTCACGATTGCCTTGTTACACTGCTCTCCGATGTTCTTGATCCTGTCCCAGTAGTTCTCATAGGCAGCAAGCATATCCGATTCCGTTGACGGTCGTGGTGTCTGCTTTGTACCGGCTGATGTCTCCTTTGCATCATTCAAAAGACTTTCCCGATATATTCTGGCATCCCGCTTCTCCAGAACATCCTGAACCTTCCAGAACGTCACAGATGCCGTGCCGCCAAAAACCACAGCGAGAACAATCACATACACCGCCCTCTTTATAATGCCAGCCGGCTTTCTCTTATGAGGCTCCTGCACTGCCTCCTGTAAAAAGCAATACTCCTGATCATTCGTATCCTTTTCTTTTCTTGACATAATTTATTAACTCTCCATCTGATCGACATAACAACCTACTTATATAAATGTTATCACATACATATGAATAGTTTATGAATAAGCCGTAAATAGGATATTTTAATTTTATGTTGCAGTATCTTAGCTGTCTGGTGTATGATGATATTAATTGTATTGAAATGAGGACAATTGTAATGAACGAGAAAGTATTACAGACATTAGAATATAATAAAATCATTGAGCAATTAGTCACCTATGCGTCTTCACCTTCCGGTCGTGAAGCCTGCCGCACGTTAAAACCGCAGACCGACAGCCGCTGGATCGAGACCGCGCAGCGCGAGACCTCCGATGCCCTGACTCACATCCTGACCAAGGGCGAACTCTCCTTCTATGGTATTGAAGATATCCGTCCCGCACTCAAGCGGCTGGAAATCGGATCTTCCTTAGGAAGTCATGAGCTGTTGGACATTGCAAAGCTTTTATCCGCCGCAGGCTCTGTCAAGAACTATTTCCGCCAGTCCCTGCGTGAGGATGATTCAACCGGCGATTCTCTGGATGAGCGCTACCGTCTGATCGAACCGCTGTCGCTACTGATGCAGGAGATCCGACGATGCATTCCGGACGAAGACAACATTGCCGACGATGCTTCCACGGGACTTGCACAGATACGCCGCCAGCTCAAGCTGACCAACGACCGCATTCACGAACAGCTAAGCAGTATTGTCAACGGCTCTGCCCGCAGCATGCTTCAGGACTCCATCATTACGATGCGAAACGGACGCTACTGTCTGCCGGTCAAGGCGGAGTACCGTTCTTCCTTCCGCGGCATGCTTCATGACCAGTCTGCAACCGGTTCTACTCTTTTCATTGAGCCGGCCGCGATCGTAAAGCTGAACAATGATATTCGCCAGTTAGAACTGAAGGAACAGGAAGAGATCGACAAGATCCTGGCAAATTTAAGCAATCTTGCTGCTGAGCAATCTTTCTTCCTCGCACAGAATTACCGTGTTCTGTGTGAACTGGATTTTATTTTTGCACGCGCCATGCTGTCCAAGCATATGCGCGGGACGCGCCCGATATTCCCGACAGAAGGTTATATCGAGATTAAAAAGGGACGTCATCCGTTGATTGATCCCAAGAAGGTTGTTCCGATCGATATTCACATAGGCAGGGATTTTTCACTTCTGGTCGTAACCGGTCCCAACACCGGTGGTAAGACCGTATCGCTCAAGACAGTCGGTCTGTTCTGTCTGATGGGACAGGCCGGACTTCATATTCCGGCATTTGACAATTCCTGTCTGAAGATATTCGATGAGATTTATGCTGATATCGGTGATGAGCAGAGTATTGAGCAGAGTCTCAGTACTTTCTCCTCTCACATGGTCAACACCGTATCCATCCTTGAGAGGGCAGATGCCGACAGCCTCGTCCTTTTCGATGAGCTTGGTGCCGGAACGGATCCTACAGAGGGTGCCGCACTCGCTACGGCGATTCTTTCCAATCTGCACAAGCGCGGCTGCCTTGTCATGGCAACAACCCACTACAGTGAATTAAAGCTTTATGCACTGCAGACACCGGATGTACAGAACGCCTGCTGTGAATTTGACGTTGCAACCCTTCAGCCTACCTACCGTCTTCTGATCGGCATCCCCGGCAAGAGTAATGCTTTTGCCATATCCGGCAAGCTCGGTCTGAGTCAGGATATCATAGAGGACGCCAGAGAACGCGTCTCCTCCGACGCCCAGAACTTTGAAGATGTGCTGAGTGATCTGGAGGCTTCCCGCATCAAGCTCGAAAAGGAGCAGAAAGCAATCACGGAAAGCCGAAAGGAAATATCCCGTCTCAAGAAGGAGCTGCGTGAGAAGACCGAAAAGATCGAACAATCCAAAGAAAAGATCCTGCAGAATGCCAATCAGGAGGCCGGTAAGATCCTTGCCGAAGCCAAAACCGTAGCAGATGATACGATCCGCAAATACACCAAATGGGCGAAAAGCGACCGTCACATTCAGGAAATGGAACGGGAACGTGCCAATCTGCGCAGCCGCATGAATAAGCACCAGGATCTGTCC
>OGOQ01002683.1_pt1 | contig 10667 bp, 1 predicted proteins | sample 1552691 | NCBI WGS metagenome assembly OGOQ01 (sample SAMEA2580209, study PRJEB22360) | human gut metagenome | biome: human gut; feature: human-associated habitat; material: faeces | place: Denmark | collected 2008/2010
TAGGGGCAAGCCCCTACCCTAAATATGAGCCCCTTTCAGGGGCGCTGTCGCCTCTTTACCAACCTTGATTTTTAAGGAATTTTGAACACCCTACCCTTCAGGGGCGCTGTCGCCTCCTTACCAACCTTGATTTTTATGGAATTTTGAACACCCTACGTCTGACCCCCCATTTTTTTTCGTTGTCCCCCCAAAAACAAAAGCGCCGGAGCATTCTCCGGCGCTTTTGTCATTATAGCTTTTGTCATTATCTATAAATCAGAGCACATTATCTATACATAAATCAGAGCGACACCTTCCCGACACTCTCACCCTCATCCGTGCGTGCCTCCACCACATAAACGCCAGTGGGGAGTTTCAGGGAGAGGCGTGAGACATACGGCGTGAGTTTGTACACCGTGCGACCGTCGGCAGCGATGATATGCACATACGTCAGCACATGCGCTGCAGAAGAAGAGATCGTCACACTGCCGTTGTCGGCCTGTATGAGCGGTTGCGTGAAATTCTGTTCCTCTTCCAGCGAAGGACGCTCTGAAGAGAGGATGAAATAGCGGCCCGTCGTCACTCCCGGCACCTCCACCTTCACGCTGTCGGCATTGCCATTGCCCCGCAGTGGTGTCACGGCCCCCGTCTGACTGTCGAGCAGTGAGAGTGTCTCGCCAAACGAGCGCATGCCCGAGAACGTGAGCTGCACAGGTTCTTCGCTGTTGCTCAACACACCCAAGGGGACGCGCCAGAGCGAGCGGCGTCGGTTGATGGTGCTCGTGCGGTTGCCGGCCAACGTATATACCATTGGGATTTCCTGCAACGAGTTGTCGAGCAAGAGTTGCATATCCTCCGCAGCCTCGTAGCCGTTGACCGCTGTGGTGTCTTTCACCACCAGTGCCTCACTCCCCTGCCCGCTTCGCGAAGCGTGGATGCGGAGCATAGGAGCCTCAGCACGTCCGATGGCTGGAGCACGCAACAGCGTTCCGCTGGTGTGGAGCGATGTCTGCATGTCGGCGGTGAACTTCAAGGTGATGGTGTTCGTGCCTTCCTTGCCTTCCACGAAGAAGCCCTGTCCCGATGGCAGACTCGCGAGCGCGGCCTCCGTCGTGCCGTTCACGGAAATCCATTCTCCGGCATTGGGCTGGCGCATCGCCCCTTCCTGTCCGCCGGCCGTCAGCACCCAATATTTCGCCCCATTGAGCTGGTCCGCATTTTCTTTGAAGAACTCGTTGAGGTCGAGGGCGCAGGCAAACGGGTTGCCAACGAGGAAGAACCTGTTGTTGGCATTCTCGTTTGTGAGCGTCACGGTCAGGTCGGTGCCAGACTTCAACTGGTCGGTCGCCAACTTATGATGATACGTGCGGTCCACAGTATAAGTCTTCCCGTCCGTCTCGTTCAATTCCGTGTAATAGCCATAGGCCGTGTCTTCCTTCGGCAAACGGAAGAGCGACTTATTGTACTTCTGCGCCCCGATACCGATGCCGTTGACTTTGACAGAGAAGCCACCCTGCGAATAAGCCTCCCGCACGTCGTTGTAGACAGCGCTCCAGTTGGCGGCCTGGTAGATATTCTCCGTCGTCGTGTCCACCTTGGCTTCCTGCGGGTTGTCGGCCAAATAAGGTTCGAGGTAGTAAAGCTTAGGGTTGGCCTTGTCCCAGCTGCGCTGATAAACGGCTGGCGCGAAGCGATGGTAGAGGTCTGTGCTGTACGTCACGTCCTTGAAATAAGGCGTGGCCTGACAAGCATCGTTGTTAGGCGCATACCATTCTCCCGCGTAGCTCTGGCGCAGCGGCGAACCGAGGGTGTACCATCGGTCGGGAGTCAGCGCATATTCCACCCACGCTTTCTCATAGCTGAGGCGTTCGGCATGCAGCAATTCGCCACCGCTCTGCACCACGAGGTCCTTACTTTGATAGGGCGTGTAAATGTCGCAACGATTGACGCCCGCTTTGGCTTTCGGCGCTGCCAGAAGCGCATATTCGATGTCGGGCGTCGCCGTGCGCTGCTCGCCTTCGTGACCGACGAAGTTGAGGAACCCGTCGCCGGCATAGTTGGTCTCATAGAGTTGCGGTCCTGCCTTGTCGGGCGTCACGATGACACTGGTGTGGAGCATCGGCACATAGCCCTGCGCCGTACCGTTGTCGGCATTGGTGGCATAATCCGTCTCCGTATCGGCTTTGAAATGCAAGTCAGCGAGGTCGGCGCGTTGCCAGTTGGCATCGTTCGTCCAGTCGGTGTTTCCGGCTGCTCCCGTCCATTTCTGGTATTTCGGAACGATGATGAGGTCAACGAGCACATTGCCGTCACACACCGTTGACTGCGTGGCATTGCCTGCATTAAAGAGCTCCCGATAGTTGAAGCGGAGCGTATAGACATATCCCTCGCGCGGCTGGAAATCGCTGTTGAAGACGATGTCGGCATGGGCATTTTCGCGGTCTGCCTTGCTGGCCACGAGTGTTTTGAGCTGGCCCACGATGCGGAAGTTCTGCACACTGAGGCCAGCGCGTTCTTCAGCAGCCTTCGTTTCATACGCCTTCATATTGGGGTCGTTGGTGCCCGCGAGGAAGACTTCTGGACTGACGCTGGTCAGACCGATGGCGCCATCCGTCACTGTCTCGATGCCGCGCAAAGGCACGCGCAGGACATTGGCGGCACTGCCGTCGGCCCCGGCCCTCACCTCTTCCACGGCGGCCAAACTGCTGCGCACTGGCACGTTGGTGAGTTTATCGGGATATTTATATTTGTCGCCATGCAGACCGTCGAAGAGCTGCGGCGCCTCTCCGCTCACTTTGATGCCCACCTGTTGAGGGTCGTAGCAATATTGCGTGCCGCTGCTGTCTTCGTGGTCAATGGGCACCACCGTCACCTTCAGAATTTTGCCCTGCTTTGTGGCGGCAGGCACATAGATGTTACACGTGTTGTTGAGCAACACGAGCGATGCCACCTTGTCGGCACTGTTAAGCGTGAACTGATGGAGCACGTCGATGACGCTCTGCTCGAGGGTATATCCCTCGTCGTTCTTCGGCGCGGCGCCCGCCACGGTGGTGGCTTTGGGATAGAAATGGCGGAAAGCCAAGAGCGCCTCGCGGAGCGAAATTTCGTTGGAGAGGCGGCTTTCGTTCTTTTCTAAGACGCGCCAGGTGGCGTTGTCGACATTGATGCACACGTCGGTGAATGCGCCGCCCACATAATCGCGCCACCAGTCATACTGCACGATGCGCTCGCCGATATTGCCTTCATCATCCTCTCCCACCTGCTTGACACTGAGCGAGACGCTCTTGCCAGCGCAGGTCTGGGTTTCGTGTTCAACGGCGGCCTCGTCGTCGGCATCCGTCACCACGCGGATGGGCGACAGCGTGCGGAACTTGCAGCGGACGCTGCATCGCGTGTTGATCTCAAACGAATGGAAGGCATTGGCCAGCGTGACGGGGTCGTCGGAGAAGCGCGGCACGAAGAGGAAGTAATAGTCGTGGTTGGGCTTGATTCTCGGCTCCTTCACTTTGTCGCTGATGACGAAGTGGCGCACACCAGCACTGGTGACTTCGCGAGATGCCATGCCGACAGTGGCCGCCACAGCGTCTCTGTATATGAAGCGCGGGAGGTCTTCGAATTTGGTTTTAAACTCCACAGAGCGGAAGATGCCTTCTCCAGATACCTGGCTGTTGGGGTCGCCCAAGAGGGCCTTGACGAAGGCGGGCTTCACCTCGGCGTCGGACATACGGTAGAGGCGTTCCTGTCCCTCTGGCTTTCCAGTGTCGAAGCCCAATTCGGCGTCAAACATCTCCTTGTCGAGGAGGCAATACCACACCTTAGGATTGTCCTTCATCACTTCGCCAGTGTTGAGGCCCAACTGGGCACGCACCTGATCGTAGTCGACGGTCATCTTACACAAGGTCAGCTGGTCGCCACAGACTGGAATGGTACGCTCAATCTGAACTTCTGGCTTGACGCTGAACACTTCGACATCATCAATCAAGATGTCGCCGCCCTTAGTATTGGTGCAGGCGTTGTCGATGGTAAGGCGGAAGCTGTCGAAGTCCTCAGCATTCTTATTGACGAAACTGAAATACACCTGCTGCCAGATGCCTTTGCCACCATTATCCTTAGGGTTTAACGTCTTGCTAAGGGAATCACGAGCTTCGCCCAAGATACTTCCAGGACAGTAAGAATAGAGCGTCGTGGCCTTGCCGTTTTTAAATCCCTGAATGGAGAACACCACGTTGGCCGGACTTTCGTTGCCACGGTCTGGACTGCTCATCCATGCCGAAACGAAAAGACGCGAGGCTTTGCAAGGCATACCAGCAAAGTCGATAGACGCAATCTGTCCAGGAAGGTCGGAAGCGTCAATATAGAGGAAGCCGCTCTGGCTGGCATCATAGTTTTGAGAGCCATACTCATTCTCGTAATACTTCTTAACAGCGAAGAAATTACCACGATTATCTCCTATATTAAAACGATGGGCAACAGTGTAGTTACCCCACGTACACTCAGCAGTTTTACCATCAGCACTATTGAAATCTCCGCCGATGGGCGCGAAGCAATATGAGGTGTTATCGTAGTTGAAGGGATAGCGATATGTCAAACCACATTTCGTACTTGCCCCAGCCACTTTATCAAATCCCGTATAGGTTCCCACAGGTGGCGAAACAAAGGCATCAAACTGATCGGGGTCGAAGGTGATGGTGGCTACAGGGTCGCCAGTGGTCTTCAGCAAGGCTTCGGGCGAACGCTCCGATTTGAAACTGCCGTCGCCTTTTTTCCCGATGATTTCGGAATAAATGATGGGCTCAAAATCATCTTCAAACGTCAGATTGAATTTGGCAATCTGATAGCGCGTGCCGTCGCTGGCCCTTCCATACACCTTCAAGGTGCAGCTGCCGGCCTTGGCGGTACCGCGGCCCTTGCCGTTGGCATCGTCCGGATAATTGAAGGCGATGGCGCGGTCGGTAGCGGCATCGCCATCGCCGCTACTGAGAAACCCGGCGAAAGTGATGCCGCTGCCCAGGTCGTCCACTTCAACCTCAATTGCCCCACTGTTGACGGCATTCTGAAGATTGTCTTCTGAGGCAATACCACCATTATAAAACCAATAGTCCTGCTTCTGCATATTGAGGGCAACCGAACTGTAATTGAGCGTCACCTTCTTCTTCGGGAAAGCAATGGTGTGCTCTTCATACCATTTATCATTGCTGCCATCATACTTATACAGGAGCAATTCGTTGGCAATGGCGCGGGCATTGCGAATGACATAGAGGTTGCGGCCAATGATGGTCGGCTCCACAATGTTTTGCTTCGAGGGCAGGATGATGTCGCTGGTAACATTCCCATTATATTTGGTGACATTCCCATTATATATGGGGTTACCGTTGTCGCCGAAATAATCAACGAAATCGCTGTAGGTTGTGAGGTCGCCACCAAGGATGTATTCCCAATCGTCGGGGATGACCTCTGGCATTTGGAAGGTGACATAGTGATCTACGTAATTACCATCATTCTGACCGTTCAATTTCAATTGGTCGCCCACAACAATTCCGTTTCTGTACCGACGGCTACTGCTGAGGTCGAGGTTGAGCACCGAGTCGCTCACGGCCTCGTCTGTCTTGTAGTTATACCAACGCTGGAAGGCTCGCGAACGGGTATTAGCAGATCCTACCATACAGGTAGGCACATAAAGCTTGCGCGTGCTCTCTGCCTTGAGATAGTGGGTGATGGTGTAAGTACTCGTCTTCTGCATCATCTTCCCAGTATAGGGATTCTTGGTCCATCCGCTTTCGTCGCGTTGGATAAAACCAGTCATCGGGTCGGCGGTAGCCTCGTGCGCCTGCTTGACAAACCAAGAGCGCTTGGGGAGTACTTCGTAATCGGAAAAGTCTTCCGGAACGGGGATGGAGATGAAGTTGAGGTAGTAACGATTATCTGTACTGGTGCCTTTTTTACCGACCGTAACTCCACGATTATCGCTGCCAAGAAGCACCTGCCATCCGTTATATTGACTATCGCCCCCCACTGCGGATAGAACGGTCAGCACATAGCGCTGCTTGTTGACATCGTATGTACAGCTGAAATGGGTGGCCTTCGCGAGGTCGTGCGTGACGTAAAAAATGCCACCATTTAAATACAGATAATATCTATCTTTGCTCATCAGCACAAAGCCATCCTTGCTGACACCTACCAAGGCCCACATCTGGTCGTTGACAAGTCTCTTGCCTTCGGCGATAACGACCTTACTGGTGTCGTTGCCGTCGCTGACATATTTATTATCCCCCACCTTGTCGAAGCACATGAAGGTGTAGTAATAATTTCCTTCTGCAGCATCAGAGAGTTCCGGAGACGTTAGGCGTCCGAAGGTGAAGCAGAGCGTATGTAGCTTGCCGGTTTCATAAGTGGAGAATGGCAGCATGGCGACGGTGCCGTTGGCAACGTCAGAAACGCCGAGACATTTTCCGGGTTTGCCCTCTGGTTTGCTGCCGTCAGCGTTCAACTGGGCGAAACACCAACTGACAGTGCCGTCCTTTTCTCCGTGGTTGAGCCAGAGATAGAAATGGGTGGCCTGTGCCTTGTCTGTGGTGAGGAACACGTTGCCCCCTGCATCCGCACCGATATATTGGCCATGACCATTGCGCAGCACGAAGTCGTCCTTAGTGCCGATGTTCTTCCAGCTGTTGTTGGCGTCGTCTTCTGAGGCAGATGCCTTGGCCTTCAGCGCCGTGCCGTCAGTCGTGAGTTCAAGTTTCGGCGTAAGTTCGTCGAGATTGATATTGCGGAAAGCACCGCCCGCCTCTTCATAGAAATCGGGGGTGATGTCCACTGGGAAAATCTCAACAAAGTTGTTGCCGTTGTTCGGGCCTTGCAGCGACAGACTGACGGTTTTCGTATTGCCTCCTCCGCTATAGCTGTGGGAGATGAGGTTGCGGTTGTTGTTGACATCGGGCAATTCAATTTGCCAGTGGACGTAATTGCCAGAAGTTTCAATGAGACGGATGCGCGTAGCATCTTTTTTATCTGCCACCGCCACGAAGGTGTTGCTGCCCGTGTCGTATTTCAGGAAGTGGCGGTTGTAGGCGCTCTGCAAATAGCCGTCGCCCTTGCCCTGTCCGTCTCTGATAAGCACCCACAACTGGCACAGGTTCTTCTCATCATAAGGTTTCAGAGAGATGGAGTTAGTAGCATCCTCCATGTGGTAGGCATAGGGGTCGCCCCCAGCAGTGCGGATGCAATAGAGGTGATAGTCCGCACCGCCTAACGACGGGATGGGAAGCTCTGGCGCAATGATATACGGGCGTAGGTCGACCGCCGAATTGCGGGTGCCGGGTGCCGCCCAGCAAAGAACGCCTTCTTCGCCGATGCTGAGGGCCTGCTGGTCATCGGTAGAACAGAGGTCGTAACGCACGCTGTTGTTGTTCTCGTAGTTGTTCACATTATACACAAACGTATAGGCATCAGCTTTTTGGTTGCTGACGCCGAACTGCTTATTTTTTTCGTTGTAGGTGAGATAGAAGCCTGCACGGTTGCGGATATGCTGCCCTTCAACCACCCATTGGTAGAGGCGTGCATCCTTGTCAGACGCAAGGATATCACGTGCTTTTACGCGCGGATTTTTGGCCTCGTCATAGTCCATAATGAGGGCACGCTGACCCATAGCTGGAAAGACAAAGTGGTAACTGGTGGTGTCGGCCGCAACGTCGACAAAGGTCATACTGGTATTTTTCCCGACCTTTTCTGCCTGCCCAATGGAATTAGCGGTATCAGATGGACGAACGAAGTAATGATTCGTGCAATTATAGAGCGACCAAAGCCCGTCAAGCGATGCGTCTGGCTGGTCGGCCACATCGCAGATTTTGTAAAGGGTGTAGTCATTCCGTGTCGGGTTGACCTTGTGCTGATAGCCGTCCGTGGCCGGGTTATAGCTAATATAGTTGCCTGCGGTGCTTTTGATGTAAACGTCGCCGTCGTCATTGGCTTCTTCAAGTATCCAGCAATATCTTCTCAACGGGAAAGGCGCAACAGGCGATTTAAGCAAAATGTTGCCAGGCGTGTTGTCCTGCAGATATTCGCTGCCGTTTTGGAAGAAGTTTAAAGCATAGTAATGCGGATTGGCACTGGTGCTGACATAAGGGTTGACAAGTCCACCTTCGATATTTTCTGCAAGGCGCACCACGGCATAACGGGAGTTTTTCTTCACGAGCTGCAATTTCCCGTTTTTCACGCCGAGGGTGTTATACGTACCAGTAACACCGCGAAGCACGGCGTTGTAACGTAAGCCTCCGGCAATATTGCAGGTACCGCCTTGAACATGCGCAGGAATAACATAATAGGTGTTTTGGTCAGCATCAAACACGCTGGCCTTTTTGCGGTCGGTCACGCTGGTGAACGTTTCGTCGGCGGCATTATAACGGAGAAAACGGCCTGCTTTGTTCTTCAGATTGTAGCCATTGACTTTACCTGCACCATCCATAATCGGATCGAAAGTCCATTGGTAGCCATTGCCTTCAAGTTGCCCCGTGGTGGTGGCAACGGCCTTGACGTTCTGGCCGTCGTCGTAAAGCACAACGCGGCCGCTGCCCGAAAATTGCAGGTAGTCGTAATCTGAACCACGTTCCGATTCTTTGAAGCTCAGGGCATTAAACTTCGACGTACTGTTGCAAGCCTTCAAGGTGTATGGGGTCAAACCAGCCTGCAAGCCGAGGCGGTGGTTGTCATCGCCCGAAAGCGCCATATCAATGGTCCAATATTCGGGCTGTTCGTCTGTCTGCTTGAGGCGAAAGACGGTGGTCTCATTGACATCTAACCATTCGAAGTTAAAACGGCCGTCTTTATATATGAGGTATTCTCCCTCTTGGTTGACGAGGTAGAAATCACCTGGTTTGCTGTTTGCATGCCTGGCAGACTCGAGTTTCCAGTTCTGACTCGCACTGGTAGGCTCGAACTCCATTCTCGTAACAGGATTGTCATAGCCCGTTCCAGTCAATGTCAGACGGGCATCGCCCTTGGGATTGGCCTTAAACTGCAACTTGTAATAATAGACATTGCTGATGTCTGAGAATTTAGGGGCCACTGCGCCCTTCACCTCGTCGATGCTGTCGAGAATGCGCACCACGCTATAGAAGGAATTGGCCTCGACAATGGCGAGCTGACCATCTTTGACGCCAAGGGCCTTGGAAGCATCGTTTGCCAAAGCCAGCACATCGTGTCTGTCGTCGTATGCACTGCCACTGGGAAACAACCTCAAAGCCTCATCGCGATTGGTGGTCACGGTGAGGACATTGCCTGCTTGTTTCAAATAGTTATCGCGGCCGCTCTTAAGCACATACGCGCCGCCAACCTGCTCCAACGTCCACTGATAGCCAGCAACTTCTGAGCCAACAGGCTGCATGGTGACGCTGGTGCCATTGTCGTAAATGGCGGTGGCGGCATTGGCTGAGAATTGGTAGATATGGGGGCCGGTGGGGGGAGGGGTGGAGATGAAGCGCATGGCTTCTATCATATTGAATGCAGATGCCCAACCGACTTTATTACTATTATTATAGGGAAGCACATATTTGCCTGTACCAATATTACGAAGCACAAATGCATTATCATTAGACTGGTCTGAGACATCGCAGATTGTATATTCACTATTGCCAGGCTTTGTAGACGCACTATATTGATCATTACCATTCTGATAGAAGTAATTTCCGTCAGCGCTCTTGAAATAGACATCTCCTTTGTCATTGGCCTCATAAACGCTCCACATATAGGCACGAAGATTTTTGGCAGACGGAGTAGAATATTTCTCCAAATTCTTCCCTGCCCCTGCGTCCTTGACGCATTCCGAACCGTTCCATAACAGCTCCATATAATACCAATGCACCTCGCCTCCTTCGCTACAGACAAACGGAGTGACCTTGGCGCCCTTGACATTATTGGCCAAACGGATACAGCCGTAGCGAGAATCTTCAACGGTCCAAAACAACTGGCCATTCTTCACGCCAAGGGCCCCCTTGCCGCCATAGACAAGGTCATAACGTTTGAGGCCGCCATACGTAGTTGAGGAATAGGTATTCTCCGTCTTCGTAAACGTCGCCGCCTGGTCCTGACTATTGGTAAGCGTGAGGTTGGAAGTCACATACATGCCCTCCTTATTCTTCAAGCGCACGTTATCGCCCGACACGGTCTCAAGCATCCATTGGTAGCCGTCGCCAGCAGGAGCATCTTCCGTTGTACTGACAACGGTAAGCGCACCGTCCTTGGCGAGCAACACCGTACGGCCATTGCCCGAAAACTGAAGATAGGTATATCCCTGGGCAAAGACACTGGAGATGCCTGCAACAAGACTGAAGAGAAGCAGCACGAAAGCACGCTGCAAAGTATGTGGGTTCAATCGTATTTTCATAACACGAAGTATATATGGATTTACAATTTAGTTTCTATAAGGATGGGCGGCGCAATTCCTCGAACTAATCGAATTTGCGGTTTCGAATTAATCGAATTTTTGCAACGGGGTTGCGGGCTGCGCCGCAATTCGATGTTGGCCTCAGACGGCGTAACAACGAATTTAACGAATTAACGAATTGCCGGGCCGCTCGGGCGCGGCGGTTTCAAATTAATCGAATTTCTTCGCGGTTCGGGACATACGGGCGACCCTGCGCGGGCTGAAAGCCCAACAAGTTCGGAGCCCAGGGCAACGCCCTGGGTTAACGTAC
>OGOQ01002684.1_pt1 | contig 10666 bp, 9 predicted proteins | sample 1552691 | NCBI WGS metagenome assembly OGOQ01 (sample SAMEA2580209, study PRJEB22360) | human gut metagenome | biome: human gut; feature: human-associated habitat; material: faeces | place: Denmark | collected 2008/2010
TTAAAGGCTGCGCTATGTTTACTGCATCTTATCCGGATGGAAAAAAAGAGATCCGTGTCATCCGCGTCATCCGCGTCTGAAAAATTACTTGCATGCCGAAGGGAAAACTTGCTCCAGCGCTACGCTGCTAAATTATCATTTATAGAATACAAAATACACTGCCAATACCAGGCAAATGAATGCCGCAAAATGATTCCAATGCAGGCTTTCACCTTTAAAAAGGACAGTAGTAAATACAGTGAAAATAATAAGAGTAATCACCTCCTGAATTATCTTCAACTGTATCAATGAAAAAGGACCGCCATTGCCTATAAACCCAATACGGTTGGCCGGAACCAAGCAGAAATATTCCGCAAGAGCAATGCTCCACGAAAACAAAATGATGGCATAAAGCGGCCAGTTTGTAATAATTTTCATGTCTTGCAACTTCAGATGACCATACCAAGCAAAAGTCATAAAGACATTGGAGACAATTAAAAGCAGAATCGTATAAAGACCTTTCATTTCAGTTATGAATATTTAAGCGATAATTAATTAATCTAAATTACTAACTTTTTTAGGAAGAAGCTCTTCCTGAACATTTGCCATACTTCCCCAAAGACTATAACGAACTTCCGGATTCATTTCTTCCAGCTGATGCAAAATGTCTTTCATATTGCTTCGATGAGATTGCACTTCATAAGGGCAATTCTTCACCTGTTTCCGATATCCCCTTATCTGTGCCAGTTCCAGCAAATCAGACTCATGTACCAAACACATCGGACGGATAATCGTCATATCGAACTTCTTCATTACCAAACGAGGAGGCATGGAACTAAACGCGCCCTGAAAAGTGATATTCATCAATAATGTTTCCAAAATATCATCCATGTGATGTCCCAATGCTATTTTATTACAACCTTGTTCCTTGGCAACAGTAAACAACGCCTTACGCCGATTCCATGAACAAAGAAAACAAGGTGACTTACGCGTATCCGTACTTGCATCGAACTCCGTCTCATACAGTACGAAAGGGATATTCCACGACTCAACATACTCACGCAGATATGCTAAATCACTCTGATAAGGTATATTCTTCATAACCACATGAACGGCAACCACGGAGAATCTGGGCTTAAAGACACCGGCGCGCTTTGCCAACAATTCCACCAACGCCAAAGAGTCTTTGCCACCGGAAAGTCCGATGAGGATTTTATCCCCATCCTCTATCAGCCCATATTCTACCAGTCCCTTACTAAACCGCTTTTCTATGCGGCGGATGGTCTTCTCTTCTTCAGTAAATTGCGCCATAATAATTCAAAGCTACGAGTTACAAGCTAAGAGCTACAAGTCCCATGCGGACGTTACGCAACTACTTGTAGCTCGTAGCTCATGTAGCTTATAGCTCTTTTACTCTTTGTCCTGCAAAAGTAAGAGAAAAGAATGATTTAAAGAAGAATTAACATAATAGAATAACGGAAAGCAGCATTATTCCCGATTAATTTGTATTTTTGAACATTCGAATTTGTAAGTTGGATAACTAGCATGAAAAAGAGATATATTTTACTCCTTCTATTTTGTCTCGTATTAGTCGGTGCATCGGCACAGACGTTGGAACAAGCTAAAGCTTTTTACAACAAGGGGCAGTACGAGAAAGCCAAACCCGTTTTCAAAAAATTCGTCAGGACACAACCGGCAAACGGAAATTATAATTTATGGTACGGTGTATGCTGCTTGGAAACAGGAGAACCTGACGTAGCCCTGAAATACCTGGAAACAGCCGTTAAGAAACGTATCCCCAGCGGACAACTGTATCTGGCACGAAATTATAACGACCTGTATCGTTTTGAAGATGCCATCAAGTGTTACGAAGAGTATATCAGTGATCTTTCCAAACGAAAAAGGTCTACCGCAGAAGCTGAAAAACTTCTGGAAAAGAGCAAGACCAATCTCCGCATGCTGAAAGGTATTGAAGAAGTGTGCATTATCGATAGTATCGTAGTGGATAAAGACCGCTTTTTGGAAGCTTATAAAATCAGTCCGGAATCCGGTAAATTATTCACGTACAACGATTTCTTCCAGAATAAAGAAGAAGTAGAAGCTACTGTATACGAAACTGAACTCGGTAATAAGATTTATTACGGTGAACGCCAGCCTGATGGCAAACTCAGCATCCTTGCCCGCAACAAGATGCAAGGCGAATGGAGTAAAGGCAGCCTATTGCCCGGTAGCATCAACGACTCCATCAACGCCAATTATCCGTACGTATTAACGGATGGTGCAACTATCTACTATGCCGCCGACGGTGAGAATTCAATAGGTGGATACGACATATTCGTTACCCGCTACAATACGAATACCAACACTTATCTGACTCCGGAGAATGTGGGCATGCCATTCAATTCTCCTTATAACGACTATATGTTTGCCATCGACGAGTTCAACAACCTCGGATGGTTTGCTTCCGATCGCTACCAGCCGGAAGGGAAAGTATGTATTTACGTATTTATTCCCAACTCTTCCAAACGGGTGTATAACTACGAAGCTATGGACAAGAAAAAAGTTGTCCGACTTGCTCAAATTCACTCCCTGAAAGATACATGGGTAGATCAAAATACAGTATCTGATGCCAAACGCCGCCTGCAAGCCGCTATCAGTGAAAAGCCACAAGCCGAACGGAGCTATGACTTTGAATTTGTAATTGATGACCACACTACGTATTATCAATGGAGTGATTTCAAATCTCCTCAGGCCAAGAGCTTATTCAGCAAATACCGCCAATTGGAGAAAAGCTTCAGACAGCAGCAAAACAAATTGGAAGAGCAACGTTCCTTGTACTCCCGCGCCAAGGAAAGCAATAAAACCAAACTGGCTCCCGCCATACTCGACCTGGAAAAGCAGATACAACAATTATCAGGTGAATTGGAGAAGGCCGCCATTGAAGTGCGTAATACAGAAAAACAATCCTTTAAATAGAAAACTATGGACATACTTATCATCATTGTACTCATTGTTGCGGCGGTTATCCTGTTCTTGGTAGAACTGTTCGTCATCCCGGGCATCAGCATAGCCGGAATTCTGGCCGGAGCTTGCATGATCTATGCCAACTACTATGCCTTTGCCTATCTGGGTACAACGGCTGGTTTCATCACGCTCGGTGTATCGGCAATAGCCTGCATAGGCTCATTGATACTCTTCATGCGCTCCAAGACCTTGGATAAAGTGGCGTTGAAGAAGAATATCACATCGAAGGTGGACCGTACGGCCGCGGATCAAGTAAAAGTAGGCGATACGGGTGTGGCCATTACACGCCTGGCACTGATCGGCAATGCCGAAATAGACGGCAACATCGTGGAAGTGAAATCCATGGACGGATTTCTGAATGAAAAAACCCCTATCATTGTAAACCGTATTACGGACGGCGTTATCATGGTAGAAAAGAAAAAAGACTAATATTCACACTTAATATCTTATAAATCATGAACGTAGACACTATGTACCTAACTGCCTTTCTTGTGATAGGAGGCATTATCTTCATCGTACTGTTCTTCCACTATGTTCCTTTCTTCCTATGGTTGTCCGCCAAAGTTTCGGGAGTCAGGATTTCATTGGTGCAATTGTTTTTAATGCGTATCCGTAACGTACCTCCCTACATTATTGTACCTGGTATGATTGAAGCACACAAAGCCGGATTGAGCAACATTACCCGCGACGAGCTGGAAGCTCACTACCTGGCCGGTGGACACGTAGAAAGAGTGGTACACGCCTTGGTATCCGCCTCTAAAGCTAATATTGAATTATCCTTCCAGATGGCTACCGCAATCGACCTTGCCGGACGTGATGTGTTCGAAGCCGTTCAGATGTCGGTAAACCCGAAGGTGATCGATACTCCTCCGGTGACCGCCGTAGCAAAAGATGGTATCCAGTTGATAGCCAAAGCCCGTGTAACGGTACGCGCCAATATCCGCCAGTTGGTGGGTGGTGCCGGTGAAGACACTATCCTGGCCCGTGTAGGCGAAGGTATCGTATCTTCCATCGGTTCGTCCGAAAACCACAAGTCAGTATTGGAAAACCCGGATTCAATCTCCAAACTTGTGCTCCGCAAAGGTCTGGATGCCGGTACGGCTTTCGAAATCCTGTCCATTGATATCGCTGATATCGATATAGGTAAGAACATCGGTGCGGCTTTGCAGATAGACCAGGCAAATGCCGACAAGAATATCGCCCAAGCCAAAGCTGAGGAACGCCGTGCAATGGCCGTGGCCAGCGAACAGGAAATGAAGGCGAAAGCTCAGGAAGCACGCGCCAAGGTGATCGAGGCGGAAGCCGAAGTACCTAAAGCCATGGCAGAAGCATTCCGTAACGGCAACCTGGGCATCATGGATTATTATCGGATGAAGAACATCGAAGCTGATACTTCCATGCGTGAAACCATAGCCAAACCATCGGGAAACAACTCAAACCAGCCGTTGAGTAAATAACCGGTAGAATTATTGCCCCAGAAAAACGTCGGAACCGGTGAACAGTAATCCCGTTCCGGCGTTTTCTATTTATAAACGTATCAACCCAAAAATCCAGAATATGAAAAAGTATTTTGCATCTTCCGAACTTATTATCAATGATGACGGTTCAGTTTTTCATCTGCACGTAAAGCCTGAGTGGCTGGCAGACAAAGTAATCCTGGTGGGCGACCCGGGCAGAGTGGCACTGGTAGGCTCACACCTTGAGAATAAAGAATGTGAAGTGGAAAGCCGCGAGTTCAAAACCATTACAGGTACCTACAAGGGTAAACGCATCACGGTGGTTTCTACGGGTATTGGTTGCGACAACATCGATATTGTGATGAACGAACTGGACGCCTTGGCCAATATCGACTTCAACACACGTGAAGAAAAGCCCCAACTTCGCCAGTTAGAACTGGTACGCATCGGTACTTGTGGCGGTTTGCAACCGAATACGCCCGTAGGTACATTTATCTGCTCGCAAAAGTCCATTGGTTTCGATGGCCTGCTGAACTTCTATTCAGGGCGCAATGAAGTGTGCGACCTGCCATTTGAACGTGCATTCCTGAACCACATGGGATGGTCGGGGAATATGTGCGCACCTGCTCCGTACGTGATCGACGCCAATGCCGAACTGATAGAGCGCATTGCCGGAGACGATATGGTACGTGGTGTAACGATTGCCGCCGGTGGTTTCTTTGGCCCGCAAGGACGCGAACTACGCATTCCGCTGGCCGACCCGAAGCAAAATGAAAAGATCGAGAACTTTGAATACAATGGCTATCGCATTACGAACTTCGAGATGGAAAGCTCCGCACTGGCCGGTTTGAGCCGCCTGATGGGACATAAGGCGACCACGGTATGCATGGTCATAGCCAACCGGTTGATTAAAGAAGCCAATACGGGCTACAAGAATACGATTGACACTTTGATAAAAACCGTACTGGACAGAATTTAAGAAACACCCACTCAAATATACTTGATGATTGTTTCCTTCAATCTTTCGTAAGTATATGGTTTGGCAATAATATCATTGCATCCGGCGGCTAATGCTTGTTGTTGTTCTATCAGGAAAGCATTGGCCGTCACCGCAACGATAGGCAGATCGATGTCGATGGTACGTATCTTTTCCGTAGCCTGAATACCGTTCATCACCGGCATGCGAATGTCCATCAATATCAGGTCGGGACACTCGCGCAAGAAACTATTTACGGCCTCTTCGCCATTGGTAACCCACGAAATGGTGTAGTCCTTCTTCAGCAAAATGTTTATCTGCATAAAGTTAGACTCCGTATCTTCGGCTATCAGAATTTTCTTCCTGCCGTCTGATCTTCGCTCTACGTGGGCATTGATTTCAACAGGTTCACCATCCGCTCCCAACACAAACTGGCGGTAAGGAAGGGTCATCACGAAAGTGCTCCCCACTCCTACTTCGGACTCTACGGAAATCTTTCCTCCCAATCTCTCCACGATGCTCTGGCAGATGGGAAGCCCCAGACCCGTGCCCTGAACAAAATCGTTCAGCTTTTCAAAACGGTTGAAAATCAAGGGCAATTTCTCCTTCGCAATGCCACAACCGGTATCCGTTACATACACCTTCAACCATTCTCCACAGACCTCCAACCCCAGGGTGATGGCCCCTTCATGGGTATTCTTAATGGCATTGGAGAGGAAGTTGAACAGCACTTGCGTAATCCTGTTCCGGTCCACCATAATCCAGATTTCCTCATCGGGGCGTATCACATTCAATCGGATGCCCGTTTTCATTTTCAGGCGATGCACTTTCTCCACTTCGTCAATCAGTCCGGTCATTTCGACCAACTGGAAGTTCATTTCCGATTTTCCCGACTCAATGCGGGAAAGGTCCAGAATGTCATTTATGAGTTGCAACAACAGGTTGCTATTCTTCTGGATGATGTTCAGGTATTCGGCTTTCTCCACTTCATCTTCCGTCAAAGCTATGATTTCAGAGAATCCCACGATAGCATTCAAAGGAGTGCGGATTTCGTGACTCATATTGGCCAGGAACACCGATTTCATGCGGTCGGCCTCTTCTGCCCGTTGCTTCGCCTCGATGAGTTCATTGGAGCGTTGCACCCTGTCACCGATATCGTGTATCAATGCCATCACTTTATTATCTTCGAACGGCGCGATGCGTGCCTGGAAATAATGCCTTTCGCAATCATCCACATCCAGGGGATACTCTATCTCCTTCAACTCCCCGTCTTCGAGGCATTGACGTATGTTCCGTAGAAACAGGTCGCTGACTTCGGGAGAATAGATGGTGCGCCCGTCCGCTCCCCGTAGCTGTTCAACGGGATGGAGCAAAATGGTGTCAGAAGACATTAACACGTCGGTGATGAAGAAATCCTGATCCAAAATAAATATAAATTCAGGCAATGCCTGTATTATCTTCCGGTTTCGCTCTTCCACGCGCGATATGTGTGCTTCGCGTTCGCACTGCCCGGTGACGTTCACGGTATAGCATAAGAGCCTTTCCGGATTTCCACTTTTATCTTTCTCTACAGATAAGAGGTGGTCCTCCAACCAGACTATTTCGCCATGCGCGCCTACGCAACGCACCCGTAAGACATTGGACTCATCAAAGCCATCCAATTTCTTTTGAAAGCCCTCCAACGACACCAAATGCTTATCATCGGGATGCACAAAGCTACAGAACTCTTCCAAATTCTGATAACGGATGCCGACTTTATCCAAGCCTAAACTTTCGAAATATTCCTGAGTGAAAGTGCACTCCAGGGTATTGATATTTATCTCCCAGAGAGCAATTTGATGGGCAGCCAGAACGGAGTTGACCTTCAATAATTTCTCTTTCAGTAGTTCCGTGTTCTCGTCTTTCTCGGTAGTATGAGACGCGGAATCATGCATTTTTATTTTGTCTTGCGCCATAATAACAAAGTGTATCATGTAAAGGCTACGAAAATTGAGCAAATGTAATAAAAAAGAGTAAGTAATATACAATCGCGTTCTTTTTTTTACCCCAAAAGGCTATCTTTGCAACTCAAATAACAATTTTTATGATGAATCAGGATACCATCTGTGCCATTGCCACGGCTCAAGGAGGAGCAATCGGAAGCATTCGCGTCTCAGGAGCGGACGCCATTCGTATCACCAGCCGCATTTTCACCCCGGCAAAATCCGGTAAAACACTGGCGGATTGCAAACCTTATACACTGACTTTCGGGAAGATACACGATGGAGAGGAAATCATCGACGAGGTTCTTGTCAGCCTGTTTCGCGCCCCGCACTCTTACACGGGCGAAGATAGTACGGAGATCACCTGCCACGGTTCGAGCTATATCTTGCAACAGGTTTTGCAATTGCTCATCAAGCACGGTTGCCGCCTGGCGGGACCGGGAGAATACACGCAACGCGCCTTTCTCAATGGCAAGATGGATTTGAGCCAGGCCGAAGCCGTGGCGGACCTGATTGCTTCTTCATCTGCCGCCACCCACCGCCTTGCCATGAGCCAGATGCGTGGCGGATTCAGCAAGGAGCTTACGGAGCTACGCAACCAGTTGCTACACTTCACTTCACTGATTGAGCTGGAACTGGATTTCAGCGACCATGAGGAGTTGGAGTTTGCGGACAGAACGGAGCTTTGCCGATTGGCGGATCATATCGAGGGGGTCATTTCCCGACTGGTACATTCGTTCAGCGTAGGAAATGCGATCAAAAACGGCGTACCGGTAGCCATCATCGGCGAAACGAATGCCGGGAAATCAACGCTTCTCAATGTATTGTTGAACGAGGACAAGGCTATCGTGAGCGACATTCACGGCACTACGCGCGACGTGATTGAAGATACGACCAGTATCGGCGGCATTACTTTCCGTTTCATTGACACGGCAGGTATCCGCGAAACCAATGATACGATTGAGAGTCTGGGCATAGAGCGTACGTTCCAAAAACTGGAACAAGCGGAGATCGTGCTTTGGATGATTGATGCAACGGACGCAACGTCGCAAATGAATCAGCTATCGGGGCAGATACTTCCGCGCCTGGAAAGAAAGCATTTGATATTGGTATTCAACAAAGCGGACTTGCTGGGCACGGCTCATTCTGATGAGGTGCTGTCTGCGGCCTCTTCCATCATTCCTGACGCCGAATGTATTTTTATTTCCGCCAAGAAAAGGCAAAATACGGATGTGCTTCAGAAGAAACTTATAGCCGCCGCCAATCTGCCTACGATAACCCAGAACGACGTGATAGTGACCAATGCCCGCCATTACGAAGCCCTTACGCATGCTTTAGAAGCCATCGGACGCGTACAACAGGGATTGGCAAACAATCTTTCCGGGGACTTCGTGGCCCAGGACATCAGGGAGTGCATCTTCCATTTGAGCGACATCGCGGGGGAGGTGACGAATGATATGGTGCTACAAAATATATTTCAACATTTCTGCATCGGTAAGTAACCTATAATAAATTATCAATTAAAAAACAAGAATTCTCAACATTACGTACTGAATAACGAAATATCATTTCACGCTTATAAAAAGAGCTAGGAATGGTATTTTAATCTATTGGCTCATTCTTTGATAATGCACCAAGTTTCTCTTTTATATTCCTTACGTCATACTCTTCCTCTCTACACATCCAACAGCCACATGGAATTCCTGTCTTAAAAATATTTATCCGCAAGTAATTCTTTATACATCCGAAGATTATCCATATCGAAATTAAAACAAGAATAGTTTTAATCCGTAGCCCTAAGTTGCCAGAACGTCACGGCCGCTGCAGCCGCCACATTGAGCGAATCAACCCCATGCGCCATCGGGATACGGACTACATAGTCAGCCGCGGCAATCGTATCGGGTGGAAGCCCCTCTCCCTCCGTTCCCATCACAATTGCCAGCCGGGGTTCGGACGTCAAGACAGGATCGGCAATGGAGATAGAATCGTCCGTAAGTGCCATGGCGGCGGTGCGGAAGCCGTGGCGGGCCAGATCACCGAGAGTGCCGTCCAGCCACGTCCAGGGAACCAAAAAGACCGAACCCATGGACACCCTGACCGCACGACGGTTCAACGGATCGCAAGAGTTGCGAGTCAGTAATACGGCATCAATTCCAAGAGCGGCGGCCGAACGGAAAATAGCACCAATGTTAGTTGCATCAACCACACTGTCAATGACTACAATGCGCCGGGCTTCCCGACATACTTCTTCCATGCTGCGCGGCTCGGGGCGACGCATGGCGCAGAGAACTCCACGTGTCAGGACATAACCTGTCAACGTAGCAAGTAATTCTCTACTGCCAGTATAAACAGGCACATTTTCGCAACGTTCAATGATTTCAGCAGCATCACCGACAATATGTTTGTACTCGCATAAAATAGCTAAAGGTTCATAACCGGAGTCCAAAGCTCTCGTGATAACCTTCGGACTTTCTACTATAAAAATCCCTTTGCCGGGTTCGGTACGGTTACGTAACTGAGTTTCAGTAAGAGTACTGAACACCTCAACTCCGGGATGAGATAAAGATGATATTTCAATAATAGGCATACTACTGCTTATAACTTTCAATTAAACATACAATCGCTTCTTTCACATAACTGATCATTGATAAATGGCTACCTTAATGACTCCGTCCAATTTATTTTCAAATATACGATAAGCTTCCTCAATCTCGTTCAACGGAAATCTATGTGTAATAAGAGGAGTAGTATCTATTTTGCCTTCCTCAATCAGATTAAGAATCTCGGCACAGTCACATCCGTCCACTCCACCTGTTTTAAAAATCAAGTTCTTGCCATACATATCAGGCAAAGGAAGAATTTGAGGCTCGTCATAAAGAGCTACGATAGTGACAACAGCATTAGGACGGGCACATTCCCATGCCAGACGAAAAGTATCCTTACTGCCGGCTACTTCTAAAACAACGTCAGCACCACCATGTTCACTGTTTTGAATCACAAATTCCTTGCAGTTTTCAGGTTCCACCACCAGCACGTCAGGATAATGTTCACGCACAAAACGGATTCTTTCAGGAGACTTTTCGCAGACAATGATACGCCTCGGTTTCTTCAACATCACACACAACAAAGTACAGATTCCGGTAGGACCGGCGCCAATAATAAGCACAGTATCATCCTCGGAAATCTCTGAAATACGGGTTGCCCAAAAACCTGTTGCAAGCACATCGCCAACAAACAGAGCCTGCTCG
>OGOQ01002687.1_pt1 | contig 10656 bp, 6 predicted proteins | sample 1552691 | NCBI WGS metagenome assembly OGOQ01 (sample SAMEA2580209, study PRJEB22360) | human gut metagenome | biome: human gut; feature: human-associated habitat; material: faeces | place: Denmark | collected 2008/2010
TTTCGCATTTCGCAATTTCCCCGGCCGCCGCGCCAGGCTCCGCCCAGGGCCACCGGCCGGGCCGGAAGGCCGCCTACACGCTGAACCGTTCGGCCTGCTGCCGGGTATTACGCCCCAGCACATCCGACAAAGCCGCCCCGGTCAGGCACGCCTCGATCCATGCCGTAAAATCGAAGTATTTGAGTAACGGCCGCTCGTATTTATCGGCCGCAACTGCCTGCACCGTACCGTACAGCCGTTCCCACAGGCGGCCCCTCTCCCGCCGGCTCCCGGGCAGCGGAAAGAGGCGTACAAACCTGAAAACAAGTTTTTCGACCGAGCTGTTTCCGATAGCGGTACTGCGGCGTATGGATTTGATTTCGTTTTCGGCGAAATCGAACCGCCCGCATTCGGCCTGCAGGAGCAAATTCACCAGCCGCGCAATACGGAAAGCCGGGAAATTATAGAACACGAGCCCGGTCGCCTGGATCCGGGTCATGGCCTTGCGGGCTTCGCCACCCCGGTCGCACACCAGATGCAGCACGACCAGATTGAGTTGCAACAACAGTTGGACATCGAGTTTTTGCTGCGACAGTTTGCGGAACAGGGTCTCCTCATGTTGCTTATAAAGTTCCTGCGCATCGGCGAAAGCCCCGCAATTGATGAGCCGGAACGAATCGTACAGATAGATAAAGGCCAGCACTTTGCGGACAAACTCCTGGGGGTAGTCGCTTTCCGTAAGCCGGTGCAGCTTGGCGATAAAAAAGGGCATCTCATCGTAAAGCCCCGCCGAAAGCAGGCTGTCCAATACCCCCAGCACGGCATCGAGGTAGTGCAACGGAGGGTTGAGCATCCGGCCCGGATTGTGGTCGAACAATTCGAGCAGTTGCTGATAGATGCGGATGGCAGCCTTGTAATTGCCCGACTGCAGGAAATAGGTCGACTGGAACAGCTGGTGGAGTTTATCCACCTCGAACCCGTTGTACGTGTTATTGGCGATCAGGTGCAGCTCGCTCAGCACCAGATCGTTCAGGCTCTGGCACTCCTGTTCGGAACGCACCTTGCTGCGGTAAAGCGCCCGGTACTTGAGGATATCGTAAAGCTGCATGTGCTGGTTGGCGCTGCGCAGATGCTTGAACGTCTCGTTCACTTTCATCTGTTTTTCGACCAGCTGCTTTTCGCTCATCCCCTGATAATCCCCGGCACTCAGGTAACGCAATTCCGTCTGCCGGATCAGCATGAGCAAAGCCGTCATCTCATACTGCCCGGCCAGTTTTTTCGCCCGGCTCAGCTCTTCGGTCGCGGCCTGCAGCAAGCCGCAGCGGAAAAGGATCTCCGCCTCGGCCATGCGGTTGGAAATGCGGGCCTGGATGTCATACCGGCTCCGTAAATGCAGCAGGCAGTCGACAACTACCTTATACAGGTGCTTGACGGCAATGTCGAAGCTGCTCTCCCCGGCATCGACGCCAAAACGCCGGGTAACCTCCTCGACCGAAGAGCACTCCTCCATCAGGGCGAACAAAGTCAGATAGACCTTATCGCCCTCCTGCAGGTTGCTGTAAAGTTTGAAATAGCGTTTTTCCGCCTTCGTCATCGAATGGATAAGTACAAGCAGCGAAATAGCTTTGTTCATGGCCTTGCGGGTTAGTTACACAAAGATAGGAATTATTTGCCGGAGATGAAATCCCGGAAATTCCTGATGGAAGATCCGGGTTATAAAGGAATATTCCCGGACAATTTCGCACACATCCGGATAATCCCAAATTAGGTCATTTCACAGCCAAATACACGCAAAACCGGTATTGTCGCTCTATCGGGCAACTTCCCGAGGTATTTTTTACAGCCACAGGCCCTTATAAACATTAAGTTCGGATAAAATCATTTGAAAACAACCGGATAAAACATATAATAACACCCATAGTAATATAGCCACATCTATAATATTCAATATTTTAAATCCAACAATGCAATACATATTATTTTTAATAAATCACTTTGGGTTTATCCTAATTAAAGTAAAAATACACCTCATTATTAGAACTTTTAAACTTATATTTGTATAACAAACGGCCGGACAAATACGCCAAACGATCCGCAAACAAGGCGACGAACCTATATATTCAATAATTTAATTAACCCAAAATACGCATAACCATGTAACCCAATGCCGGGGCAAAGCCCTCCCACCACCAGTTTAACCAACCAAACCTGTAAAACTATGACCCTAATTCTACGAAAAAACATGCTGCGCACCTGTTGTCTGGCCGCGCTGCTCGGTACGCTGCCGGCCGTCATGCATGCAGCCGGTACCCCAGATTACGACACCTTGCAACAAAACGACACCCGCCGGATCTCCGGCCGGGTAACCGACGACACAGGCAAGCCCCTGATGGGCGTAACGGTCGTTGAGAAAGGTACGACCAACGGCGTCAGCACCACTGCCGACGGCAGCTATACGCTGCGTCTGCAAAATGCGGAAAATGCCGTCCTCGAATTCTCATTCATCGGCTACCGGAACACGGAACTTCCGGCAGGAACGAAAACAACGCTCGATGTGCAACTCACCGAGTCAGTCACGACGATGGACAACGTAGTGGTGATCGGGTACGGTACCACCACGAAAAAAGAGCTGACCGGCTCGGTCTCCTCCCTCAAGAGCGATGATTTCAAACAAGGGAACATCACCAATCCGCTGCAACTGCTCCAGGGACAGGTTGCAGGCCTGAATATCGTACGCGCCGACGGCGGAGACCCCAACGGCGACTTCGAAATCCAGTTGCGGGGCATGACCACAATGGCCGGCGGCGCTTCACCGCTGGTCGTCATCGACGGCGTCGTGGGCGGCGACCTGTCGAACGTCAGTCCCGACGACATCGCCTCGATCGACGTGCTGAAAGACGGTTCGGCCGCTGCGATCTACGGCACACGAGGTACGAACGGTGTGATTCTGGTGACGACGAAAAAAGCCCATGCGGGGGAGAACCGTATCGAATTCTCGGCTTATGTCGCCATGCAAAGCGTGGACAAAAAACCCGACGTGATGTCGGCGAGCGAATACCGCAACACGATCCGGCAATATTTCCCCGACAAAGCGTCGTCGTACGATTTCGGCGGATCGACAGACTGGTTCGACGCCGTCACGCGCAAACACCCTGTAAGCCAAAATTATAACGTATCCTCATCGGGCGGCTCCGCAAAACTCAACTACCGCGCCAGCGTCTCCTACACCAACGACATCGGGCTGGTAAAAAAAACCGGGAACGAGAAACTCCGCGGACGTCTGAACGTGAGCCAGTCGCTCATCCGGGATCGGCTGAAAGTGGATTATAATTTTGCGTACACCACCGGAAAAGGCTCCTATGCCGACAAGTTCATCATGCGGCAGGCCGTATTGCGCAACCCGACCGAACCCATTTACGAAACCAGCGGCAACAACCCCCAGTACGGCAAATACTTCTTCTCGCCGGGAATCGACTACCACAACCCCGTGGCGATGCTCGAACAACGTGACGACGAAGGCATCCGCAAAGAGTTCTCGGGCAGCGTCAATGCTTCGCTGCGCATCATAGACGGCCTGAAAATCAGTGCCATGGGCGCCATCATCGAGCGGTCGGAACGCTATGGGCACTATTACGGCCGCTATTACCCGGTAAATATCGGCAACAACGGGACGGCGGAAACTTACAACGACCACTACAAGAACAAGATGCTCGAAGCGACGATCGATTATTCGGGCACGTTCGGCGACCACAAACTGCAAGCCATCGCCGGTTACTCGTTCAGCGAGGAAAGTTCGGAAAGCTACGACCAGATGAACTACAAGTTCGATACTGACATCTTCGGGTTCCACAACATCGGCAGCGGCGGGGCGCTCAAGGAAGGGCTCGCCTCGATGGGCAGCAGCAAGGAAGACAACCGGCTCATCGCCTTCTTCGGCCGCGTGATGTATAATTACAAGGAAAAATACCTCTTCTCGGCATCGGTGCGCTATGAAGGTTCATCGCGTTTCGGCGACAACCACAAATGGGGAACCTTCCCGGCCGTGAGCCTCGGCTGGCGCATATCGCGCGAACCGTGGCTGAAGGACGCCAAATGGCTCAACGAGCTCAAGCTGCGCGCCGGCTTCGGCATCACGGGCAACCAGGAAATCGGCAACTACCGTTCGTTGTCGATCCTGCGCAAGGGTTCGTCAAATTTCTATTACAACAAAAAGTGGATCAGCACCTATGAACCCGGCAGCAATCCCAACCCCGACCTGCGCTGGGAGAAGAAAAAAGAGTTCAACGTCGGGCTCGACATGAGCGTGCTCGACAACCGGCTCAACGTCACGGTCGACTACTACAACCGCCGCACCAAGGATCTGCTCTACACCTATACCGTACCCGTACCGCCCAACCTCTACCCTTCGAAATTCGCCAACGTCGGCACGATCGACAACAAAGGTATCGAAGTGACGGTCAACGCCACGCCGATTTCACGCAAGAATTTCAGCTGGAACCTCGCGGCGACGATAAGCCACAACAAGAATAACCTGGTCAAATTCTCCAACGAGGATTACGAAATGGTGCAAATCCAGACCGGCTACTTCCCCGATGACCTGAAAATGTATACCATGCGCATCGTCGAAGGCGGTTCGCTGGGCAACTTCTGGGGCCCGAAATTTTTGGGATTCAACGATAACGGCGGCGCCATCTACGAAGACTTAGACGGTGTAGAGGGCATTACCGAAGCGGACTACCAGGTTATCGGCAACGCATATCCCGACGTACTGCTGTCGCTGCAGAATACCTTCAGCTACAAACAGTGGAGCCTGAGCTTCCTGCTGCGCAGTTCCATCGGCAACGACGTCCTGAACCAGAGCCGTGTCTATTACGAAGGGTTCGGTTACTTCGGCACCCGCAATATTCTGCGCTCGACACTCGACCATGCCAACTACAAGGACGGCGCATACTATTCGTCGCGGTTCGTGGAGGACGGCTCCTACCTCAAGCTCGACAACATAACGCTGAGCTACGACTTCAAACTCAAATCGAAGGTCATCTCCAAGCTGCGCTGCTATGTCACGGCACAAAACCTCTTTACCATCACCGGCTACAAGGGAATCGACCCCGAAGTCAGCATTTCGGGGCTGCAACCCGGCATCGACTGGTATGACTTCTATCCCCGCACGCGTACATTCGTTCTCGGAGCCGCCATCGCATTCTAAATCATCCGACCAACAAACGAACCTATTATGAAAAAGATAGTATCAATCCTGTCCACGATATTCCTGCTAAGTGCAACACTGAGTTCCTGCACCGACCTGGAAGAGAATCCCTACTCCTCGATCCCGTCCGACGAATTCTTCAACAACGAAGAAGAATTCCTGATGAGCGCCGGGCGTATTTACGCTTATCTGGTACGCTATACCTGCTACCGCTGTATCTGGGGCACGATTTCCGTATCGACGGACGAGGCGGTCAGTCCCCTGCGCGAAGGAAACCAGTGGGTCGACGACGGCGTATGGCGCGACATGCACGCACACACGTGGAATTCGCAGATGCAGGATCTGCAAACGATCTGGGAGTTCCTTTTCGGCGGCATTTCGCTCTGCAACCAGATACTCTATGAGTTCGACCAGTCGTCGGTCGATTTCGAGGCCAAACCCAGCCTGGTAGCCGAGGTGCTGGTCATGCGCGCATGGTTCTATCTGAATGCCATGGATCTGTTCGGCAATGTTCCCTTCACCACCGACTTCTCGGACACGAGCCTGCCCAGGCAGGTGGATCGCAAGTTCCTCTTCTCGTTCATCGAACAGCAGATCAAGGATAACGTCGGCCTGTTGCAGGACGTGCCTACCGCCTCGAACTACGGCCGCGTAACCAAGGCGATGGCTTACACCACGCTCGCCAAACTGTACATCAATGCGCAGGAGTGGATCGGCGAGGCCAAATGGGACGAAACCATCGCTGCCTGCGACCAGGTGATCGGCTTCGGGCAACTGGAGATAGAACCCGACTACTTTTCGAACTTCAAGGTGGACAACACCTCGTCGAAGGAGAATATATTCGTCATCCTCTATGACAAAGTTTATACGTCGCAAAACTGGTGGCACGTCTTCCGGTTCCACCAGCTGACGCTCAACAGCCTCTCGCAACAGACCTACGGCATCCTCGACTTTTGCTGGAACGGCTTCGCCGCAACCGAGTCTTTCTATAACAAGTACGATCCGAAAGACATCCGGCGCAGGCAATGGCTCGCGGGCCCCCAGTACGACATGTCGGGCAATCCGCTCCTGATGCAAAACGGGCAGCAGCTCGACTACACGCCGCATATCACCTCGCTGTTCGACTTCTCGAACCCGGCAAAATCGAACGAAGGCGTCCGCTCGGCCAAATACGAATATGCGAACGGGCTGCAGGGCGAATGCATGGACAACGACTATGTGGTCTACCGTTATGCCGACGTGCTGATGATGAAGGGCGAGGCGCTCGTGCGCCAGGGACATGCCGACCTGGCAGTCCCCCTCTTCAACGAGGTGCGCCATCGTACGGGGCTCGACGATTACAAGGCTTCGGATCTGACACTCGACGAGATTTACGACGAACGGGGCCGGGAATTTGCATGGGAAGGATTACGTCGCCAGGATATGATCCGGTTCGGCAAGTGGGGCGAAGCACGCGACCTGAAACCGGCCGTCAGCCCGGCATACACGAAACTTTACCCTATTCCGGCCAACATCCGCAAGACCAACACGAACCTCAAACAAAACGACGGATATACCGATTAAACACCACCCCGCCCTGCCGGGTGCAACAAACCGGCAGGGCGGGACAAACAGCTACACAGTAAAAACACATGTCAGAATCAAAAATTCTCGTAATCGGCAGCTCGAACACCGATATGGTCATCTGCACCGGGCATTTACCCCTTCCCGGCGAAACGGTCATCGGGGGCACCTTTTTCATGAACCCGGGCGGCAAAGGCGCCAACCAGGCCGTCACCGTGGCGCGTCTGGGCGGAAGGGTCTCCTTCATCTGCAAAACAGGCAGCGACATCTTCGGGCACCAGGCCAACCAGCTGTTCAACGAAGAGGGGATCGACACCTCGTATGTATTTTCCGACACGAAAAACCCGTCGGGCGTGGCCCTGATTACCGTGGATACCGACGCTGAGAACTGCATCGTCGTCGCTCCCGGCGCCAACGCGCATCTCACCCCCAACGACCTGAAACGGTCGGCCGAGGCAGTCGAAGCGGCCGATATCATCCTGTTGCAACTCGAAATCCCGATGCAAACCGTCGAGGCCGCCGCCATGATGGCGTACCGGCTGGGCAAGAAGGTCGTCCTGAACCCGGCCCCGGCCTCGAAGCTCTCCGCCGGACTGCTCGAAACGCTGTACGCGATCACCCCGAATGAAACCGAAGCCGAAGCCATCTCCGGAATCCGCATCACCGATGAGCGCACGGCCGAAGAAGCCGCCCGTAAAATCGCGTCGATGGGTGTGTGCAACGTCATCATCACGCTCGGTGCCAAAGGTGCCCTGGTCTTCGACGGTGCACACTGCGAAATCGTCCCGGCATACAAGACACAGGCCGTCGACACGACCGCCGCGGGCGATGGGTTCAACGGGGCGCTGGTCGTGGCCCTTTCCGAGGGACGGACACTTCCCGAGGCCGTGCGTTTCGCCTGTAAAGCCTCGGCCATATCGGTCACACGCGTAGGCGCGCAAAATTCCGTACCTTACCGTACCGAAGTCGACGTATTCAACCTATAACGCTAAAACAGACCCAAGCATGAAAAAAACCTTATTTCTACTCTGCGCCGTGATCCTGGGCGCCTCGTGCAATTCCGCACCGGCGACACAGCCACTTCCGGCACAAGTCACCATCTCCAAAGAACGGCTGCTCGACAAAATCAAGGGCGGCTGGGCCGGCCAGACTATCGGATGCACCTACGGCGGCCCGACCGAGTTCAAATTCAACGGCACGATGATCCAGGAATACACCCCCATCCCGTGGCCGGAACATTACATCAAATGGTGGTACGAGAATACGCCGGGGCTTTACGACGACGTATATATGGACTTAACGTTCGTCGAGGTCTTCGACCGCCTGGGCATCGACGCCCCGGTGGATTCGCTCGCCGCAGCCTTCGCCAATGCCGGCTACGTCTTGTGGCACGCCAACCAGGCCGCACGCTACAACATCCTCAACGGCATCCGCCCGCCCGAGTCGGGGCACTGGCTCAACAACCCCCATGCCGACGACCTCGACTTCCAGATCGAAGCCGATTTCGCGGGGCTCATGTCCCCGGGCATGCCCAACGCGGCCTCGGAGTTCTGCGACCGCGCGGGACACATCATGAACTACGGCGACGGCTGGTACGGCGGAGTTTACGTGGCAGCGATGTATTCGCTTTCGTTCGTCTCGGACGACATCGGGTTCATCGTCGAGGAAGCCTTGAAAACCATCCCCGAACAGAGCCGCTATCACCGGTGCATGAAAGACGTCATCGCCTGGCACAAGCAGTATCCCGGCGACTGGAAACGCACGTGGTTCGAATGCGAAAAGAAATGGAGTTCGGATATCGGCTGCCCCGACGGGGTATTCGTGCCGTTCAACATCGACGCCGTGACCAACAGCGCCTACATCCTCATCGGCCTGCTTTACGGCGAGGGCGATTTCTCGAAGACGCTCGACATCGCCACCCGTTGCGGACAGGACTCGGATTGCAACCCGGCATCGGCCGGCGGTATCCTGGGCGCAATGCTCGGGTACAGCAAAATCCCCGAAAAATGGATGCGCAACCTGCGCGAAGTGGAAGATATGGAGTTCGCCTATACCGACATCTCGCTCAACCGCACCTACAAGATGAGCTTCGACCAGGCATTGGAAGTAATCCGCCGCAACGGCGGTTCCGCAGGTGAAACCGACGTGACCATCGCATGCCAGCAACCCGTACCCGTCCGTTTCGAACAGTCGTTCGAAGGGCATTATCCGACCGAACGCCGTGCAATCCACCAATCGCTCCCCGAAGCCGGCGTAATCGAATTCGACGGCATCGGAGCGGTATTGACGGGCGCCCTGCGCTGCCCCGACGAGTCGTACGTGGCCGAAGTAACCTTCTCGATCGACGGGCAACCGGTCGAACGCGTCAAGCTCCCGGCGCTTTACCGCACCCGCCGCCATGAACTGTTCTGGCGTTACCGGCTCCCGTCCGGCCCCCACCGCATCACGGCCGAATGGCATAACCCGCGCAAGGATGCATCGCTGCAAATCCGCGACCTGTTGGTATACGGCAGCACTCCGCAAGCTGCCGGGAATTAATCCGAACCCCGTAAATTCGACGCATTATGTTTATCGTTCAAAGTTATCCCCTGGCAATCGCTTTTTGCTTCATCACCATGCTGTGCTGGGGCTCCTGGGGCAACACCCAGAAACTGGCGGCCCGCACGTGGCGCTATGAACTCTTCTACTGGGACTATGTCATCGGCCTGCTGCTCTTCTCCGTGCTGTCGGCCTTCACGCTGGGCAGTTTCGGGACGGAGGGGCGCAGTTTCCTCGCAGACCTTGCACAGGCAGACGCAGGCAACCTCTTCTCTGCATTCATGGGCGGCGTGATATTCAACGCATCGAACATCCTGCTTTCGGCAGCCATCGCCCTCTGCGGCATGTCGGTAGCTTTTCCCGTGGGTGTAGGGCTCGCACTGGTACTGGGCGTAGTGATAAATTATTTCAGCGCGGCCAAAGGCGACCCGACCTTCATTTTCCTCGGGGTACTGCTCATCGCCGCAGCGATCGTCATGAACGGATTCGCCTACAAGAAAGCCCAGACCGAAAAACGCAAACTCACGACCAAAGGCATTCTCATCTCGGTTGCGGCCGGCATCATCATGGCATTCTTCTACCGGTTCGTGGCCGCTTCCATGGATCTGAACGATTTTGCCGCCCCCGCAGCCGGCAAAATGACACCCTATACGGCCGTATTCATCTTCGCCGTCGGAGTTTTCATCAGCAATTTCCTGTTCAACACCGTCGCGATGAAACGTCCGGTGGACGGTGAACCCGTGCGGATCGCCGACTATTTCAAAGGCGGTCTCAAAACCCACATGGTCGGCGTGCTGGGCGGTATGATCTGGTGCCTGGGAGAATCGTTCAGCATGATCGCCTCGGGCAAAGCCGGGGCGGCAATCTCCTACGGCCTGGGACAGGGGGCGACACTCGTTTCGGCACTTTGGGGAATACTGATCTGGAAAGAATTCAAGGGAGCACCCAAAATCTCCCACAGGCTCAACCTGGGAATGTTCCTGCTGTTCCTCACCGGGCTCGGGATGCTGATCTATGCGGGCGCATAGGCGACTGAATACCCTATTAAAAAATCCCGAAGCATTGGCTTCGGGATTTTTTATTCTGGGCAGCAACCATCCCCGCACCCAACGCCCGGGCACCGGATGCGGCCTGGAGTAGCCAGGCGCCGCAATGAGCTACCCGACAATGATCCGGAAGCGGCATTCTCTGCCGCCCGACAACACGGTCTCGAGCTCTTCCACCCGGATGTCCTTGCCGGGCAACAGCTCCTCCATGACATAGAGGATGCTCTGGCGGGAGCATTCGCAATGGGCCGGAGAGTCCACGAACCCGGCGTCGACCTGCGGGCAGAGGCACCGGGGATACCCGACCTCGTAAACCCGCCCCGG
>OGOQ01002688.1_pt1 | contig 10656 bp, 9 predicted proteins | sample 1552691 | NCBI WGS metagenome assembly OGOQ01 (sample SAMEA2580209, study PRJEB22360) | human gut metagenome | biome: human gut; feature: human-associated habitat; material: faeces | place: Denmark | collected 2008/2010
TACCTGTACGATCGGCCATACACTCGATATGGTTGTTGTAGACCATTCGGGCTTCTTCCTGACCGTCAATGACTTCAATAGAGATACCGGTATCTTTCAATATCTTCTTGATAATGGATTTCCCATTACGAGCATCCCGCATGGCCGAAGTGGCACAAGCACGGTAATCCGTCACATCATAAATCTTCATCAGTTGGCGGAAAGCTTTCATTAACCGGCGTAACTTTACAGCCTTCGTTTCGGACACTTCGCCTAAAGAAAACACATCGAAACCAAGCCGTAATGGCACACGAAGCAACAAAACTTTTGAGAGACGCTTGTTCAATACAGTCTCGTCTTCTTTTACTTTCTTAATTAAAAGCCGCACGGCATTAGAGCCGATATCAATGGCAGCATAGCAAGTATGAGTAGTTGGCATATCTATTTATTAAAATTATGCAGATAAACTATAATTCGTTTACTGCAAGATAATATTTATATAATTCTTCTTGTGAACGAAACGGCGCACCGCTTCCATCTTCTCCCATCCAGAGACGATTCTCCCCTGTTCCATCTACAACACTTCCCTGACAAGTATCACGTAAGCCGAAGTCTATGACTTTCCACAAGTCTTCTTTGATCCGGGCATCGTAGACAGGAGCTATCACTTCTATGCGATTATCAAGATTGCGGGGCATCCAGTCCGCCGAACCGATAAATGTCTTATTTTCACCACCGGCAGCAAAGATGAAGATGCGCGAATGTTCCAGATACCGGTCGATAATACCACTGATATGGATAGTATCACTTATTCCGGGAATCCCCGTTACCAGCGAACAATTTCCACGCACCAACATATCTACAGGTACTCCGGCAGCCGAGGCTTCATATAGCTTCTTGACAATAGCAGAATCCGTTATATGGTTCACTTTCACGCGAATATATGCCGGACGCCCTGATTGTCGGTTCTTTATTTCATCATTAATCAGGCGAATAAAGCGTAGTTTCATTTCATTGGGAGATACCAGTAATTCTTTGAAATGAACAGGCGAATAAGGCTTCTCTATAAAAGTGAACACAGAATTTACCTCACGTACTACGGAACGGGACGCCGTCATCAGCATATAATCCGTATACATGCGTGCATTTCCTTCATGGAAGTTTCCTGTACTGATACAGGCAATATCACTTCCCGTCTTCATTCCGATATGGGTTATTTTGGAATGGACTTTCAACCCTTCCACCCCAAAAATCACATGAATGCCTGCATCCTGCATCTTTTTGGACCAATCGATATTGGATGCTTCATCAAAACGTGCCAGGAGTTCGATTACTACAGTCACCTTCTTACCGTTCCGTGCAGCACAAATCAGCGCTTTCACCACTTTAGAGTCTTTAGCCAGACGGTAAAGAGTCGTTTTTATACTCTTGACATCTTTACTTAGAGCCGCCTCCTGAAGCACACGGATATAGTAATCAAAACTATGAAAAGGCACATGGATATATCTGTCCTGCTTCTGAATAAGACGCAACAGACTCACATTCTCTTGCAACTCCGGCTTCAATATGGGAAGCCAGCGCGGATATTTCAAGTCACAACGCCCGCAATCGGGAAAAACCATCAGGTCTTTATGATTATGATAGCGCCCTCCGCCAAGCACAGTATCCAACTTATCCAGATTCAGGCGATTCATCACCCTCTTTAGTAAATCCTTTGGCATCTCTGCATCGTAGATAACCCGCAGGGCATCTCCTTTCTTACGGCTCTTTACCGCTTTCGAAATCTTCTGAAGCGTGCCATTGCGCAGGTCATTATCTATCTCCATTTCAGCATCTTTCGTAAACTTGAAAGCATACGCCTCGAAGCAATCGTATTCCATACCGGAGAAAATCATCGGCAAGCAAAAACGGATCACATCATCCAGATACATCAGATAACTGCGTTCTTCACGATCGGGCAGACGAATGAAACGTCCGCAAACAGAAACCGGAAGCTCTATCAGAGCATAATCGGTACGAGACGGTAACTTCCGCGTAGCAGATACCTTCCGAGCTTCGGAAACTTGCATTTTTACGGCAAGATAGATATTCTCATCCGTTGCTTCCGTCAGCTGTTTCACTGCAGAAAGCCAAACAGGACTGACAAAACCACTGAACTGGCGGCGGAAGAAGTCACTGACGAAAGTTTGTTGTTCTTCGTCCAGTTCATTTTCTTTTAGAAGAAAGATGTTCTCTTCACGCAAGCGGTCGGTTACCTCATGAATGGTCCGTTCATACTCTTTGGCATACCTGTTATTCAGTTTGTTGATTTGCTTGATAAGCTGCTTGGCGTGTTCGCTTTCCGAACGAAGACTTTTATCCTCACACTCGGCAATGCGACTGAGGGTTGCCATACGCACACGGAAAAATTCATCCAGATTATTCGAGTAAATTCCAAGAAAGGAAAGTCGCTCAAGTAAAGGAACTTTCGGTTTCATCGCTTCTTGCAAGATGCGGCGGTTGAAATACATCCAGCTTAAATCACGATCTATATGTGGAGCAGAGGCTATTTTCTTATTCATATATCAATTTATAATCATTTATAAAGCCTATTCCTTCCGCTGTTTCTATACAGTTCAGCAACCGCCACTCACAACTGCGCACCCAGCTACGGAAGTTCTCTTCGGGTTGATACTCACTTTGGGCGAACTCCAATAAACGGTCTACCTCAAAACTATCGGATATAATACCTGCTCCGCCGCGTGCTGCATCATAAGCATTACAATCCTGTTCGATGTGCGCCGGTACCATCAACAAAGGCTTACCCAGATACATAGCCTCACAAACGGATTCAAAGCCTGCCGTAGTGGCATACGCCCGGCAACTCGACATATAACGAAGGAATTTTTCGTCATCCAACTGATGAAATGACAATGTTTCATCCATCCTGCACACTTCCGGCTCATCCGGTTTGTCCCAGAAGAAGTGCAAAGGCACTTCAGGGTGCTGCTCATGCCACTGGGAGATACTTTCTCCAAATCCGGCATTAACCATATAGCCGTGTACATACTCTCCGGAAGCAGCTTCACAACAAAGCACCTCGCGCCGCAGCAAAGGCGGTACCACACGTATATGTGCTTCTTCGTCCGTTTCCATCGGACGGAATGAGAGAGCCAGCTTCTCTTTGGCTCCGATACACGTGAGTCGCGTAAAAAAACGGAGCATCAGCAGGCTCACGGGATTCTTTTGAGGAAACTCAAAGTCATGATGCAGGAAAAGATATTGATGGCCGACACTGATCTGCGGTACAGAAGGGCGGAAAAAAAGATAAGTCAAGCCCGTCAGTAACTCATAAAAATTGATTACGAGGTCCGCATCAGTTTCATGGATACGCCGGTGAATATAACAGATGCTACGCAAATAAGCAGGAACCTGTATCAGATTATATGCGATACTGCGAGACATGCTGACCCGCTTATTGGCAGGCGTAGGCAGAAAGTTCGGACTGAGAAAGCGTTTCACAGGTGCCTGTATGCTGCGGTTGAAGAAACCCGGCAGGCGACGGGTATTACTCTTCCCCACCAGTACTTCTACTACCTCGTGCCCATTGCGCCGTAGAATTTCTTCCAGCGTGATGGCTTGCGTCAGATGACCGCGGCCTTCTCCTTGAACAATAAAAAGAACTTTCATCTTTATATTTATAATTTAGTAATTTACGATTTATAATTCACGATTTTAACTACAGAGGCGCTCTTCAGACTTTTCATTCATCAGCATATCCTCATACCGTAACACTTCCCAATTCCCGTCCTCATCCTCTACGAGTGCCGAAAGAGTTTCCACCCAGTCACCGGAGTTAAGGTAGTGTATATCATCATAATAAGTATTTGCCGGATGATGAATGTGCCCGCAAATGATACCGTCGCATTTACGTGTACGGGCAAACTTCACCAGTTCCTCCTCAAAATCGGAAATATAAGAAACAGCGGATTTTACTTTTTGTTTAATCGCTTGTGACAAAGAATAATAAGGTTGTCCATGACGGGCACGATACACATTATAAATACGGTTCAGCCATAATAGAAATGTATATCCCACATCTCCCAACTGTGCCAGCCACTTCATCCGTGTAGTGACAGTATCAAAAATATCTCCGTGCGTCACAAAATAACGCCGGCCGTGACTCTCGTGAATGAAATCCCTTACAATCTTTATATTATAGAATGTCATCGGTGCCAACCCATCCAGGAAATCATCGTGGTTGCCACGAACATAGATCACTTCTGTTCCCTGCTTTTCCATCATCTTCATGATAACTTTGAAGAAATCCGTATGCTTTGCCTGCCACTTCCGGGTGCTGCCTTTGCTCAAGGCCCAGCCGTCGATAATGTCACCATTCAGGATCAATCGCCGGCAGTTGACGGATTTCAGGAAGTTGCTTACTTCAACAGTTTTTGAGTGAGAGGTACCCAAATGGATATCAGACAACACAATGGTAGAATAAAAAGTACGTAATCTCATAGTGTCTGTATTTTTAGTTGCAGGCAAAGGTCAGTTATTCGTATTACGCCGGTATGTAGAAAATATGACAAGTATCTTTCATTTTTTTCGCTGAACTTCCTTATCTTTACCCCTCAAAAGAAACTCTCGTATGAAAAAGCCCGGAAATATCCTCATTGTCGATGATAACCGCGGTGTGCTCACCGCTGTGCAACTGCTGTTGAAACCCCATTTCGAAAAGATCATCACGCTCACTTCACCTGTCACACTTACCTCTGTGTTGCGTGAAGAAACTCCATCGGTGGTGTTACTTGACATGAACTTTACATCAGGCATCAATACCGGAAACGAAGGATTATTCTGGTTGCAGGAGATCAAACGCCTTCGTCCCTCCTTACCTGTAGTTCTTTTCACTGCTTATGGAGATATCGATCTTGCCGTGCGTGGCATTAAAGAAGGAGCTACGGACTTTATTGTCAAGCCATGGGATAATCAAAAGCTGGTGGAAACCTTACTGAATGCAGCCCAAGCCATTCATAATAAGAATAACGGAAAAAGTGCCTCGCCCGTAACCCCTGCCATGTATTGGGGAGAAAGTCCCATCATGCAGCAACTGCGCTCGCTGGTAGAGAAAGTCGCCATAACCAATGCAAATATACTTATCACCGGAGAAAACGGTACGGGAAAAGAGATGCTGGCACGTGAAATTCATGCACTTTCTTCCCGCCGTACGAAAGAAATGATTGCCGTAGACATGGGAGCCATCACCGAAAGCCTCTTTGAAAGCGAGCTTTTCGGACATACAAAAGGCTCTTTTACAGATGCATACGCAGACCGTCCCGGTAAGTTCGAAACAGCAGACCATAGCACACTGTTTCTCGATGAAATCGGCAATTTACCCTATCACCTGCAAGCCAAACTATTGACCGTATTGCAACGCCGCAGTATTGTCCGTGTAGGCAGCAACCTGCCTATCGCTGTTGACATCCGTCTGATTTGTGCCACCAACCGCAACCTGAACGAGATGGTACAACGCAATGAATTCCGTGAAGATTTGCTTTACCGCATCAATACTATCCATCTTGAAATTCCGCCTTTGCGCGAACGGCCGGAAGACATTCTTCCTTTTGCCGAACGCTTTATAACACGCTTCTGCAAGCAATATGACAAAGCATTATTACGGCTTTCCGATGCTGCCTGTACCAAATTGAAAACACATCCCTGGTACGGAAATATCCGCGAACTGGAGCATGCCATAGAGAAAGCAGTCATTATCTGCGACGGCAACGAACTGCCGGCGGAACTGTTCCAGCTACCTAAGCGTCCCGAAACCTCACGCACCGGAAGCGATGCCAGTACAGAAGCATCCACCCTTGAAGAAATGGAACGGAAAATGATACAGAAAGCTCTGGATACCTGTAACGGCAATCTATCCGCTGTTGCCGCACAACTCGGCATCACCCGGCAGACTCTCTATAACAAAATGAAAAAGTTCGGATTATGAAACATTATTACCGATACATCACCGACCGCTACCTTTTCCGTATCGTCACCTCTCTCCTGTTGGCGGGAGCTGTCACGGTATCCATTATTTATAAAGACCTTCTATGGATCGTCATCTCTTCCTTGCTGCTGTTAACGAGTCTGCGCTGGCAATGGAAACTGTATCGCCGGCATACACAGAAGGTTCTGTTTCTGCTCGATGCCATTGAAAACAACGATGCATCCATCCATTTCTCCGAACACGAAGATATTCCGGACAACCATATTGTAAACCAGGCCCTGAACCGTGTTGCTTCTATATTATATAATGTAAAGAGCGAAACGGCACAACAGGAAAAGTATTACGAACTCATTCTCGACTGCATCAATACCGGTATCCTGGTACTGAACGATGCAGGTGCTGTTTACCAGAAAAATAACGAAGCCCTCCGCCTGTTAGGCCTGGAAGTCTTCACCCATGTCAGCCAACTTAACCGTATTGATGCAAACCTTATGGGACTTTTCGCCCATTGCCACCCCGGAGATAAGTTGCAAACTCGCCTGTCCAACGAACGCGGCACAGTCAATCTCTCCATCCGCGTCTCCGACATAACCATCCGTCAGGAGCATTTCCGTATCCTTGCCCTGAATGATATCAATAACGAACTGGATGAAAAGGAAATCGACTCCTGGATACGCCTGACCCGTGTACTGACACATGAAATTATGAATTCCGTCACTCCCATCACTTCACTGAGCGATACATTGCTGACACTGATACAAGGAAGCGAAGAATTAAAAACAAAAAGTGAATCTATCTCTTCCTACAAAGAAACTGCTGACGAAATCCGCAATGGCCTGCACACCATCAGCACCACGGGCAAAGGACTTCTCTCTTTTGTAGAAAATTACCGTCGTTTCACCCGTATCCCCAAACCGGAACCTTCCTTGTTCTACGTCAAAGGTTTTATCAATCGCATGGTGGAACTGGCACGGCATCAATATCCTGATTCACATATCACTTTCCACTCCCACATCACTCCAGATGATCTTATTCTTTATGCAGATGAGAACCTTATCTCACAGGTACTCATCAACTTATTGAAAAATGCCATTCAGGCCATCGAAGCAGCAGAAATTCCGGAAGGCATCATCACCTTACACGCTTATTGCAATGAAAATGAAGCCGTACTCATCGAAGTATCCAATAACGGTCCTGCCATTCCTCCTGAAGTAGCAGAACACATTTTCATACCTTTCTTCACCACAAAAGAAGGTGGCAGCGGCATCGGATTGAGCATTTCCCGTCAAATAATGCGCCTGTCAGGTGGCAGCCTTTCCCTACATCCCGGAAAGGAAACCATGTTTGTACTAAAATTCAATTAAGAAAATTTGTAATGAAGGATTATATGAAAAGAAAGTAAAATTTAATCTGAACATTTTACACCTTGCAATTGTTTAAAAATAGACGTAACTTCGCTTTGCGATAACTAAATCCTTGAATAAACAACTTAAATAATACCTAATTTATGATTTTTACAGCAGAAAACATTCTTTTAATTGGTTCTATCTTACTTTTCATTAGTATTATTGTCGGTAAGACCGGCTATCGATTCGGAGTCCCTGCCCTGTTACTGTTCCTTGTCGTCGGCATGATTTTCGGTAGCGATGGTTTCGGACTACAGTTTCATAACGCTAAAGAAGCACAATTTATTGGTATGGTTGCTCTTAGCGTTATTTTGTTTTCCGGCGGTATGGATACTAAATTCAGCGAAATTAAACCGATTCTTGTTCCGGGCATTGTCCTCTCCACATTCGGCGTACTGCTTACCGCCGTCTTTACAGGATTCTTCATCTGGTGGATCTCCGGCATGAGTTGGTCAAATATTTATCTTCCTATCACTACATCCCTACTACTTGCCTCCACCATGTCATCTACTGATTCCGCTTCTGTATTTGCCATCTTGCGTTCGCAGAAAATGAATCTGAAACATAACCTTCGTCCCATGCTGGAACTTGAAAGTGGTAGTAATGACCCCATGGCTTACATGCTTACCATCGTGCTGATACAGTTCATACAATCCGGTGGAATGGGTATTGCAGGTATCTTCGGTTCATTCGTTATCCAATTTATAGTAGGTGCGGCTGCCGGATACCTTCTCGGCAAACTTGCCATCCTCATGCTGAATAAACTCAACATTGATAATCAGGCCCTTTATCCCATCCTTTTGCTTGCATTTGTATTTTTCACTTTCTCCATTACCGATCTTCTGAAAGGAAATGGTTACCTCGCCGTTTACATTGCCGGTATTATGGTAGGTAACAACAAGATAATGCATCGCAAAGAGATTTATACCTTCATGGATGGATTGACCTGGCTGTTCCAAATCATCATGTTCCTTTGCCTCGGTTTGTTGGTAAATCCTCACGAATTACTCGATATCGCTTTGGTAGCAACACTTATCGGTGTATTTATGATTGTTATTGGTCGTCCGCTCAGTGTCTTCCTCTGCTTGCTGCCTTTCGGTAAGAAGATTACAAACCGTTCGCGACTCTTCGTTTCCTGGGTAGGTTTACGCGGAGCAGTGCCTATCATCTTCGCCACTTATCCGGTAGTAGCGCAAGTACCGGGTGCCGACGTGATCTTCAATATCGTATTCTTTATCACGATTGTTTCTCTCGTTATCCAAGGTACTACCGTTTCCTTAGCTGCCCGCTTACTGAAACTTTCTACTCCGTTGGAAAAGACCGGTAATGAATTCGGTGTGGAATTGCCCGAAGAAATAGATAGTGATCTCAGCGATATGACCGTTACCACGGAGATGCTGGAAGAAGGCGATACCCTGAAGGATATCACTCTGCCTAATGGAGCACTCGTAATGATTGTGAAACGAGGCACGGAATTCCTGATACCGAACGGATCGCTGAAATTACATTTGGGGGATAAGTTGTTGCTGATTTCGGATAAGAAGAGTAGTGATTAATATGTGTGTACTTTTTCTTTCGTTTGCCCGAAAGAAAAAGATACCAAAAAGAAAGGGCACGACATACCTATATGTCGCGCCTTTTCTTTGCTTTTAATTCGTCAATAAATTAACACGATGCATAACTATACAACAGATGCTACTTTTTCTCATTCTTTCGCATCTTAAGTTTCAGAAGCGCAGTCGCCTTTTTGCAATCCAGCTCGACCATATTGTTTTCCCCAACCACATTGGTCTCTGTCCCGTCCGCGCTCTTATTGATATCCACAATTCCATCCAGGTAATTATTTACAACTACAAATTGAGCTACCGTACCGCTGAAATTAAGGCCCGTCACCGCGATGCCTCTCGTCCCTACCTGCTCGCATGTATTCGTATAATCCACGTCGCTGTTTCCCCATCCGTCCGAAGAGATGATTACGCCGTCCGCACGCATTGCCTCGGCCCAAACAGCCGTCCTGGTTCCTACAAGCATCTTATCCTCATTATCGTCCGGTGTTCCTACGATGATAATTCCCATCAGATCCAGATCTGTATCCGAAGAGACTACATCCAGCAGCGGATCCCTGAAGTGATGCAATGATGTTTCTTTTGTTGATGGTCCTATACCCATATTAACACCTCCTACTGCATGGAGCGGATAATACCGTCTCTGTACTCATTTGGAGTTACAAGGATCGGCATATTGCCCATATCGATAATTGAACGTCCGCCCTCTACGCCAGACGGCTCTTTAGAAAACAGATGCGTATCATACATTGCTCCCTGTCCTGCCACCTGCTTTACGATCAGGACGCGTTTCTTTCCCGGCCTTACCACATCATGGTACTCATGGCGTTCCGTACACTTCTCGCCTTTGAACTTCTTCATCTTATCACGGTATGTCTGGATCGCATCCAGATATTGGATGAAGGAGGGCAGGACCCCGTCCGGCAGGGCAGGCAGCAGATCCCGCACCCGCTTGGCCTGATAGCAGGCATCCATCATCCGTTTGATCAGCGCGATGTTCATAGTGGTTTCTCCTCAAATAGTGACCAAAGATAATTACCGCAGATAATTATACAGAACTGCCGGGATTTGTCAAGCGTTTTTTGCAAACAAAAATGCACCGCCCGCAGAAAGCGGACAGTGCACTCTTTGAAACAGAGATCGGATCGTGAAATGTGAAAAAAGGTTTTTGTGGTCACTCAAATGAAACGTGAAGCGTTTTGCCCATACAGGCAGCCATTTTTTGCAAAAACTCCAACGAGGGATTGGAATTTCCGTTTTCAAAGCGGGAAATATTGGCCTGTGCTGTGCCCATTTTTTCGGCCAGTTGTTTTTGAGTAAGCCCAGCGGCTTTGCGGCTCTCGATCGCGGCGCAGATGGCTTCATACTGCGGGCCGAGCTGCTCATATTCAGCGCGGACTTCTGGTTTTTCGGCAAAGGTCTTCATTTTATAGGTGCGGTAATCCATCGGCTCACTCCCTTTATTGGTTTTGTGTGGTCAGGGCATGGCGGCTCTTATAATCGAGCAATCGTTACCATTATTATATCATATATGATATCTTTTTTTTCAAGAGGAACCTCAGAACGTCCCACCTTTTCCTGCGCGCGGTACTGCAATGCTTCCAGCAGGGCCTCCTCATCCAGCAGCTGTTTGCCTGCCAGATCGGCCACAGTGCGGGCCACCCGGAGGATGCGGTCATGGGCGCGGGCAGAAAGGCCCAGTGTGTCGTAGGAGGCACGGAGG
>OGOQ01002696.1_pt1 | contig 10629 bp, 8 predicted proteins | sample 1552691 | NCBI WGS metagenome assembly OGOQ01 (sample SAMEA2580209, study PRJEB22360) | human gut metagenome | biome: human gut; feature: human-associated habitat; material: faeces | place: Denmark | collected 2008/2010
CATGATCCGTGGGCGAGGCGGAGCACGGGGGCCACCGCCGCCCCCAGCCACTGCCAGGAAGTTACGACGAGAAATCATCATAATGAAAACTCTCCTTTTATTTTAATATAATCGCGTTTTGTTGACGAAATGTGCGCACTTGCACATTTACTGGCTCAAGTATAGCGAGAAGAAGTGACAGATGCAAGCCTTTTCCGATTACAAAACATTTACAAATATTTTATCAAAATTGTATAAAAACCATACTTATCCCGGAAAATCCGCTCCACCCGGCATTTTTCGCGCGGCTGTGTTCAATCTTCCACGGCCTTGTTGCCCGCCACGTTGGAGGGACCGAAGCCGAAGGGCAGCAGCTCGTCCATGCTGCGCTCGATGAAATCGTCCGGGCTTTTTGCCATGATGACATTCAGCTCCGGGCCGCCGAATTCGAACAGCGCCTGACGGCAGACGCCGCAGGGCGAGGTGATCTGCTTGTTGACTTCGCCCCGGCGCGCACCCACCACGGCGATGTCGGTGAACCTGGTCACGCCCTCGGCCACAGCCTTGAACAGGGCCGTCCGCTCGGCGCAGCTGGTGGGGGTAAAGGCGGCATTCTCCACGTTGCAGCCGGTGAAGATGCGGCCATCCTCGGCGCGCAGGGCAGCGCCCACCATAAAGTCGCTGTAAGGCGCGTAAGCCTTCTCCCTGGCCGCAAGGGCCATCCGGATGAGCTCCTGCTTTTCTTCCAGAGTCAGTTTTGTCATAGTCGGTTCTCCTTTTTGCAATTTGTAGATATGGCGTTCTTCGTCCTGTGGGACGAAGCCAATGGATTCAAACATTTTCTGCGACTGGGTATTGAAGGAATAGATGTGCGCGAAGCACTCCGCCAAACCCCTTTCCCGAGCCAGCTCCAGCATTTTTTCGATGACCTTCCGCCCGATGTGTTTATTCTGGTACTCCTTGCAGATGACGATGGCAAGCTCGCCGGTCGTCCGCAGGCTGACGTCACCACAAAGCACACCCCGATACTCGATATAAAACAGTTCCCCGTGTGTGTCCAGATAATGATACATCCGCTTCAGCAGTGGCAAATCATAAACGAAGTCCCTGTTATCTACCTGTTTGCAGAGCTGTGCATCCTGATACCACGCAAGTGCTGTATCGTAGGCCGGATAATACGGAACAAGCCGGATGTTCCCCTCCACAGAAATCGGACTGCGCACCATGTTCACCGTTTCTCTGTTCATCGGCCTCATTCCCTTCTGTGTCGTACATTCTTCTGTGTCGTGTATTTAAGTATAAATCATTCTTTTAAGAAGTGCAAGCGGCGATAATTACGCAGCATTATGCAATGACAGCTCTTGCATTTGTCATTACAAATGAATATAATAGAATTATAAAGGAGGCGCATCAGAATGGCAAACGCAGTCAATGTGAATTTTCGGATGGACCCCGACCTCAAGCGGAGCATGGAGGAGGTCTGTGCCGAGATGGGGCTTTCGATGACGACAGCCTTCACGATTTTTGCAAAGAAAGTGTCGCGCGAGCATCGGATCCCCTTTGAAGTCTCCGCTGACCCCTTCTATTCTGAAAGCAACATCAACCATCTCCGTCAAATCGTCCATGATATTGACACCGGCAAAGCCAAGCTCACCGAACATGAACTGATCGAGGTGGACTGATGAGGCTGCTGTGGGAAGAGGAAGCGTGGGAAGATTATTGTCTTTGGCAGACGCGGGACAAAAAGCTGCTGAAGCGAATCAACTCCCTCATAAAAGACATTCAGCGGAACACCTATGAGGGCATCGGCAAGCCCGAGCCTTTGAAGGGAGATTTGAGCGGATGGTGGAGTCGGCGTATCGACGACACCCACCGCATCGTCTACCGGGAGCAGGATGGAAACATCATCATTGCGTCCTGTTACGGTCATTACACGGATACCTGAGAAGCAAAAAGACTGCTGTCGGCCGACAGCAGTCTTTTTGTATTATGGTTAAATCAATACTCCGCGCCCAGTGCGACCTTCATCATATCGGTGAAGCTCTTCTGGCGCTGCTCTGCGGTGGTGATCTCCGGGGAGACAAAGCTGTCGGAGATGGTCAGCAGGCAGGCAGCGTTCTTGCCCAGCACCTCGGCGTTGGCGAACAGAGCAAAGCTCTCCATCTCCACGCAGAGGCAGCCGCGCTCGTCGCGCAGCAGCTCCCAGTAGGTGGGCTTTGCATCGGAAGGCTGACGGTAGAAAACGTCGGAGGAGTGGATGTTGCCCTCGATGAGCTTGATGCCCTGCTTCTTGGCGGAGGCGCGCAGCTTGTCATTCAGAGTCTCGCTGGGGAAGGTGATGTCGTGGTCGTTGCCGCTCTGGACGCGGGCATAGTTGGACTCACTGACCGCACCGGTAGCCAGCACGGTGTCGAACAGCTTGGCGTCGGCAGTGTAGCTGCCGGCGGAGCCGATGCGGATGATGTTGTCCACATCGTAGAACTTGAACAGCTCGTAGGAATAGATGCCGATGGAGGGCATACCCATGCCGCTGCCCATCACGCTGATGGGACGGCCCTCATAGGTGCCGGTAAAGCCCAGCATCCCGCGGACATCCGTCACCTGACGGACATCCTTCAGGAAGGTGTCAGCAATGAACTTTGCGCGCAGGGGGTCGCCCGGCATCAGGACAGTCTTTGCGAAATCGCCCTTTTCGGCGCTGATGTGAGGAGTAGCCATAACAATTATCTCCTTTTTATAAAATTATTTCTTCCCCGGGAACACGTTCTGTGGGGGAATGTACGAACCATTGAGACGTATCTCAAAGTGGCAGTGGTTGCCGGTGGAACGGCCCGTGCTGCCCAGATAGCCGATGAGCTGGCCCTGCCGGACGGTCTGGCCCGCACTGACAGTCAGGGACAGGCAGTGTGCATACACAGAGCTGTATCCGCCGCCGTGGTTGATGATGACCGAGTAGCCGTAGCCCGTACCTGCACCGGCCTTGTTGTAACCCGCCTTGGTGACGGTGCCGCCTGCGGAGGCGTAGATGGGCGTACCGGCCGGGGCGCAGATGTCCACGCCCTTGTGACGTCCGCCGTACCAGCGCGAGCAGTAGCGGTAGTTCGGCACAGGCCAGATGAACTGGCCGCTGCCGGTGATGTACTTGGTGCTGGAAGTCACCTTCTTGGTGCCTTCGACCACCTTCTTGTTCACCGGCTCCTTGATGACCTCGGTGGAAAGCACGCTCTGGTCCACAAGGATATTGTTGATGTCGTAGACGTTCTGGAGGGTCACACGGCGCAGACCGTTCTCGCCCTCCTGGAGCACCTTGGTGGTTCCCTTCGTATATTCGTTGGATTTTGTCGTCTCCGTGGAGAATGCGATTTCTTCCTCACGGGTCTCGATGCGGGTGATGCGCACCTCAAGGCCAGCCTCTTCTTTGGTGATGACGAGGTGGTCACCCTCAAGGATGCTGGACGTCTCGCTCAGCGGCTCACCCTTGAACGCCGGGTTGAGGGCGCACAACTCACGGAAGGTCAGGTCATTGTTATGTGCGATGGACCAGAGGGTGTCGCCCGCCTTGACGGTGTAGACCTTCTGAGCCTGCTTCACGCCCGCCAGCTCCTGCCGGACGGTCTCAAAATCCTGCAAGCCTTCCTTGAAGTAGAGGCCGTCTTCCAGCGTGACCTGCTTGTTGAAGCCCACGCTCACATTGGGGTCGTCCTCTTCTTCCTCGTAGGGGTCGAGCATGGCGGCGAGGTAATCCCGCAGCGCATTGCCGTCGCTGCACACCGCCGTCAACTCGCCGTCCAGATAAAGAGCCGTGCCTTCGCTGATCTGGTCGCCGGCGCTCTGGATGATGGCGTTTGCCATCTCGTTTTCGTCCATCATGTGGTGGGCGATGGCGAGGGTGTAGCTCGGCTCGATGGTCCACTCGGTCTTGTCGGTGCCGGCGTAGCTGATACGCTCCATCACGTCCTCGCGGGCCGTGTTGAAGACGTCCTCATTCGCCACATAGCCCACGGTTTCGCCGTTGACCCGGACGGCCAGTGCATAAGGCTGGTGGATGACATATTGGAACACTGCTGCGCCCAGCGCCAGTGCGCAGATGGGCAGGGCATACATCGCCATGCGGGGCAGCAGACTGAGGTTGCGGCGGACGCCGTTTTTGAAGTAGTGGACGCTGGCCTCAAATGCTGCACCGAAGCCCTGCTCCCTGCGGATGCGGTGGGCATGGATGAGAAGGGACACGATGCCCTTTGCAAACAGCACGATGGGGCCAAACAGGTCTTTGGCCACCTGTGCTGCGCCGGGGAACGCCGTCTCCGCCAGAGCCTTTGCAAAGCGGCGGATGCCTCCAGCAACCCAGAGAGCGGCGTACTTGACGGCACGCCCCACCCGCACGGCAGCATACTCCGCGCCAAAGCCCAGCGCGTAGAGCGCTGCGCCAATGCGCAATACCAGCTTCGACGAGCGCAGCTTCCGGGAGGCATTGTCCAGCCGGTGGCGGCGACGGCGATACCGCCGGTGGCGGCGCAGCAGATGGACGCACTGGAGCTGCGCCCAAAGTGAGCGCAGCTTTGCGCGGAAGCCAGTGTGCCGCGGCGCAGCGGCTGGCTCGTCCTGCCGCGTTTCAGTTGTTTTATCTTCCAGCAAAAAGGATGCTCCTTCCTGTATCTTCAGGAGATTCTGATTTGTCTCTTTTCTCTGTTATCGACACGCTGCCGCATCAGGACAGCTTTTTTGACAAGAATAACTCTATTTATTATACACCCTGCCAGCGCCGAAACAAGCATTGACACAAAATTTGGGCTTAGCTTTCACTTACTTTTCACGAAATACACAAATTTAGACAAAAAGCTTTGTCATATCCTCCGGCAGCGGGCTTTCCACCGTCACCGGCCTCAGAGTCGTCTCGTCCACCGGCACTTCGATGCCAATGCCGTCCGGCATCGGCTCGCAGCGCGGCACCCAGAACGTCTGTTTTGCGCAGTGGAGCGCCTGCCGCCCGATGCGCGCCCGGCTCCCGCCGTAGAGGTCATCTCCGGCCAGCGGGTGGCCGATGGATGCAAAATGTACCCGTATCTGGTGGGTCCGGCCCGTCACCGGGACGCAGGCCGCGAGGCTCAGGCCGTTTTTGGCTTTCAATATGGTATATTCCGTCCGGCTGGGCTTGCCGTCGGGGGTGACGCACCGCCCGATGATGCTCTCCCCCTGCCGCCCGATGGGGGCGTCGATGACGCCCGGCCCGAGGGGAAGTTCTCCTTCTGCAACGGCGTAGTAGAGCTTTTCCACCCGCTGAGCCAGCAGCGGGGCGGCGTAGCCATTCTGAGCCGCCAGCACGAGGCCGCTGGTGTCCTTGTCGATGCGGTTCACCGGGCGGAAGACGGGGCTTCTACCCTGACGCAGCGCCCAGGCGGCATAGCCGTTCGCCAGCGTATCCAGCGGGTAATTCAGGGTAGGATGCACCGCGAGATGGGGCGGCTTTTCCACCACGAGGGCAAAAGCGTCCTCGTAGACCACATCCACCGGGATGTCGTCCTGCGGCGCAACGCCCTCCCCCTCCGGCGGCAGTTCAAAGGAGATGACCTGCCCGGCCTCCACCCGGCGGTTGGCCAGGATGGGGGCGCCGTCGGCAAAAAAGCCGCTGCCCCGGAATTTCACGGCCCGGGACAGGTCGGTGGAGACACTGCACTTGCGCAGAAAACCGCGCAGCAGCATCCCATCCGCCTCGGGCGGGACTTTGAAATAAAGCTTCATCTTCCCACCTCCAGCGCGGGCAACATATAAGATAAGTATAGCAAAATTCTCTTTCTCTTGCAAATCTTGTTTTTTTATGGTATCATGAGGAGCGGAAAACGAGTGGAACATACGGCGGCGGGGCGGCTTTGACCGCTCTGAGGAAAGTCCGGGCCTCACAGAGCACGGTAACTGCTAACGGCAGCCGAGGGTGACCTCAGGGAAAGTGCAACAGAAAGGAAACCGCCGCAGCAATGCGGTAAGGATGAAAGGGCGAGGTAAGAGCTCACCAGCGCATGGGTGACTATGCGGCTTTGTAAACCCTACCGGAAGCAACGCCTATATGGGACGTACAGCGCTGCTCGCGTGTCCCGAAGGCGGCACGAACCTGTCAGCAATGGCAGGTCTAGACAGATCGTCGTTTAATACAGAACCCGGCTTACGGTCTATCTCGTTTTCCATCTTTTGTTTTCAGCGCTGTCTGCGGTATGCAGGCAGCGTTTTTCGTTTCTTTAACCACACTGTCACTTTTCGTTTGGGCCGGTTTGTGGTATACTGAACAAAACCCCGCAGAGCACGTCTTCGCCGGGGCCTTAATTCAACAGACAGGATGTGAAATCCTCCGATGAAAGATGGTTTTTTGAAAGCAGCTGCCCTCTCGCCCTCACTGCGGGTGGCCGACTGCAACTATAACGCTTCCCAAATCGTATCTCAGTTACAGGACGCTGCGGCCCGCGGCGTCAGGCTGGCGGTGTTCCCCGAGTTCTGCCTCACCGGCTACACCTGCGGCGATCTATTCTTGCAGCGCACGTTGCAGCAGGGCGCGCTGGACGCCTTGCAGACCGTGCTGGACGCCAGCCGGGAGCTGGATGTCGTGGCCCTCGTGGGCCTGCCGCTGCTGGTGCGGGGCAAACTGTACAACTGCGCCGCCGTCCTCTGCGGCGGGCGTCTGCTGGGCCTTGTCCCCAAGACCTACCTGCCCAACTACGGCGAGTTCTACGAAAAGCGCCAGTTCACCCCGGGCAGCACTGAGGTGGAAAATGTGACGGTCTGCGGGCAGGAAGTGCCTTTCGGTACGTCCCTGCTCTTCCGCTGCCGCCAGATGCCCAGCTTCGTTCTGGGCGTGGAGATCTGCGAAGACCTGTGGAGCGCTCTGCCCCCCTCCACCTTCCACACGCTGGCCGGTGCCACCGTCATTGCGAACCTTTCGGCCAGTGATGAGACGGTTGGCAAGGCCGAGTACCGCCGGGCGCTGGTGTCGAACCAGTCCGCCCGCCTGCTCTGCGGCTACCTGTACGCTTCTGCCGGCCACGGCGAGAGCACCCAGGACATGGTCTTCGCCGGCCACGACCTCATCGCCGAGAACGGCGCCCTCCTCGCCGAGACATCTCCCTTCGAGGGCAGCTGGGCTGAGACGGAGCTGGACTGCCAGCGGATGGAGTCGGAGCGGGCGCGCAACACCAGCTTTGAGCCCAGCGCTGAGGGGTATCTGACCGTCGATTTCGACCTTGCCCTCACCGAGACGAAGCTCTCCCGCTGGGTAGACCCCACACCTTTCATCCCCCACGACGAGCGCCGCCGGGCCGAGCGCTGTGAGCTGATCTTGAAAATGCAGGCTGACGGCCTCGCCAAGCGCCTCGAGCACGCCCACGCCAAGACGGCGGTCATCGGCATCTCGGGCGGTCTGGACAGCTGCCTCGCTCTGCTGGTGGCCGTCCGCGCCATGAAGCAGCTGGGCCGCCCCACCAGCGATGTGCTGGCCGTGACCATGCCCTGCTTCGGCACCACCCACCGCACCCGCAGCAATGCAGAGATCTTATGCGACGAGCTGGCCGTCAGCTTTACCGAGATCGACATCGCCAACACCGTCCACAGCCACTTCAAGGACATCGGCCAGGACGAGAGCGTGCTGGACGTCACCTTCGAGAACGGACAGGCTCGTGTGCGCACCCTCGAGCTGATGGACACTGCCAACCGCACCGGCGGCCTCGTCGTCGGCACCGGCGACCTCTCCGAGCTGGCGCTGGGCTGGGCCACCTACAACGGCGACCACATGAGCATGTACGGCGTCAACGCCGGTGTCCCCAAAACGCTGGTGCGCCACCTCGTCCAGTATGAGGCCGACATTGCCGCCTCCGCCGAGCTGCGCCGGGTGCTGTTGGACATCCTCGACACCCCCGTCTCCCCGGAGCTGCTGCCTGCCAAGGACGGCGAGATCTCTCAGAAGACGGAAGACCTCGTGGGTCCCTATGAGCTGCACGACTTCTACCTTTATTATGTTCTCCGCTTCGGCTTCGGCCCGTCGAAGATATTCCGGCTGGCGAAAGCGGCCTTCGCAGGCCGGGCCGAGTACCCGGACGAAGTGCTTTACAAGTGGCTGCGCAACTTCTACTGGCGGTTCTTCGCCCAGCAGTTCAAACGCAGCTGCCTGCCCGACGGCCCCAAGGTGGGCAGCGTCACCCTCTCGCCCCGGGGCGACTGGCGGATGCCCAGCGACGCAGCCGCCGCGCTCTGGCTGGCCGAGCTGGAACAGATCCCGCTCAAAGGATAATTTTTTATGAAACGACGCAAAAAACTGCTGATAAATCTGGTCTTTGCTGCCGTCATTCTGGCCGCAGCCGCCGTGCTGCTGCTGGTGCGGAAAGCAAACCAGACCGGTGCGCCTCTCTGCGCAGAGCTCATCTACGGCGACAGTAACACCAGGCTGACCTTTCCCCTCGAAAAAGACGCCGATTACGATGTGGACACCGGCTATCTCACCGTCCACATCAAGATCCAGGACGGCGCGGCCCGCTTTGTAGATTCGCCCTGCCCTGACCACATCTGCGAGTCCTTCGGCTGGCTCAGCGAGGAAGACCAGACGGCCACCTGCCTGCCCGCCCGGGCTGTGCTGAGCATCATCCCCACCACATGATGGCATACACATCCAAAGGAGTGAACGCCTATGTTTGACGAAAACAAGCATACCCATCCCCAGAATAACGACGAAGGCCCCCGGCACATCCACCGGGGCATCAAGCGCAGCGAACCCGACGAAGTGGAGGTAGACAGCGCCGATTTCTTCTCGCCGGAGCCTCCCCGCCCCAAAGCACCGCCGAAACCGACACCGACGCCTCCGTCTAAGCCGCCGAAACCTCCGGTGCCGCCCCGCAGACAGTGGGAGCCGCTGCACCCCAGCGAGCCCGCCCCCGCTGACGACAAACTTCCGAAAGGAGGAATGGTCTTGCTGGTACTGCAGGCCATCCTGAGCCTTGCCGCGCTGGTGCAGCTCTGGCGCACCCAGATGCTGCCGGTGCTCTACCTCGTTATCATCACCGCGCTTCTGGTGCTGCTCTGGCTGCTGGTGCGCAAGTGCCTCGCCTCCCGCAGCGGTGCCGTCGTGGCCCGGGTGCTGTCCGTCCTGCTCTGCGCCGCGCTGGCCGTGGGCTGTGTCTGGGCGCAGCAGGGTCTGACCGCACTGGACAGCATGACTTCCGGCCTGCTCACCGGCGCAGAGGCGAATAAGATCACGAAAGAGCCGTTCGTCGTCTACCTCAGCGGTGTGGACAACCGCGGCGAGCTGACCGAAAAGGCCCGCAGCGACGTAAACATCCTCGCTGTGGTCAACCCCACCACCAAGCAGGCGGCCCTCATCAACACCCCGCGCGACTACTATGTTGACCTCGCAGGCACCGACAGCAAGGACAAACTGACCCACGCCGGCCTCTACGGCGTCGAGACCAGCATGGCCACGCTGGGCAACCTTTACGGCGTGAATGTGGAGCACTACCTCCGCATCAACTTTGCGGGCTTCATCAACATCATCGACGCCATCGGCGGCGTGGACGTCTACTCCGACCAGGCCTTCACCTCGGTGGGCAGCCCCGGCTACTACGACCCCACCACCTTCGCCGAGGGCTGGAACCATCTGGACGGCAAGTCCGCTCTGGCTTTTGCCCGTGAGCGCCACGCCTTCAAGACCGGCGACATCCAGCGCGGCATCAACCAGATGAAAGTCATCGACGCGATGGTCAACAAGCTCAAGTCTCCCGCCCTGCTCATGGGCTTCTCCAAGCTGATGGACGCCGCCGCCGACTGCTTCGTCACCAGCCTTTCGCAGGAACAGATCTCCGCGCTGGTCCGGATGCAGCTGGGCGACCTTGCCAACTGGGACATCCAGAGCTACACCGTCACCGGCTCGGGCGCGAAGAGCACCAAGTGCTACTCCGCCAAGGGCCAGAGCCTCTACGTCATGAAGCCGGATGAGAACTCGGTCAACGAAGCCAAGGCCCTCATCGCAGCGGTTCTGGGCGGCGAGGACAAGCTCACCAGCACCAGCCAGACCCCCGAGAAGACCGATGTCTTCACGCCGACCGCCGACCCCAACGCCGGTGCATCCATCCCGGAGGAATCTCCCGACAGCGTTATCGCAGAAGAGCCCGCCGAGAGCGAAGTCCCGGCGGAAGAGGCCCCCGCTGACAGCCAGCCCACCGAGGGCGACGCCTCCGGTGAGCCCAGCGCTTCCACCGAGGTCCCTGCAGACGGCAGCGAAGAAGCCCCGGCAGACTCCACTGAGTCGCCGTCCTTCAGTATGCCGACCCAGGAGCAGGTGGAGCAGGCGGCTTCCTCCCTGCATCAGGCCGCTTCCACTGTGCTGGACGCCCTGTTCGGCTCCGGCAGCGGCGACGCTTCCAGCGCTGAAAATGATGCAGCATAATTGATAGACAGAAAGATCCCGCAAAGCAGCTGCCTTGCGGGATCTTTGCGTTTATGCTTATTTCAGGATGTCGCTCAGCACGCTCTGGCCGTCCAGCGTGGAAGCATCCACACCCAGATAGTCGCAGATGGTCTGTGCGATGGTTCCAAAGCAGAGCCTGGTGCCGAGGTCAACGCCCGGCTTGACGCCCTTGCCGCAGATGAGATACGGCACATACTCGCGGGTATGGTCGGTGG
>OGOQ01002698.1_pt1 | contig 10615 bp, 10 predicted proteins | sample 1552691 | NCBI WGS metagenome assembly OGOQ01 (sample SAMEA2580209, study PRJEB22360) | human gut metagenome | biome: human gut; feature: human-associated habitat; material: faeces | place: Denmark | collected 2008/2010
GATATGCTGTCCGTATTTTACCACCTTGCGTTTCACTTTTGTCAGCATATTATGTTCTTTTAACTTATGTTCAATGATACCGATGGTAAGCTTTGTTGCATAAATCGGAACATTGATGTCCCTTAAGACATACGGAATCGCTCCGATATGATCCTCATGTCCGTGTGTAATGAAAAATCCCTTGACTTTATCAATATTATCTTTCAGATAAGTCACATCCGGGATGACAAGATCGATTCCATACATGTCATCTTCCGGGAAAGACAGACCACAGTCCACTACAATGATGCTGTCTTCGTACTCAAAAGCAGTAATATTCATTCCGATCTGCTCTAAGCCGCCAAGCGGAATGATCTTAAGTTTTGAAGTTTTTTCTTTTTTGTTCTCTTTTACACTGGTTCTCTTTTTTCGTTCCGGTCTCTCTGCTTTTTTTGAATCATTCTGGCTGATTCCTGCCTCCTTATTCTCTTTCATATTCAATGTCCGCATCCTCTATCAATTCTGAAAATATTTTACCTACTGCCGCAAGTTCCGTGTCGTCGTCTACCATCTCGCACACAACGTCATCGTCCTCTGTGGCGACCTCCTTCAAAATGTACGCATCACAGTCGCCATCTTCCTCTTCCGTGACAAAAAAATAACGCGTACCGTTTACCTGTGTCTCCTCCACAACAAAAAAATCAATACTCTCTTTTGTCTGTGGGTCCACAAATGTTACTTTTTCCATGTGCATCCTCCATGCATAACACAAAAACCGCATTCGAAAACCTGCGGTTTTTGTCAGAACCTGTTTACTTTTCTACGTGCATACTCCGATAATCCAGATATCCCTGCAAAATAAAGACTGCCGCAATCTCATCGACATACTTCTTGCGGTCTTCCCTGCGGATACCGGACTCCATCATGTGTTTATCTGCGGAAACAGTCGTCAGTCTCTCATCCCAGAAATATACCGGGAGACCGGTCCTGCGCTCCAGCTTGTCCTTGAACTCTTTGGTCAGTTCCACGCGGACACCTTCGGTATCGTTCATGTTCTTGGGAAGTCCCAGTACGATCTCTTCCACTTCATTCTCGACGATCAGTTCCTCGATCCGGGCCAGCGTCTGTCGTAATTTATTTTCTTCTTTGCGGCGAATGATCTCCACACCCTGCGCAGTTAAGAGCAGACTGTCGCTGATCGCCACGCCCACGGTACGTGAGCCGAAATCCAAACCCATGATACGCATGTGGGTCCTCCTGATAACTGTAATTATTTCCAGTGTTTTGTCCTGATATACTCCGTGAGCAGTTCTTCCACCAGTTCGTCCCGTTCCACCTTCATGATGAGGCTGCGGGCATTTTTGTGACTGGTAATATAAGTAGGGTCCCCGCTCATGATATAACCTACGATCTGGTTCACAGGGTTATATCCTTTTTCCGTCAGTGCCTCATATACGGTAGAGAGCACCAGCTTTACGCCGGTCTCAGGTTCTGTCTCTACCTTGAAGTATTGTGTATTTCCTAAGTCCTGCATACGATCCTCTTATTCTGCCTTAATGCAATTTCTGTAACTATTCAGAGCCCCATTCGCAAAACCGCTGCTGTGCAGCTCTGAATAGTTGCAAATTTTCCGTTATGCCTTATATTACCGCATTTACTTTGAAAATTCAAGGGGTGATAGTAATAGGATTTCATCCGTCAAAAACCCCTGTACCCTGCCGCATATCACGGTATTTGCAACATTTTTTTTATTTTCCTTCACAGAGACAGCCAGTTTGACATAATCTCTCGTGTGTCCCAGCAGGTATTCCGTTCCGCCGATCTCCTTGGTCTCCTCCAGAAGCACCTCCGCCTCCCGTCCCACATAGTGGGTCCGGAACTGCTTCGACTGTTCCTTCTCCATAGCCAGAAGTTCCGCACTTCTGGTGGTCTTCACGGGATCTGGCACCTGGTGAGACATCACGGCCGCTCTGGTACCTGCCCGCTTGGAATACTTGAAAATATGCATCTCGAAGAATTGAATCCGGTCTAAAAATCCTACCGTCTGCGCAAACTCTTCCTCAGTCTCCCCGGGGAATCCGACGATGACGTCCGTAGTAATGGCAGGATGATCAAACACCTTGCGGAGCAGTGCTACGCTTTCCGCATATTCTTCGGAAGTGTACTTACGGTTCATACGGCGCAGTGTCGCATCACAGCCGCTCTGTAAGGACAGATGGAAATGGGGACACAGCTTCGGCAGTGCCGCCATTCTGGCTGCCGTCTCCTCCGTAATAATACGGGGTTCCAGGGAACCGATACGGATCCGCTCAATCCCTTCAATAGTATGGATCCGTTCCAGCAGATTGATCAGCTTACTGCTGCCGGAATAATCTCTTCTTTCCTCGTCTTCTTTTAATACAGAAACGCTTTCTCCCCGCTTCCAGGCTTCCTCGTCGAAATCAATGCCATAAGAACTGATATGGATACCTGTCAATACGATCTCCCGGTATCCGTTCTGTGCCATGCCGGTGATCTCCCGGATGATATCTTCCGCCCTGCGGCTGCGGACTCTGCCTCTGGCATAGGGGATGACACAGTAAGAGCAGAACTGATTGCATCCGTCCTGAATTTTAATATAGGCACGGGTGTGCTCCGCCGTCTGTTTCAGAGTCATTTCTTCGTATTCTGCGGTATGGTTAATATCTATGACAGTAGTGTCATGCAGAGTCTTGTCCACACCATGTCCGGCATTTTCTGCATTCTCCGCCACCGCATCTTCCTGTTCCAGATCCCGTAAATATTCCTCCAGAATGGATGCCAGATCCTTCTTGCGGTTGTTGCCGATCGCCAGATCAATGCAGGGATCCTGCTCCACATCTTCCCTTCCGGTCTGCACATAGCAACCCACTGCCACTACCAGTGCCGCCGGATTTTTCTGCTTCGCACGATGAAGCATCTGTCGGCTTTTCCGGTCTGCAATATTGGTAACTGTGCAGGTATTTACGATGTAAATATCCGCGATTTCATCAAATGGTACAATAGTATAACCTTTTTCTTGTAACATTTGTTGCATTACTTCTATTTCATAGGAATTAACCTTACATCCAAGGTTGTGTAATGCTACACTTTTCATAGGATTCCTCACTTTTTTTGTATTGTTTTCGTCTTGACTTTTGGTCGTTCAGCCATTAATATGAAGTCAGAAGGTATGACACACATTAAGGAGGTAGTCAACATGAAGACAGTTCAGATTTCTTTAAATTCTATTGATAAGGTAAAATCTTTCGTAAACGATATTACTAAGTTCGATTATGATTTCGATCTTGTATCCGGCAGATACGTAATTGATGCAAAGTCCATCATGGGTATCTTCAGTCTGGATCTTTCCAAGCCTATCGACCTGAACATCCATGCAGAGGATGGCGCTGATGAGGTTCTGGAAGTATTAAAGCCTTATCTGGTATAAGTTACCGATTCGGAAGTCCGAATACATAGTAAAACAGAGAACACCTTGAGAGACGCAATCCTCTTGAGGTGTTTTTTATATGCCATTCCAAAAAAGTAACTATTCAGTACCTCTGTTTCCCCGGTTCTGAATAGTTACTCTGCATTCGCACTTATGCTTCCGCAATGATCAGTTCTTTGGTCTCTAATGCGGTCTTCACCAGTTCGTCGATCTTCTCATCCAGATTGTGTTCATGTCTGCGGATCACCTTTACATTCGGCTTCGTCACGGGATGTTTTGCCACGAAGATGGTACAACAATCTTCATAAGGCAGAATGGAAGTCTCGTAAGTGCCGATCTTCTCGGATACTTCTACGATCTCCTGCTTGTCAAATCCGATCAGAGGACGGTATACCGGTAGTTCACATACTTCATTGGTAGCGATCAGGGAATTCATAGTCTGGGATGCCACCTGTCCGATGCTCTCACCAGTGATCAGGCCCAGGCACTCAGTCTCTTTCGCGATCTGTTCCGCGATCCGCATCATATAACGGCGCATGATGATGGTCAGTTCCTCATGCGGACATTTCTCGTAAATATATAACTGAATATCGGTAAAGTTGATCACATGCAGGTAGATCGGTCCGGTATAACGGGCAACGATCTTCGCCAGATCCACTACTTTCTGCTTCGCACGCTCGCTGGTATAAGGCGGTGCATGGAAATATACCGCATCGATCTTGACGCCTCTCTTGGCGATCATATAACCGGCCACGGGAGAATCAATACCTCCGGAGAGAAGCAGCATTCCCTTGCCGCCGGTACCTACGGGCATTCCACCGGGACCGGGCAGGATCACGGAATAGATATAGATTTCTTCACGGATCTCAATGTTCAGCATGATATCGGGATGATGTACATCCACCTTCATATTGGGATAAGCCTTCAGGATAGCTTCTCCCATATCCATGTTGATAGTCATGGAATCCTTGGGGTAATTTTTCCGGGCACGTCTCGCTGCCACCTTGAACGTCTGATTGCAATCCGGATATACCTTTGCAATGTAATCGATCACGGTCTCACACAGCTTCTCGAAGCCCTCATCCTGTACGTGCACCACCGGACAGATCCCGGAAATGCCGAAGACTCTCTGCAGGTGCGCTACCACTTCATCATAGTCGAATTCCGACTCTGCATCCACGAAGATACGTCCCTGCGTCTTGTGCACCAGGAATTCTCCTTCACATTTTTTCAGTGCGTATTTGATCTGGCGTACCAGAGCATCCTCGAACAGATAACGGTTTTTTCCCTTAATGCCGATCTCGGCATATTTTATCAAAAATGATGTAAACACGTTCTTTTCCTTTCTTGTTTTATCTACGGCTGTATCTGCGTAACATAGGTACTATATTGTACAATGCCCGTAAGCATACGTCAATCTCTTCTTCCGTGGTAAATACGGAAAAGCTGAATCTTATGGTGGAATCCAGCAGGGATTTGTCGACACCGATGGCTTTCAGTGTAGCGGAAGGCTGCGGTTTGTGTGCGGAGCAGGCACTTCCCGCCGATACATAGATTCCCTTGTCCTCCAGTGCATGCAGGAGCACTTCACTCCGGACTCCCGCAAAGGATACACTGACGATATGCGCCGCCGTACCCTCTCCGTAAGGAGCATCCGGCAAAAGTCCGTTGACCTTCACCTGATCCAGTCTTTCCACACCTTCAATGAATCGTCTCTTGCAGGCGCAGAGTCTGGCATGATCCTCATCAAAATGACTATAGAGCATTTCCGCTGCTTTTGCAAGTCCCGCAATACCGGGCACATTCTCGGTACCGGAGCGGAGGTTCTGCTGCTGTCCGCCACCGAATACGATGGGCTGGATCTTCACCCGTTCCCCTACATACAGCAGTCCGACGCCCTTCGGTCCGTGGATCTTGTGTCCACTGACGGACAGCAGATCAATGTGCATCTTCTTGGGATAGATCCGGGATTTTCCGAATCCCTGTACCGCATCCACATGGAACAGCGTATCCGGGTTCATCTGTTTGATCAGAGCTCCGGCTTCCTCAATGGGCTGCAGGGCTCCGATCTCGTTATTCGTGTGCATGATAGATACCAGAATGGTCTCCGGTGTCATGGCTCTGCGTAAGTCTTCCAGCCGGATACGTCCGCAGGGATCCACCGGCAGATACGTGACACGGTATCCCTGGCTTTCCAGATAGCGCATCGTCTGTAAGATTGCGGGATGTTCCACCTGTGTCGTGATCAGGTGATTACCTCTGCGGCAGTTCGCCAGTGCACAGCCGATCAGTGCCATATTGTCCGATTCCGTTCCTCCGGAGGTAAATAACAGTTCCCTCTCCTCCACCTTCAGAATCCTTGCCAGAGTCTCCTTGGCATAGCGGAGGTATTTCTCTGCCTCCACTCCCTTCATATGCAGGCTGGAGGGATTTCCGTAATCTTCACACATGATCTTCGTCATCAACTCTGCCACTTCCGGGAATGTCCTTGTGGTAGCGGAATTGTCCATATAGACTTCCATTCTCTTCTTCTCCTTGCTATCTATCTCTTCAGTAACTATTCAGCGCCCTATTCGCCAAATCGACTCTTCCGGGCTTTCCTTTTGCTCTGAATAATTACTATATTCTTCTTATGATTAAAATATGCCGCAGGCAGGCGATCCGTGCCGTCCGCTGTCTAATTTTCCAACTGATACATCAGCCATGCGATAGTCGTAAATCCGGCCGTCTCCGTCCGCAGGATCCGTTTTCCCAAAGTGATCGGTTGAATTCCCGCCTCCGTGGCAAGTCTTATCTCCTCCGGATCAAATCCGCCCTCCGGGCCGATGAAAATAGCGATCTGCTGTCCGGGTCTTGCGCTTTCGATGAGCTGTTTCGTCTGTGGCATTCCTTCCGCCAGCTCGTAGGGCACCAGTTTCAGATCCATTTCAGAAGCCGTTTTCACCGCCTGCACATAACTCATAACCGGTGCCACCGTGGGGATCACGCCACGCTTACTCTGCTTGGCTGCTGCCTCCGCAATTCCCTGCCAGCGTTTGATTTTTGCATCCGCTTTTTTCTCATCCAGCTTGACCACGCAGCGCTTCATGGACACCGGGATCACCTGAAAGGCTCCCAGTTCCACGGCCTTCTGGATGATGAGCTCCATCTTGTCCGCCTTGGGCAGTCCCTGGAACAGGTAGATCTTCGCCGGAAGCTCTACTCCGTCTTCCTTGATAAAACGAAGCTCCAGACGGACACAGTCCTCTTCCAGTGCAAGGATCCCACAGCGATATTCCTTCCCGTCGATTCCATTGCTGACAGCCACTTCTTCGCCGGGGCGCATCCGCAGTACATTTTTGATATGATTCACATCGGTTCCCCGGATGATAACGCTCTTCGCTGCCACGTCGATCTGTTCCGGTTCTACAAAAAACTGATACATAGAAACTCCTATTTTAAGCACTTAATTCTTTCTTGCGGTAACGCTGACCCATTCTCCCTGGTAGGTCACTTCCAGTACTTCCAATCCAGCGGCCTTCACAGCCTCCACCACGGTCTGCTCCTTGTCATCAATGATGCCAGAGGTGATGTAGATACCGCCCTTCTTCAGCTGATGTACGATGACAGGAGTCAACGGTACCAGTACATCTGCCAGAATATTAGCCACCACGATATCATAACACTCATAGCCTACCTTGTCCTGCACTTCTTTGTCTGTAATGATATTGCCGATCATCATGTCAAACTGTGCCGGATCGATTCCATTCACTTCGCAGTTCTGTGCCACAGCTTCCACAGCACAGATATCCAGATCGGTTCCCACGGCATGTTTTGCCCCGAACATGAGGGATAAAATTGCCAGAATACCGCTGCCGGTGCCGACATCCAAAAGCTCTGTCTCAGGAGTGATGAACTTACGCAGCTGACGGATACACAGCTGTGTGGTCTCATGCATACCGGTGCCAAATGCCGTACCGGGATCGATATGAAGCACCATCTTGTCAGTATCTTCCGGTTTGATATTTTCCCAGGAAGGGATCACCAGGATATCATCGATATAGAACTGGTGGAAATACTGTTTCCAGTTGTTGATCCAGTCAATGTCCTCCGTCTCATCTACCACAACAGAAGCCTCGCCGATATCCATAAACTGGCGTAAGTCTTCCAGTTCCCGCTTTACATCCGCAAGTACAGCTTCGGTCGTGGTCTTCTCCCCGGCCACTTCCAGACTGCCGTCCTCTTTTTCCTCTACAAAAAAACTTAAATAGGCAATGCCGTCATCCTCCGGTCCGTCCGGCAGGATATCTACAAACATCTGCTCCTTCTCCATGGCGGTCAGGGGCACCTTGTCTTCGATCTGTGCCCCTTCCAGTCCGAGATCGTACAGGGTGCTGATAATAATATCTTCCGCTTCCGTTACCGTCTTTATTCTGAATTTAACCCACTTCATTGTTCTTTTTTTCCTTTCTTTTCCATTGTTCCAACACAGCATATATCATTGCAGCCACTATTGCAATAAAACTGTCGATTTCCAATACGCTGACCGCATCCAGCTTCTCTCTCCAGGTGTACCGGTTCAATGCCTGTCCGTCCACAGTTGCTTCATGTACCACCAGTTGCTGATTTTCCGGTACATGCGCCTTTTCCGTAGTAGTATATACTACCTGCGGCAGATTCTCGGAAATACTTTGATTCACGATCCGGTATTCATACAGGGCACCTTTTTTCAATCGGGTCTCAATGACCGCCGGGAAAAAAGTCACCGGTTCCATGGCATCATAAGGAATCACACCTTCATATATCTTCTGATCCTCTTTCCATATCTCCAGACCCAGAAGTCCGTTCCGTTCTTCCTCCTGATTATAGTTCACCGCGATTTCCAGTGTTTTCAGAAAATCTGTCTCCGCAACAAAATACTGCGAAGCATATTCTCCCACCTGCAGGGGCTCTGTATATCCATAATCCTCACTTAAGGAACTGTCCTTTTTATCTTCACGGATTCCTCCATACGGCCATACAAACAACATGGAAAGTATCGCTGCCAGCAGGACTCCTCTTTCCACCCATTTAATCATTTCCCGTTTCCTCCGTTATGTTCACCTTTAAAATATCAAAATCCGTATTCCCATCCATATACTGAAATCCATAATGTCCCATATTTTCATAGGTTACGGTATATTTATCCGATTCCTCCAGCAGATGTCCGAAACACTGGAAATACCAGACTCTTTTCCCCACCAGTTCTTCCAGATCCGGCACCTCTTCCATGGTATAAAAGATCTGGTCCGGCATATAGCATCCGAATAGCTGTCCGAAGCGGGAATCCGTATCGTAGACGACAACATCTCCCGGCTCCATATTCTCCGCTATAAATGCCTTCGTCTCTTCCAGATATGAGATTGTACCATATTCTTCATGATAAGAGATTCCGTAGGCCGACACTCCCATCCACACAGTGAAGGACAGACAGGCGATCCATTCCTGTAAATTGATCCTGGATAAAATGATAGCCATTCCCAGCCAGAACAATCCCATGCTATGCATAACATGGCGGTAGGTAAAAAAGTGGGACGCGTGTAATGCCAGCAGCGCCGCCATCAAATAGCTTACTGGGAAAATACAGGTACACAGAACCGCAAAAACACCGTTTCTTCTCCCCAGCCGCTTCCAAAAGAGGATCGCGCAGACCAGTGTCAGTACAAAAAGAAGTTCTCCCATTTTGGTCGCATACTTCACTCCGGTTCCGAAAATGAAATCAAAAAATTCGTAAATACCGAATTTGGACCGGTTCGTCGGGTTTCCATCAGAAACCAGCAGATGAAAGAAATCGGATTTTATCAGCCATGCCACAAAAAGCAATACAACGGAACCACCACAGACAAACGGCTTCCAGATCTGTTTTCTGTCCTGCTGCCAAATCACCGCCACCAGATACAGGTAGATAAACAGGTAACTGAACGCGGTAAAGTAATGACTGAAAATACCGCAGAAGGTCGTCAGAAACAATATCGTCCACAGGGCCTTACTGTTCAGCCGCTCCCGCAGGAAATAAGCGGTCAGTCCGCAGACGGTAACTCCAAACACCGTCCAGGAATACATTCTGTTGTTCACACTGATCTTCATCATTGCAGGTGTCAGGCTTACCATGATCATATAAAGGGCTGCTGTCTTCGCTCCCCACTGCCTGCGGATCACAACAGGCCCCAGCAGCATGGACAATACCGTTCCCAGCAATGCAAACATTTTGTAGGCAATAATGCCGTCTCCTACCAGAAACGACCACAGCCGCAATCCCATATACCATACCGGCACATCCGTATCATGGGCCGCCAGTACCACGCGAATGATTCCCATCATCGTATTGTCATGGGCGGTGCGATAACTGTATGCTTCATCATAGTCGATCCCCTCACTGAGACACAGGGAGAACAATACCGCCGTGCACAGAATGAGGATCAGCCATAAGCCAATGGTTGTAATTTTATGTTTCTTTTCCGAAGTCATTTTTTTCATCTTCATCAGATCATTAATCCTGTCTTCTCTTTACTCTTCTCTATCATATGATTCAGCTTGCGGAACGGCGGCTCCAGTGCCAGTCCCAGCAGCAATGCTACGATCAGGAACAGTGTCATTTTTCCTACATTGATCCAATAATCCACGCCGTACATTCCTGCAATACATTCTTTAAACGCTTTCATGCCAAACTGGAACGGCAGGAAAGGATAGATCCACTGAAACACCTTCGGCAGCGCCTCAATGGGGAAGGTTCCTCCGCTTCCCGCTACCTGAATGACCATGACCACGATGGCCAGTGCTTCTCCCACATTGCCGAAAGCAAACGTCACGGAATACATGAAACAGCTGAACGCCGCACTTGCCACAGCTGCTGCCAGCCAGTATAGAAATTTATGCTGGCACTGGATCTCAATGTAGTAGAGATTGCCCAGGATCGTCAGCAGTGTCTGTGCCTGTCCGATGAGGAAAAACAGCAAATATCTGCCAAAGTATCTTTCATATTCTTTGTAATGATCTCCGGGATCAATGGGTTTCACACCCACATGGATGATAGCCACTAAAAACAGCGCTCCCACCCAGATCGCCAGGATCGTGTAAAACGGTGATGCCGCGGAGCCGTAGTGCTCCACCGGATAGACCGGTACCGTCTGAAGCTTCACCGGTGATGATACGAATTCCGCCACGGAAGTT
>OGOQ01002699.1_pt1 | contig 10615 bp, 6 predicted proteins | sample 1552691 | NCBI WGS metagenome assembly OGOQ01 (sample SAMEA2580209, study PRJEB22360) | human gut metagenome | biome: human gut; feature: human-associated habitat; material: faeces | place: Denmark | collected 2008/2010
TTTCATCCTGTTTCTGTGGCGTAACACGGTATTTGATTTCCGGCTTCTTGCCGATCACTCCATACCCGGAACAAGGTACATCTGCAATTACAACATCTGCAAGCAGTTCTGAATCCTGATCAAAAATAGTAGCATCCTGCACTCTTGCCTGTACATTAATAGAATTGGTACGTTGGATATTTTCCTCGATCAGATTGACTTTATACTGGCTTACATCTCTTGCATCTACCGTTCCATATCCCTCCATCTTGTCTCCCATATGAAGACTCTTTCCACCTGGCGCAGCACACACGTCAATAACATAATCGCCCTTCTTCGGATCTGCAACCTCCGCAACCAGCATGGAACTAACATCCTGCACGACAATTTTACCCTTGACAAAAGCATCCAGTGCAAGAATATGATTAAATTCAGAAATGCTGTATGCATAAGGCAGATATGGTGCAGGTGCTACATGAACGCCCTGACTTTCCAGGCTTTTTATAATCTCTTCCTTGGAATTCAGATAAGTCCGGCATCTGATGGTAAGAGGATGTTCCGTAAGAAAATCCGCCAGTATCTTCTCTGTTGTTTCTTCTCCATAGGCTTCCAGCCACCTGGTTACCAGCACCTCTGGCATGGAATACTTTACAGAAAGATATTTCAACAGATCATCTTCTTTTTGAGGGAACCGGACCTGATCCATTTCCCGGGCTATGGTACGAAGAACACCATTTACAAAAGGCTTCAGATTATAAAAACCTTTTCTTTGTGCCAGCTTCACAGCCTCATTGCACACTGCGCTGTCTGGCACGCTATCCATGTATTTCAGCTGATATACTGCACTTCTTAAAATTTCCCGGATTGCAGGCTTCATCTTATCAACTGTCACCTTGGAAAAAGAATTGATAATGTAATCAATCTGGATCCGGTATTCCAGCGTTCCTTCACAGACACGGGTAATAAATGCCCGGTCCTGTTTGGGAAGGAACTGATATTTGGAAAGGGCATTCCGAATTGCCACGTGGCTATGCTCGCCCTCTTCGATTTCAAGTAAAATTTCCAGGATCATCTCCCTGGAATTGATTCCGTTAATCATCCCGTCTTCTACCTCCGGAAAGTATGAGCAGTCTCAGAAGCTGTAAAATGGAAGAAGCAAGAGCTGCTACATAAGTAAGGGCTGCCGCTGTAAGAACCTTCTTCGCACCTTTGTTTTCCTCACGGCTTAAAATTCCTGTGCTTTCCAGCATTTTTAAAGCTCTTGAGGAAGCATTGAATTCTACCGGAAGTGTTACAAGCTGAAACAGTACCGCCAGTGAAAACAGCACAATTCCTACAGTTGTAAGTGCCGGTATGGAAAAGATCAGTCCCAGAAGAAAAATCGGCCAGGAAAGGGAAGATCCGATATTTGCCACCGGAACAATAGCTGAACGGATATTCAGCGGTGCATAATTTATATTGTGCTGAATGGCATGACCACACTCATGGGCAGCGACACATACAGCTGCCACAGAAGTTCTTCCATATACGTCCTGTGAAAGTGCCAGCCTCTTTGTTCTCGGATCATAATGATCTGTAAGGCTTCCGGAAATTGGAACAATCGTTACGTCGTAAATTCCGGCTGCATTTAAAATCCTCTGGGCAGTCTGAGCTCCTGTAAGACCTGAATGGCTGCGCACCTGCTGATAACGTGCAAAAGTGCTTTTCATCTTTCCAGATGCAGCCAGTGCCAGCACCATTCCAATGATCAGCAATACATAAGTAGGATCAACATAAAATCCATAAGGATACCCATATCCGTACATAAGATCACTCCTTTTTATCTGTGAATCTGCTTCCGGTTTCTATATGACATCCTCGAAGGAATGCATCCGCATCCATTCTCTTTTTTCCTTCTAGCTGTACCTGTGAAAGTACCAGAACATCCTCACCGCAAGCCACGTAAATTCCTTTTTTGTCTGTTTTTACTACCGTTCCAGGTTCTGACTTTTCTGCGCCAGCTTCTTCACTTTTTACTACAAAGCTTTCCCATACCTTCAAAGTTTTTCCATTCCAGAAGGTAAATGCGCTTGGCCACGGGTTTAAACCTCGCACCAGTCTTTCCAGTTCCGCGGCTGATTTCCCAAAATTGATCAATCCCATCTGTTTGGTGATCATACCGGCATATGGAGTAGGGCTTTCCTCCGGCTGTTTCTCGTAAACAGCTGTGCCATCAAAAATGTGAGGCAATGTCTCAACAAGAAGCTTCGCTCCTGCTTCTGCAAGCTTATCAAACAGAGTTCCGCCCGTCTCATCTTTTGCAATCGGCACTACGATCTTTGAGATCATATCTCCTGTATCAAGACCTGTTCCCATTCTCATGATCGTAACACCTGACTCCTTTTCCCCATCAATAACTGCCTGCTGAATAGGAGCTGCACCGCGGTATTTCGGAAGCAGGGATGCATGGATGTTAATACATCCGTATTTCGGAAGCTCCAGAATGCTTTTGGGAATGATCTGTCCAAAGGCAGCTACCACAATAATATCGGGATCCAGTTTCTCAAGAACCTGTAAAAATTCCGGATCGCGTACCTTCACAGGCTGGTAAACCGGGAACCCATGTTTCAATGCCTCTTCCTTTACAGGAGTGGGAAGCATGCTCTTTCCCCTTCCCTTCGGCTTATCCGGCTGGGTCACAACACCTGTCACCTCATAGCCAGCTTCAGCCAGTGCATGAAGGGGATTGACTGCAAAATCCGGCGTTCCCATATAAACAATTTTCATTTATTCCTCTTCCTCCTCATTGTCATAACTTACATGATGTAATTCACCTTCAACCAGACGTGTGTACATTTTTCCGTCAAGATGATCCAGCTCATGACAAAATGCACGAGCAAGGAGTCCTTCTCCTTCATATATCTGCTCATTCATATCCATATCAAGAGCTTTTACCTTCACATAATTTGGGCGTGTAACCTGACCGGACATTCCCGGAACACTTAAACATCCCTCCTCGCCAGTCTGCTCACCAGATGTCATAAGAATTTCCGGATTGATAAGAATAATTGGACCATCTCCAATATCAATCACTACAATTCTCTTTAATATACCCACCTGGGGAGCTGCAAGGCCAACACCGCATGCGTCATACATGGTTTCCAGCATGTCTCCTACCAGATCCTTTGTACGTTTGTCGATTTTCTCTACTGGTCTGCAGATTTTTTCCAAAACGGAATCTCCCTCTGTTCTGATTGTTCTAAGTGCCATCTCTGTGTTATCTCCTTTATCTTTGAATTTGGAAATACCCGTTGTTCCAAAGCCCTGCACCTTAACGCAGCCCTTTATTTCCGGTATTTCGCCTTATGAAAAATCAAATTGTATGTTAACTTTTCTGAAGCCGGAATTGATTTCTATATATTCCTCCAGCCTGTCCTTTATCCGGACAAGCAGATCATAATTCTCATGTTTCAGATAAAGTACTCTTCTGTATACATCCTTTACTTTCCCTACAGACGCAGGGGCGGGACCGATCACATGAAGATCTTTTCCCGCATATATTTTTCCTGTAAACAGGCCAAGATAGTGCATGGCTGTCTCAAGAAGCTTCTCATCCTCCGAAGAACCAAGCACTGCCATCATATGGGCAGCCGGAGGATAATCCATAAGAAGACGGTATCCCATCTCTTCCTGGTAAAATTCTTCGTAATCCTGCTTTGCAGCTGTCTGGATGCTGTAATGATCCGGACTATAAGTCTGGATCAGGGCATGACCTTCTTTCTTTCCTCTTCCTGCTCGTCCCACAGCCTGGGTAAGAAGCTGAAAAGTGCGCTCACCACTGCGATAATCATCAGCATTCAGGGATAAGTCTGCAGCAAGAATCCCCACAAGAGTAACATCCGGGAAATCATGTCCCTTGACGATCATCTGGGTTCCAATCAAAATATCGGCCTCATGCCTGGAAAAAGCAGCCAGGATTTTTTCATAGCTTCCCTTAGCTCTTGTAGTGTCGTAATCCATTCGAAGAACTCTTGCCTCTGGAAATTCTTTTTCTACCACCTGCTGGATCTGCTGGGTTCCCGCTTTAAAACCGCCTATATATGGGGAAGAACAGACTGGACATTTGTCCGGTTTCACAGTTTCATAACCACAATAATGACAGATCAGCTTTCTGCCATTATGCTCACTTAAGGAAACGTCACAGTGAGGACATTTCATTACATGACCGCAGGAACGGCATGAAACAAACCCTGCGTAGCCACGGCGGTTGAGAAACAGCATGGCCTGCTCCCCTTTTTTCAGGCACTGGCTCAGGTCTTCTCTCAGTTCAAGACTGAGGGCAAGGCGGTTTCCTTTTTTTAGTTGTTCCCTCATGTCAATAATTGATACCCTGGGAAGAGGTCTTTCTTCAAATCTGGCTTCCAGCTTTACAAGGACATATTCTCCTTCTTTCGCCCTGTAATACGCTTCCATAGATGGAGTTGCAGAACCAAGAATTACTCTTGCGCCTTCCAGCTTTGCTCTGTGGATAGCCGTTTCCCGGGCGTGATACCTTGGACTGTTTTCACTTTTATAAGAAGATTCATGCTCCTCATCAATAATGATCAACCTCAGTCTTCCAAATGGAGTAAAAAGTGCTGAACGGGGGCCCACCATAACCTGCAATTCTCCCTGTTTGGCTCTTTTAAACTGGTCATAACGCTCTCCCAGGGAAAGTCTGGAGTTAATTACCGACACCTTATCACCAAAACGACCATAAAATCGCCGTACAGTCTGATAAGTCAGCGCAATTTCCGGAATCAGCACGATTGCCTGACCGCCTTCCTTTATCACCTTATCGATCAGCTCCATATATACTTCCGTTTTTCCACTGCCGGTAACTCCGTGAAGAAGAACCGGTCTCGGATCCGGGTGTTCCCATTCTGATAAGATCTGATCTACAGCCATTTGCTGGGATATACTTAATACTGCTGGTGCCACATGCGGAATATTCTCTGCATCTGCAACTGCATTTCTATACACTTCATCTGACTCCACAGAAGCAATCCCCTGTTCTTCAAAATATCTCAGGACAGAAGCCGTAGTGCCAAGCTCCTTTGAAGCCCAGGCAGTCTCAATTTTCCCATTTTCATTCTGCAAAAGTGCTTCCAGAAGGCGAATACGCGCTTTAAATCTGGTCATGCCAAGCTCTTCCAGAAGCTTTTCCCCATCTTCTCTGGAAATCAGAAGGGTTATCCACCTTTTTTCCTGGGCTTTCATCTTTTTCTGAATAGGAAGAACTGTTTTCAGAGCCTGGATCATGGTAGAGCCATAATTTTCTTTCATCCACCCTGCCAGCGCGATCAGCCTGGATTCTGTGGTTTCCTGATCATTTTCAATACCGGCAACAGACTTAAGCTGGATTCCCTTTACCTTAGGCTCATCAGAAATCCCCACTACATATCCCTTGCGCACATGATTTCCTCTTCCAAATGGAATGGAAACCACCATTCCCACCTGTATCTCGTCCTTCAGTTTCTCCGGAACCAGATATTGAAAGCTTTTATCCAGCTTCTCATGTGAAATGTCTACAATAATATCTGCATATGTCATGTTTTACCTTCCGGCAAGAATATCTGCGATCAACACACGCTCATCCATAGGATATTTTTTACCTTTGATTTCCTGGTAATCTTCATGACCTTTACCAGCCAGCACCACAATATCCCCTGGTTCTCCGTGATGGATGGCATAAGCGATTGCTTCCTTGCGGTCTGGAATCTCCACATATTTACCTTCTGTCTTCGCCATACCCACTTTGATGTCATCAATAATAGCCTGAGGCTCCTCATCTCGCGGATTATCAGAAGTAATGATGGTCAGATCTGCCAGACGACCGGAAACTTCTCCCATCTCATAACGGCGAAGTCTGGAACGGTTTCCGCCACAGCCAAACAGGCAGACCAGTCTGTGGGGATGATACTCACGCAATGTAGTAAGAAGACTTTCCAAAGCCATTGCATTATGTGCATAATCAATCATCAGAGTAAATTCATCAGATACTTTCACCATCTCAATACGGCCTTTTACTTTTGCTACCTTCAGAGCCTTCAGGATATTTTCCTGGGAAACCTTAAAATGACGGCAGATTGCAATAGCGGTAAGAGAGTTGTAAATACTGAATTTACCTGGGATGTCGATTTCAACAGGAAAATCCATAAGTCCTTTCAACTGATAGGAAATTCCAAGATAGCCTTTTCCGCCAATCAGTCTGGCATCCTCAGCGCGAAGGTCTGCTTCTTTTGAAAAGCCATAAGTTTCCAGAGTACAGGTATGTCCTTCTATAATTCTGTCAAAATGCTCATCATCACGGTTTACAATTCCTACGCGGCACTGCTTGAGAAGCATAGCTTTACAAGACAGATAATGGTCGAAGTCCTTGTGCTCGTTTGGGCCAATATGATCTGGTTCAATATTTGTAAAAATTCCAAAATCAAACACAAATCCCTGAGTACGATGCAGCATCAGCCCCTGTGAGGAAACTTCCATAACCACACAATCACAGCCAGCTTCCACCATTTCGTGAAAATACTCCTGAACTACATAGGATTCTGGTGTGGTATTGGAGGCAGGTATTATCTTATCTCCGATAATTGCCTCAATAGTACCGATCAGACCAACCTTGTATCCGGCATTTTCCAGAATGGATTTTACCATATAGGTAGTGGTGGTTTTTCCCTTGGTTCCGGTAATTCCGATTGTTTTCAGCTTCTCTGCCGGATGTCCGAACCAGGCCGCTGAAATAAATGCCATAGCATATCTGGTGTCTGTCACCTGGATAACCGTAACATCTGACGGTGCAGAAACCTCCTCTTCTACTATCAGAACTTTAGCCCCTTTTGCTGTTACATCCGGGATAAATTTATGTCCATCTACAACCGCACCTCTGATACAGATAAACAGAGAGCCGTCTGTTACCTTTCTGGAATCATAAACAACACCAGTGACTTCCTGCTCTGTGCTTCCCTGCACGCAGGTGTATTCTAACTTCTCTAATAAGGATGATAATTTCATAATATATGCCTCCCTATATTGACGTTGCTTTAAAATCACGCTCCAGAGCCTGTTTAAAAATCATTCACGCAATCTGCGCGTCTTGCAGAAAGCCTTTTTCAAATACGCTCTAATCTGGTGACATCATACAGCAACGCATACTCTTTTATAGAATATCACACACAGAATTTGTTTTCAATCTTTCCTGTTAAAAAACAGTAACCGTTCGCCTCACATAGTAGTTTCCATTCACGGGTCATCTGTGGAAATTGCCTCCAAACATTCTTCTTGCAGCTGCAGCAGAAAAAAGAAACGAAAGCAGAATCAGTACCTGAAACAGCTCTTTGTGGGAAGAATCCCCTGTTTTTGGAGAGGTGGACGCAGCCATTGTGGTGCCAGCGCTGTTCCCACTGCCTATACCAGTTCCATCTCCATTTCCGGTTCCGCTCCCATTTCCACTACTATCCTTCTCCTTATCTTCCACGCGGATGGTTGCCTGATCCCGCACTGCGCTTTCCTCACCAGTCTCGTCAGTAACTACAATAATCTGATTCATCAGGTTCTGGTCTTTCAGATCTTTTGGAAGTACAACTTTTGCCTTTAAATTCACACAGCCACCAGGTGCGATTTCCGGGATTTTCGCCTGAGTTCTGCTTTTATTCAGGGTTATACCCCTCTGTTCCTGAAAAGTAGCTGTTACTCCGGCAAGCCCGAAACGTTCTGTAGTAACTACGGAATGCAGAGTCACCTCTCCGGTATTGTGAATACTGATCTGATAAGTCACAGTCTCCCCAGGGCTGGCATTGTCGCAGTCAGCTGTTTTCTTTACCGTAAAAGAGGCTTTTCCCTGCTGTAATGTTAACTGTTTTTCTGCAGCTTTCTCTAGCAAAACCGGATTTTCTGTTTTTGCAAAAAGCTCCAGTTCCAGATTACTTTTCTGATCCATGTCCGGATCTATATAAAAAGACAGGGTTCGTGTTTCCCCTGCGGAAAGGCATTCCAGCACTGCACCACTTTCCGAAACTTCAAGGCCAGGCTCTTTTTCCCACACAGGTACCAGTTCCTGTTCTTTTATTTTTGCCTGAAGGGATATTTTATAAAAAGGTATCTGACCATTATTAGTCAGATTCACGACCATATGAATGCGTTTCCCAGTATAAAGCTCCTTTTCCCTGGCTTCCATCTCCACTAAAAAATCCATGTATGCAGCTGGTATCTCCAGATTCTTAGATAAAGCTTTACACAAAATGTTTTTTTCATTTTCCACTTTTTTTACAATGTAAACTCCGCCTCCATTTTCTTCTCCGCTTATAGCACCATTTGCATGCAAAATATCCTGACAGGTAGGAACTGTATGTTTTTCTGCCGGAAAACGATATTCATCCCGCAAGGTAACCGGAATTTTCAGCTGTTTTCCCTGTTCTCCCGGATTTATTTTCCAGCGGAATCCTGTTATACTGCTTGATCTTCCGTCAGCAGTCTCGATAGGAAGCTCCTCTTTCAGGCAGCCTTCAGGTGCCATAAACGAAGCATCTGGCTGAAAATATTCAGAAAGCCAGACTACCAGTTCGTAAGATGTTGGATGAGGTATTGTTTCATCCGAAAAATCATATTGATCATTTTCCAGGCTCTCGTCCTGATTTCCACTGCTGAATAAATTTTCATCGCCACTTTCATATTCCTGGTTTTCATTTTCCCACGTAAGTGACGCCAGCCCATCTGCCTTTACAGAAACCACCGCCTGAAATTTCTGCAAATCTATCCATACCGCATCCTGGGCAACAGATAACCCGCCTTCCATTTCTGCTCCATATGCCACTGCCGGCTGCGCCGTGCATCCAACCAGCATCCCAGCTTCTGCAAGCAGACTTACTCCCACTGCCAGTATCTTTTTCCATATTCTGTTTTTCATTATAGCTTCTCCTTTTCTACCCCTATTTTTCATTAATCTCTGTTATTAAACTACTATTTTACAAAACAGACTTGCCGCCTATTGGCGACATCACCATATAAATGAGTCACTGACAGCACATGGGAATCACACCTTTCTCACTCAAACAGATCCTATTCACAGCATTCCGAAGCAAATTTGCCTTGCCATTGTATGCATCCATTTTCAAAAAAGCGTATAAAACGCCCAGGTTAACAGGTTTCCTTCAAAAAAACGGGTTATCTTGCGCCGAACCGGCGCGGTAGAAATTCTTTTCTGCAGAATGCAGAAACAAGATAGGTTTACTTTACCACACTTGGTCTTTAAATGCAATAAAGGGTCGGATTTTATTTTCATTTCATATTTTTTCGATTTCTTTTAGATTTGAGACACATTTTCCTCACAAATTGCCGATATAATGAATTTTGGATAGATGAAAAACCACTCTCTATCTCCCCCCTCAAAAATATAGGAAATGAGCCATCTGCCTGATGCGGATGGCTTTTCCTGTTTCAAGGACTTTTCTATTGCAATTCCCACCCTTAGCTTTTATAATGGAAGATATTACACAAGGATGTCCGGAGAAATCATTCATGTTGCTGTGAATACTTTCACAGTAATCCACTTAACTCTGATATCCGCATTATATTCTTGACAGAAACGAGGTATCTCCTATGAGTGAAAAAATCGTAGTAGTTGCATTAGGTCACAGAGCTCTCGGCACCACACTTCCAGAGCAGAAAGTAGCCACCAAAGCAGCAGCAAAAGCAATCGCAGATCTTGTTGAAGAGGGTGCCAAGGTGGTAATCTCCCACAGCAATGGCCCACAGATTGGCATGATCCACACTGCAATGAATGAATTTGGAAAGACACACCCGGATTATACATTCGCTCCTATGTCAGTCTGCTCCGCAATGAGCCAGGGCTACATTGGATATGACCTTCAGAATGCGATCCGCTCTGAATTTATCAGCCGCGGAATTTACAAACCAGTTGCTACCATTCTTACCCAGACTGTTATTGATCCATATGACGATGCTTTTGCAGATCCGGAGAAAATTATCGGACGTGTTCTCACTGAGGAAGAAGCTGAAGCAGAGGAAGAGAAAGGAAACTTTGTCACCAGACTTGCTGATGGCGGATACAGACGAATCGTAGCAGCTCCGAAGCCACAGAGAATCGTAGAGCTTGAGACTATACGAGCACTTCTCAATGCAGACCAGGTTGTTATCGCAGCCGGCGGCGGTGGAATTCCAGTGCTTGAGCAGGGCATCAACCTTCACGGTGCCAGTGCCATCATTGAGAAAGATCTTGCCGCAGGACTTCTTGCAGAAGAATTAAATGCCGATACTCTTCTGATTCTCACAAGTGTAGAGAACGTAAGTCTGAACCACGGTCAGGTAAATGAGCAGAAGCTTGGCAGCATCACTGTAGCGGACGCTAAGAAATACATTGAAGAGAACCAGTTTGCTTCCGGTTCCATGCTTCCCAAAATCGAAGCAGGTATTTCCTTTATCGAGAAAGGGGAAGGCCGGAGCACTGTGATTACCGATATGGCTCATGCCAAAGAGGGCTATGAGGGAAAAACAGGAACTACCATCCGCTAGAACTTGTTTGCAAAAGGCTTTCTGCAAGATGTGCGTCACAATTTGTGGGAGATTTCGCCCGGATGAGGGCGCCGTAGCGGGCTACGGC
>OGOQ01002700.1_pt1 | contig 10595 bp, 8 predicted proteins | sample 1552691 | NCBI WGS metagenome assembly OGOQ01 (sample SAMEA2580209, study PRJEB22360) | human gut metagenome | biome: human gut; feature: human-associated habitat; material: faeces | place: Denmark | collected 2008/2010
TCATTGCGACAAACTCAAGCCTTGAGGGAGAAACGACGGCGATGTATATCAGCAAACTGATCAAACCTACCGGGATCAAAGTGACAAGGATCGCAAGTGGTGTTCCGGTCGGCGGAGATTTAGAGTATATTGATGAGGTAACACTGCTCCGTGCCTTAGAAGGCAGAACGGAGATTTAATAAAAGGAATAGAAAGGAACATGACTAGACTATGACAAATCTGGAACTTGAAAAAACAGCGAACGAAGTCCGCAAAAGTATTGTAACTGCAGTACACAGCGCAAAAGCCGGACATCCGGGCGGATCACTCTCAGCAGCAGATATCTTCACCTATTTATATTTTGAAGAGATGAATATTGATCCGAAGGATCCGAAGAAGGAGGACCGCGACCGTTTTGTGCTGTCCAAGGGACACACGGCGCCGGGACTTTACTCGGCACTGGCAAACCGCGGTTATTTTCCGGTGGAGGATCTTTTGACCCTGCGCCATACCGGATCGTATTTACAGGGACATCCTGATATGAAGCACATTCCGGGCGTGGATATGTCTTCCGGTTCTCTGGGACAGGGACTTTCCGCAGCGTGCGGCATGGCTCTGGCAGGGAAGATGAAACAGCAGGATTACCGTGTGTATGCACTTTGCGGCGACGGCGAGATCGAGGAGGGACAGATCTGGGAGGCTGCCATGTTCGCAGGTTTCCGCAAGCTGGATAACCTCTGCGTGATTGTGGACAACAACAACCTGCAGATCGACGGACCGATCGACGAGGTCTGCTCGCCGTACCCGATCGACAAGAAGTTCGAGAGCTTTAATTTCCACGTCATCAACATCGACGGCAATGATTTCGATGAGATCAAGCGGGCGTTTGATGAGGCGAGAGCCACGAAGGGAATGCCGACCGCGATTATTGCGCACACCGTAAAGGGAAAAGGTGTCTCCTACATGGAGAACAGCGTCGGCTGGCACGGTAAAGCGCCGAACGACGAGGAATATGCAGTGGCGATGGAGGATCTTAGAAAGGCAGGTGAAGCATTGTGTCAGAAGTAAAGATTGCAACGAGAGAGAGCTACGGCAATGCTTTGGTCGAGCTTGGAGGAGAGCATGAGAATCTGGTTGTCCTGGATGCGGATCTCGCAGCGGCAACCAAGACCGGAATGTTCAAGAAGGCATTCCCGGACCGCCACATTGACTGCGGTATCGCAGAGGCGAATATGACCGGCGTGGCAGCCGGAATGTCCACATGTGGATTTGTACCGTTTGTGAGCACCTTCGCCATGTTTGCGGCAGGACGTTCTTACGAGCAGGTGCGCAATTCCATCGGATATCCGCATCTGAATGTGAAGATTGGTGCGACGCATGCAGGAATTACCGTCGGCGAGGACGGAGCAACACATCAGTGCAACGAGGATATTGCTTTGATGCGGACGATTCCAGGTATGGTTGTGATTAGCCCGGCGGACGATGTGGAAGCACGTGTAGCCGTGAAGGCGGCCTATAAGTATGAAGGACCGGTTTACTTACGATTTGGCAGACTGGCACTTCCAGTCATCCACAATGAGTCAGATTATACATTTGAGATTGGAAAAGGCGAAATTCTTCGCGAGGGAAAGGATCTGACAATTGTTGCAACCGGTGCAATGGTGAGCAACAGCCTTGAGGCTGCCAAAAAACTGAAAGAAGACGGTATCGAGGCAAAGGTGATTAACATTCATACAATCAAGCCACTCGATGAGGGCCTGATTGTTAAAGCAGCAAAAGAGACCGGCAAAATTGTCACGGTAGAGGAGCATTCCGTGATTGGCGGACTTGGAAGCGCGGTATGTGATGCACTTGCGGTGAAGGCTCCGACTCAGGTTTTAAAAATCGGAATCAACGATACGTTCGGCGAGTCCGGACCGGCAGTGGAACTGCTTAAAAAATATGGGCTGGATGCAGACAACATTTATGCAAAGATTAAAAGCTTTGTAAAATAATTCAAATAAGCAGCAGGAAAGCCTATATAGATGGTTTATAAAACTGCCTTACAACTCTTCCCGCTGGGCTGCCGGCAGGGTGAAGATAAATTCTGTGCCGACTCCTTCGGTACTGATGACGTTGATATTTTCATCATGTGCCTGAATAATTTCTTTTACGATAGAGAGTCCAAGACCGGAACCTTTTTTGTCCTTTCCACGGGACAGGTCGGTTTTGTAGAAACGCTCAAAAATTTTGTTCTGGCTGTCTTTTGGAATTCCGATGCCGGTATCCTTGACAGAAACAAATACTTTTTCGCTTTTCTTGGTGGTCTCAATGGTGATTTCAGAATCATGGTGGCTGAACTTGATGGCATTGTCAATCAGATTATAAACCACCTGCTGAATCTTGCTCATATCCGCTTTTACATAAAGTGTCTTACCGGCAAGAATCAGGTGGAAGGAAATCCGTTTGGCTTTGCAGGTTCCCTCAAAGGTAAGACAGGTCATTTTAATTAACTGGTTAATGTCAAATTCGCTGACGTCTAACATTGTGCCGTGGCTGCCGTATTTATTTAACTCTAAGAGGCTCTGGGTGAGCTTGGACAAACGGTCTGTCTCGAAAACAATGATATTTAAATATTTTTCCTGCATCTCAGGTGGAATCGTTCCGTCTAACATGGCTTCCACATAACCTTTGATGGAAGTAAGCGGAGAACGAAAATCATGGGAGACATTGGAAATAAATTTACGCTGGTCATCCTCCAGGGTATTCAGCTCATTTGCCATATAATTTAGAGAAGCGGCAAGATAGCCGATTTCATCATTTTTATGTACCGGAATTTTATAACTGAAATTGCCCTCGGCAAAAGCATCAGCACCCTTAATCATTTTGCGGATTGGGATGTAGACCTCGAAGCCAATGATAATCAGTAACAGGGTTGCACAGATAAAAATCAGAAGCAGAGTCAGGTACATAATATTCAGTAAATGTGCATGATGGTGCGTGATTACGGAAAGCGGCTGGTGAATCAGCACATATCCCCGCACCTTGTAATTAATCGTAATCGGCGAAAATACTGTAAGATGCGTATCGTCATAATAATTATAAAAAGAACCGGTGGCGTAATATTTGCTGCCAAAATCTGCCACATTAAATCCATCAATGTGTGTCAGGTGGTCCATGTCCACAGATGCATTGGAGTTAATCAGAATATCACCATCTGTATTCATGACCCATATTTCTGAAGAAAGATAAGTGCTAAGGGTGGCAAGACTGTCATGCAAGTCATCTACCGTAATATCTTCATTGAAATAGTTTGAAGCATAGGTAGATGCAATCATATTGGCTTCCTTGTAAAGCCGGTCAACCTCGGTATCTTCAATATATTCATAAGTATAGTGGGAGCTGAAGGTGGATACGAGAATAAAGCCGAGAATGCCAAAAATCACATATCCAATCAGCAGCTTCAGATAAAGTCGTTTCTTCATTCTTTAACCTCGAATTTGTATCCGATGCCCCAGACCGTAGAAATGCTCCAGGCGATATGATCGTTAATTTTCTCACGAAGTCTTTTTACATGAACGTCAACGGTTCTGGTATCGCCTGCGTATTCATAGCCCCAGATATGGTCTAAAAGCTGTTCTCTGGTAAATACCTGATTCGGTGAGGATGCAAGAAAATAAAGAAGCTCTAACTCCTTTGGCGGCATATCAATTGTTTTGCCGTAATATTCTACGGAATAGTTGGAAAGATTGACCACCAGATCCGGATAAGTAACACATTTTAAATCCGGCTGTACAGGCTCCTGCTTCACCGGCTGGTAGCGGCGGAGCACCGCCTTGACTCTGGCAACCAGTTCTTTGGAATCAAAAGGCTTCATGATATAGTCATCTGCCCCCAGCTCCAGTCCGAGAACCTTGTCAAAGATTTCACCTTTGGCAGATAACATGATAATCGGAACATTTGCTTTTGCCCGGATTTCACGGCATACCTGATAACCATCAATGCCCGGAAGCATCAAATCAAGAAGAATCAGATTTGGTGCATAGGTTTCAAATTCTTTCAAAGCAGATTCCCCATCATGAACCATCTTTGTATCAAAGCATTCCTTCGTGAGATACAGGGAAATCAGTTCCGCGATATTAACATCATCATCTACAATTAAAATTTTCTGTTTTGCAGCCATAGGAAACTTCCTTTCTGTTTTACGTAGTTCATATACTTGATTTATTTAAATTCTGCAATGGTAACACCGGCATCTCCTTCACCAAATTCTCCTAAGTGGAAGGACTTGATATAAGACTGTCGTTTCAAATGACTCTGTACGGCACTGCGCAGGGCACCGGTTCCTTTTCCGTGTACGATGCGTACGGAAGGAAGATGTGCAAGATAAGCATCATCCAAGTATTTATCCAAAAGAGCAATAGCTTCATCCACTGTTTTTCCAATCAGATTGATTTCTGTGGAAACAGAAGCGGATTTACTCATCTTAAGTTTTCCGGCACCGGTCTTGGCATATTTCTTGCTGCCCGGAGCAGCATCTTCAATTAGTACTAAATCCTTGATGTTTACCTGGGAGCGGAGAATTCCCATCTGCACAAAGAGGTCACCCTTTGCATTCGGCAGGGAGTGTACCGTTCCGGTTAAATTCATACTTAATACTTTTACGCTGTCACCGATACGAAGCTTCTTTGGAACCTTTGGATTGTAGATGGCAGTATCTTTTCCCTTTGAGCTCTTTTTCTCATTGGCAGCCATTTTCTCCCGGATATTGGTACGCTGTTTTTCCATTTCCTGAATGGAAGGTCTGGTAGTGCCATATTTATTGCAATTACGGATTGCCTCATCTGCAGTATCTTTGGCTTCCTGCAGAATCTGGTTTGCTTCTTCTTTTGCTTTACGAAGAATGGCATCCCGGCTTTCATCTAATTTTTCCTGCTTGTTCTTTAACTGCTGTTTTAATGCAGCAATTTCTGATTTGTAACGGTTGATTTCGGCCTGTTCTTTCTCAATGGTAATGCGGCTTGCTTCCAGGTCAGAAAGTAAATCTTCAAAATTCTGTTCATTACTGCTGATACGGGTTCTGGCATCCTCAATTAAAGTATCGGAAAGACCGAGTTTTTTGGAAATTGCAAAGGCATTACTTTTTCCCGGAATACCGATGAGAAGACGGTAAGTCGGACTTAAGGTCTCTACATCAAATTCGCAGCAGGCATTTTCAATTCCACTGGTAGTTAAGGCATAAATCTTAATCTCACTGTAGTGGGTGGTCGCCATGGTGCGGATGCCTCGACTGTGAAAATAAGATAAGATAGAAACCGCCAGGGCAGCGCCCTCCGTAGGGTCAGTTCCGGCACATAACTCATCAAAGAGAACCAGGGAATGTTCATTGGCTTCTTTTAAAATGTGGATAATGTTGGTCATATGGGAAGAAAATGTGCTTAAGTTCTGCTCAATGCTCTGTTCATCTCCAATATCTGCAAAAATATCGTCAAAAACAGCAAGCTCACTGCGGTCTCCGGAAGGAATCGGAAGTCCCGCCTGTCCCATCAGAGTGAGAAGTCCCACAGTTTTTAAGGAAACGGTTTTACCACCGGTATTCGGTCCGGTAATGACAAGCTGGTCAAAATCGCTGCCTAAGGAAATGTCGATAGGAACTACTTTTTTTGCGTCCAGCAGAGGGTGTCTGCCCTTTAAAATACGAATTTTCCGTTCCGTATTAAAATGCGGTGTAATTCCATTGTATTCCAAGGCATAAGCTGCTTTTGCAAATATAAAATCAAGCTCTGTTAAAATCTGATAATCGGTTTCAATGGCAGGAATATATTCCCCTGCTTTTTCCGATAAAGTGGCAAGAATAACGGCAATTTCGTCCTGCTCTTTGATGGATAATTCTTTTAATTCGTTGTTCAGATTTACCACAGCCATTGGCTCAATGAAAAGAGTAGAACCGCTGGAGGACTGGTCATGCACCATACCGGTAATCTGGGATTTGGCTTCGGCTTTTACCGGAAGACAGTAGCGGCCGTTACGCATGGTAATGACAAAATCCTGCAGGCAGTTTCTGACATTCCGGTTATTTAACATCTGGTTTAACTGCGCATGGATTCGGTCGCCGGTTGAGCGGATAGAACGGCGGATGGATTTTAAATTACTGCTGGCATCATCACTGATTTCATCCACAGAAATGATGCAGCGGCAGATCTCATCACAAAGAGGACTAAGAGGTTCTAAACCATCAAAAAGTTCGCTCAGGGAATCAGATGGAATATCTTCCCGTTCCTTTCTGCCATAGGCTTTGACCCGGCGGGCAGTCTCTAATAATTTACAGAGGCCGAGAAGCTCTTCGATATTCATGGTTCCACCGATTTCCACACGCCGGATGGCGGAAGAAAGCGGTTTGATACCGGAGCAGTCAAGCCGTCCCTTTTTCAGGCTGCGGTTCATGGCATCCTTAGTCTGCTGCTGTGCATTGGTAATTTCTGAGAGGCTGGTGGAAGGAAGCAGGGAAAGACAGCGTTCCTTGGTATCCGCACCGAAAGCATACTCCGCGAGCCGCTCTACAATTTTATTATATTCTAATGTTCTTAAAACCTTTTGATTCATAAATATTCTCCATAAAATGTACTAAAAATCACTGCTTCTATTATACCCCAAACCGATTGTGGTGAAAAGGGCGGTTGAAAATAAGTTTCCGGATAAATGACGAAATTGGCACGTTTTTTACATTCCGGCATCTTTTTTAAAAAATGTTGCAACATAGGCAGATAGAAAGTATAATTAAAAATGGTTGTATTTACAGTAGAAAAGAGGATTCCCTATGTCAGAAAATGAAAAAGAGGAATTTGCATTTATCAAAGAGAAAATCAAGAACAAGCCGTTAAATAAGAGACGTATTATTTTAAAAACGGCATTTACGGTTGTGCTTGCGGTTGTCTTTGGACTTGTATCCTGTTTTGTATTTACATGGATGCGCCCGGTGATGGAAGAGTGGCTGAATAAGCCGGAGGATACCAGGGTGAGCATCCCGAAAGATGAAGAGGTACAGCCGGATACGGAAGAAGAGACAAATTCCACGGAGACAGGTGTAGACGAGCCGGATGCAGAAGAAGGCTTAAAAGAGCTTACACCGGAGGAATATCAGAAATTACAGAGTAAGCTTTATGCGATTGGAAGCGAAGCAAATAAGTCCATTGTTACGGTGACAGGTGTGACTAGTGATGTGGACTGGTTTAACACGCCTTATGAGAGACAGGGACAGGCAAGTGGAGTCATTATTGCGGATACCGGTCAGGAGCTTCTGATTATGACAGAGCGCAAGGTCATAAGCGGAGCAAAATCCATTCATGTGACCTTCCTTGATAACAGCACCGTGGAAGCGGAGCTTAAAAACTATGACGGAAATACCGGAATTGCGATTTTAAATGTAAAACGTTCCGACATCGAAGAAAGCACTCTGGGCAGAATTAAAGTGGCAGTGCTTGGAAATTCACTTCAGACCACACGGGGCAGCATTGTGCTGGCACTGGGCAGTCCGCTGGGAACGACTTTCTCCATATTGACAGGAAATATTACATCGACTTCTAACAGCATTTCCACCTTTGATGCAAACTACAATGTACTGACAACAGATATTGTGGGCAGTAGTCAGGGAAGTGGTGTACTGGTCAATCTCTCTGGTGAAGTGGTTGGAATTGTTATGCAGAATTACAGCAGCGGCGATGAGAATACGCTGACCGCAATTTCCGTTTCCCAGTTGAAAGACATTATCGAGAAGCTTTCCAATGGACAGGATATTCCGTATCTTGGACTGAAACTGACTTCTGTAACATCTGACATTGAAAAGGAATATGACATACCAAAGGGCGTATATATTAAATCAGTGGGAATTGATTCCCCGGCGATGGCGGCAGGCTTGCAAAGCGGTGATGTCATCGTAAAGATTGCCGGAGAAAATGTAGAGACAGCGCAGGCATATAAGAATGTGTTATCCGGGCAGACTCCGGGAGATGTTGTAAAGATTACCATAAAACGCCAGGGGGCAGCAGGCTATGTAGAAATCGAATGTTCTGCAACCGTTGGTGTACTAAAATAGAAAGAGGAAAATTATGCATTATATTGAAACATTACGCGAAGGCGAAAGAGTAAATGAAATCTATCTTTGTAAAAATAAGCAGTCAGCGCTGACGAAGGCAGGTAAGCCTTATGAAGCATTGATTTTACAGGATAAAACAGGCACACTGGATGCAAAAATCTGGGAGCCGGGCTCTGTGGGAATTGATGATTTTGACCGATTTGATTACATCAATGTAGTGGGAGATATCACAAGTTTTCAGGGCGCATTACAGTTAAATGTAAAGAGGGTCCGGAAAGCAACCGAGGGAGAGTATGAACCAAAGGAATATCTTCCGGTCAGCGAATATAATGTAGATGAAATGTATGAGCAGTTACTTGGATATATTAAGCAGATGGAGAATCCATATCTTAAGAAACTGGCAGGCAGTTTCTTTATCGAGGATGCAGATTTTGCAAAACGTTTTAAATTCCATTCTGCAGCAAAAAGCGTACATCACGGTTTTGTGGGCGGACTTTTAGAGCATACTTTAAGCGTAACGAAGCTTTCTGCTTATTTTGCTGACAACTATAAGATTCTTAATAAAGATTTACTGGTTTGTGCCGCCATGTTTCACGATATCGGAAAGTTAGAAGAGCTTTCTACTTTCCCGGAAAATGATTACACCGACGAGGGACAGCTTTTAGGACATATCATGATTGGAGCCATGGAAATTGCAGAGCGCATCAAGACCATCGATGGTTTCCCGGTGAAACTGGCACATGAGATGGAACACTGTATTCTGGCACATCATGGAGAGTTAGAGTATGGTTCTCCGAAGAAGCCGGCATTACCGGAAGCTGTAGCATTAAGCTATGCAGATAATATTGATGCAAAGATGGAGACCATGCGTGAGCTTTTGGCAAACGTACCGGAAGGAGATACTCAGTGGCAGGGATTCAACCGTCTGTTTGAATCGAACATCCGCAGATCGAGTATATAAGAAATATGAAAAAAGATGACATTGTTACACTGACCATTGACGATATCGGAACTAACGGCGAAGGTATCGGAAGAACGGAAGGCATCACACTTTTTATCAAGGATGCTCTGCCGGGAGACATGGTTCGTGCCAAAATCATGAAGATGAAAAAAACTTATGGCTATGCCCGCCTGATGGAAATTCTTAAGGAATCCACCATGCGGACAACCCCGCCATGCCCGGAGCATAAGCGGTGTGGTGGCTGCCAGATCCAGGCACTTTCTTATGGGAGCCAGCTTAAGTTTAAGGAAAATAAAGTACGCAACAACTTAAAGCATATCGGCGGATTTGAAAATCCAAAGGTCTTACCAACACTTGGCATGCAGGAGCCTTACCGCTACCGGAACAAAGCACAGTTTCCGGTGGGTTATGATAAAGAAGGCAACCTGGTGGCAGGCTTTTTTGCGTCCAGAACTCACAACATTATTCCGGTGCAGGACTGCCTTTTGGGAAAGGAAGGCAATGGAAGAATCCTGTCCCTTATTTTAGACACCATGAAATCCTATGGCGTCAGTGCCTATGATGAGAAAACCGGAAAAGGCTGCGTCCGCCACATCTTAATCCGTTACGGCGAGAAAACCGGAGAGTGGATGGTCTGCTTTGTCATCAACGGAAAGAAGCTGCCGCATGCAGAAAGTTTTATTGAAGTATTAAAAGATTTGCCGGGAATGACAAGTATTACTGTAAATATCAATGAATCCCGGGGCAACGTGATTTTAGGAGAAGAAACTTGTACCCTATATGGACAGGGTTACATTACAGATTATATCGGAACGATTTCTTTTCAGATTTCTCCGCAGTCTTTCTATCAGGTAAATCCGGCGCAGACAGAGGTGCTTTATAACAAAGCTTTGGAATATGCCAATCTCACCGGCGAAGAGACGGTCTGGGATTTATATTGCGGTATCGGAACCATTTCCTTATTTCTGGCACAGAAAGCGAAGAGGGTTTACGGTGTGGAAATTGTACCGCAGGCAATCGCAGATGCCAAAGAGAATGCCCTTCGAAATCACATTTCCAATGCAGAATTTTTCGTTGGGAAAGCAGAGGAAGTCTATCCGGCATATTGTACCGCCCATGGCGAAGAAGCCCGTGCAGAAGTTATCGTAGTGGACCCGCCACGCAAAGGCTGCGAGGAATCCCTCCTTGCCATGATGTGTGAGATGGCACCACAGCGTATCGTCTATGTAAGCTGTGATTCCGCAACCCTGGCCCGGGATTTGAAATATCTTTGCAGCCATGGATATGACCTCGTGGAGGTGCAGCCGGTAGACCAGTTCGGCCATACGGTACATGTGGAGACGGTTGTATTGATGTCAAAAAAATAAAATCAAGTGCCAGAAAGTAGCGTATTTCCGGGCTTTTTCGGAGGTTTGGATTAGAAGCCAGACTTCTGAAAAAGCTCGGTTTTCTTATATGGAAACATATCTACTGCAAAATGTGTGTCAGGTTGTGACTTCGGATTAGATAACGCAAATTGAGTGTGTGGATTGATATGTACCCTCTTTACTGGACAACCAGTAAGGAGGGTGTTTTTATGCGTTA
>OGOQ01002701.1_pt1 | contig 10592 bp, 8 predicted proteins | sample 1552691 | NCBI WGS metagenome assembly OGOQ01 (sample SAMEA2580209, study PRJEB22360) | human gut metagenome | biome: human gut; feature: human-associated habitat; material: faeces | place: Denmark | collected 2008/2010
CCGAGTCCCAGCATCTTGCAGAGCCCCTTTTTCCTGTCCTGCCGCACGGCGGTCAGCACGAAGCCCATATATATCTGGCTTACCCCGAGCGCTTCGGCCATCAGCGAAGCGTTTTGGTAGGCGAGGTTGGCATCTTCGGCGCCGAAACGGCTCTCCTTCGGCGCATGGATCAGCAACACGGCCGTCGCACCCCGCAGGATGCGGTCGTTGCCCCCGGCATATTCGCGGCGCATTTTCCGGAAAACGGGGACATAGCGGTAGACGTCGGGCAGCAAACGGCTCAGCCCCGGGCGCACGAGCGGGTGGGAGTCGGTAACGCCCTTGCCGCGGTCGATTTCAAACTGGCTGGCGAGCCACCTGAGGAGCGCCGTCACGGGGCTGTCCATCAGGAAGCGGGCCTCGGGATAGATCCAGAAGATGCGGTCGAGGCTGTCGTTGGGCTGATAGGCGCGGTCGGAGATGCCGTCATGGTCGACGTCCCAACCGAGGTTCGTGCTCCAGTAGTTGCCGCGACCCTCGAAGCTCCACTCGAGCGGCGTCTCGCCCACGTAGCGGACCTGGATCTGATTGTCGACGAAGGCGTTGTCCCAGAGGACGTTGCCCTCGCCGCCCAGGGCGACGCCGATGCCGATGTCGCTTTCGGCGATCCAGTTGCGGGTTACGCGGCTCTTGCCGGGACCGTAGATGAAGATGCCCTTCCCTTCATTGTCGAGCGCCGCGCGTCCCTTGGAATTGTGCACGCCCTCGACGGTGTTCTCCTCGACGAGGCAGCCGTCGGCCACGTTGAGGAGGATGCCGAACTCGATGTTGCGCGAGCTGTAGCTCTTCGTGAGCGTCACGCGGTCGCTGCTCATGAGGGCGTAGCCGCCTCGCACGCCCACGGCGCGGTTGCCCGTGGCGGTGCAGTCGCGCGTGTACATGTAGTGGATGCCGTACTGGGCGCCCGTGAAGTAGTTGAAGTCGGACTTCGCGGCGTCGACGTTTTCGAGGTAGTAGCCGTCGCGCACGTTGCGAAGCGAATTGTGGTTGAGGCGCGCGTTCTTCACGTAGGAGAGGAAGATGCCGTCGCCGCGGTCGAGTACGTGGCGGGCCGCGTCGCCCTCAATCGTGCAGCCCTCGACCACGAGGGCGTTCATGCGGTCGGCCCTGACGCCGAAGCCCGGGCCCTGAAGCGTGAGGTTGACGAGCTCGGTGCCGTCGGCGCCGTCGCCCACCATCACGCCCGCGTCGCGCGCATAAAGGTCGCCCCCGTAGTTGCGCACGGTGAGGTTCTCGATCCTGACCTTCGGGACGCGGACGATGAAGCCCGAGCCCCGACCGCCCGCGTCGATGACGGCGCCCTGCTCGCCCCGCACGGTGACGCGCGAGAAGATTTCGAGCGGAGCCTCGAGTTCGTAGACGCCCTTCTTGATCACGATCTCGTCGCCGTCCTCGGCCTCGATGACGGCGTTGTCAAGCTCGGCGAAGTCGGAGACCTCGAAGGTGCGCGCCTGCGCCCCGAGGGCGAGGCCCGAGAGGGCCGTGCAAAGGAGAAGCCGCGCAAATGCGTTCATGCCGGGCTTCCTCAGTCAAGGCGCTTGAGGGTGATTTCCTCGTACTTGTAGACCTGGCCGCCCCACTTTGCGATAAAGGCGTCGGCCCTGGACTTTTCGGTGAAGGCGACGGGTTCGTCCCCCATCACGCCCTCGCGGCCGTGGCCGTAGACGTACATGGCGGAAGCCGCGAGCACGAGCGCGTCGTCGGCGGGCGTCTCCCAGGAGGTCTTGCCGAGGTCGTGGATGAAGAAGGCGAGAAGCCTGCGCTGGTTCTCGGGCTGGAGCGCGTAGGTGAAGGCGTCGCGACCGCTGCAGAACATGAGCGGTGTGTCTTCTGCGCCCTTGATGATGATCTGGGCCTTGGGGCCCTCGTAGTGTGCAAGGACCATGCCGCAGAGATGGCAGCGGTCGTGCTTGGTGAAGGGGACAGGCGAGTAGGTCTTCTTCGAGGCCTCATCGCCGCATCCTGCAAGCAGGACGGCCGCGAGAGCCGCAGCGCAGGCGGCCGCGGCGGTCTTCAACATCTTCTTCTGCATCGTCATTGCACGCTCCTCATATGGTTGGCGGAAAGCTTCGGGGAAAAATCCAATCGTACGACGTTCTCGAACGATGCGTTCGAAAATGCGGACGGGTCTCCTGATAAAAAAACGGCCCGTTGACGGGCTCGGGGGAATTCTCGATTTTTTCTCAGCCATCTGCCCCGCCGTTGCCGGCGGGGCGGATGGTTGATTGGTCGCGTGCTTTCACACGCTTCGGTTCAGATGACCGCGAGGGACATTAGAGACCGAAGATCTGACCGGCGTACAGGATGAAGTGACGCAGGCAGAGCATGCCGACGACGCTGCAGAGACCGGCGAGGTAGAAGCTCGCGGTGCTCTTGACGAAGTTCAGCAGCACGGGCAGCACGAAGCCGACGCCGACGACACCGACCCAGAACACGGTGGACCAGGTACCCGAGACAAAGGCCTCGACGGCAGCCTGAGCAGCGGCGTTGCCGGAGATCAGGGAGACCGCGATCATGAAGATGCAGAGCGCTTCGGCGGCCATGATCGGCCATTCGGCGCCGTGCAGGAGCTTCATGTCGGCACTGTGTTCTTCTTCGCCGAAGCAGCCGACGGCGACGAGCTTGGCAGCAGCGGCACCGGCGGACAGACCCGAGGCGATGAATAGCGCCGGGAGCACAGCCGTGTTGATGAGCGGGAAGCGGATCAGGGCGGAGATCAGGAAGCCGGTGTACGCGCAGATCGTGATTGCGAGAATCAGGACGATCCACTGAAGCGCACCGCGGATGCCGTCAAAGGCGCCGATGATGCCGTCGAGCCAGGCCAGCGCGCCGCAGCCCTTCACTTCCTTGCGGAAGGCGACGAGCACGAGCACGAAGACGAGCGGGATATAGAACAGAAGCGCTATAACACCGAGGCTCATCACGGAGGTCAGGTTGTAGTAGATGAGAATGCGCCAGAATACCAGCGGATTCGTCAAGTCGGCCACGAGGCAGATCATGCCGAGCACGATGGTGACAAAGCCGACGAGCGTCGCGGCCTTGAGAACCGGCGTGTTCTCCGCAACCTGGTTGCGGTAGCGGTTAAGCATGAGCGCCACAGCCACGGCGCCGCCCGAGATGCCTGCGAGGAACAGGTACACGGCGATCGGCCACGGCCAGGCGATCCCTTGGCTCAGACCAAGTGTAAAGTTCATGGCGATGTCCATCTTTACACTCCTTGCTTAACAATGGGGATGTAACGCAGGCTGGGCTCCGTGCCGAGTTCCGGGCGGATGCGCACGGAATCCTTGACGGCGAGCAGCTTGTTGATGTACGAGTTCGGATCGTTGAGGTCACCGAACACGAGGGCGTCGTACTTGCAGGCTTCCACGCATGCAGGCTGCTGACCCTTTTCGAGTCGCGTGTGCAGGCAGAAGTCGCAGTTGTCGGCGACCTTCGTCTCCTCATTGATGAAACGCGCGTTGTACGGGCAGGCGACGATGCAGTACTTGCAGCCGACGCACTTGTCGGCGTACATCGTCACGATGCCGGTCTTCGGGTCGCGATGGGCGGCGCCCGTCGGGCAGACCGTGACGCACGGGGCGTCAGAGCACTGCTGGCAGGACACGCGCACGTAGCGGCGGTCGGCGGCATAGCCGCGCTTGCCTTCGATTTTGTCGTCCTGCAACTCGAGCAACAGACGAGTCACTCCCTTGGGAAGCTTGTTCGTTTCGTTGCAGGCGATTCTGCAGTCGCGGCAGCCAACGCACTTGTTCTGGTCGAAGACCATACCATAGTGAGGCGTACCGGGCTGACGGACCTGGCTGGAGCCGCATCCGCCGAGGGACACGAGGACCAGGGAGCCAGCACCGGCGCCAGCGAGAAATTTTCTCCTGTCGATCTTTTCGCTCACGATGTTCTCCAATGACAGACCTCCCGGGGTTAGGAGAATCTGTCGGTTAAATTGCTTACCGAGTCATCCTGGCTTCGGCTTTGGCAATCGCAGTCTTGAGGGCGCGCTCCTTGTCGGGAGCCGCTCCCGCATCCAGAAGCATCCGCCAATGGCCAACCGCTTCGGCGTATCTGCCGTTGAGGAAGGCGTCCTGACCGAGGAGCATCCTGGTGCGGACCTCAAGGGGGTTCATGTCGAACACCCGCCCGACGGCGGCCTGCGTCTCGGGGGCGAACTGCCTGCCGTCGCGATAGTACTGGGCGAAGACCTTGATGCCCAGCAGCTCGGGAGTTTCTCCCGCGATGCTGATGCTGCGGTCAATCGCCGAGACTGCATCCTCGTACCGGCCCACTTCGAGCGAGACCAGTGCGAGCTGCTGCTGAGCGTATGCGCTGTCGGGGGTCATCTGGACCAGACGGCGCGCATCCGTCAGCTTCGCGGCGAGCAGATAGTCGACGTCGTGGTCGACCTCTGCCTTGTCCCAGTCGCTCCAGCGTCCAAGCGTTGCATAGACGCCGAGGCTTGAGACGAGCAGCACGCCTGCGAAACCGGCGAGGAACACGCTCTTGCCTGCGGCGGCCGGACCACGGGTCCGCATCCGGTAGCCTGCAAGAACCGCACCTGCGAGGAGGGCGGCGCCTGCGAAGAGGGCTGCGAGCATGTTCATCACGCGTTCTCCATGCGATTGCGAAGAATCATCCTCACTTGTGGGGATTCATCTTCTCCATCATTTCCTTGGACATGCCGCCGGACATGCCGGGCATGCCGAAGCTCTGCTGATGAGCACCAACCTTTTCGACCTTGACGAGCTGGAGGTCGAAGACGAGGGCGGATTCGGGAGGAATCTGACCTGCGCCGTCATGACCGTAGGCAAGCTCGGCCGGAACCGTGAAGCGGTAGCGGGAGCCCGGGGTCATGAGGGCGACGCCTTCGGCGAGGCCCGGAATCACGGACATCATCACAAAGCGGGCCGGTTCCTTCGTCTGCCAGGTGTTTTCAAACTCCTTGCCGTCGATGAAGGATCCGACGTAATTGACGGTAACCACATCCTCCACGCGGGGCTTGTCGCCCTTGCCTTCGGTCAGGACTTCGTACTGCAGGCCGGACTTGGTCGTGACAACGCCCTTCTTCTTGGCGTTTTCAGCGAGGTAAGCCTTGGACTTCTCGGAATTGGCCTTGGCGACCTTTTCCAGGTGAGCCTCTTCGAGCTTGTTGAGCTGTTCGGCGCGCACGTTGAGGATCTTCAGCATGTCGTCGTCGGAAAGCTCGGTCTTGCCCTTGAGAGCATCGTTGAAGCCCTGGACGACCGCAGCCATGTCGACTTCGGCGCCCAGTTCGGTCTGGCGATAGACCTGCCCGGCAATGACGTTGCCGAGCGTAGCACCCATACTGTAAGACTCCTTCTGGATCTGCGTCTGCGGAGCCTGTGCAAATGCCACGGAGCTCACGGTCAGCGCAAGCGAGGCAGAGAGAATGACTTTTTTCAGGGTAAACATAATTTTCTCAATTGAATGTCTGTGTGAATTACCGTCCCGCCCTGAGGCGAGGCACGCATCTTACGGAAGCTCGATCGGCCGGTTTGAACGACGCCAGCCGACGATGCCCTCGGGCATCTGACGAACATCCGTATAACCAAGCTTCATGACTTCGCGCGCTGCCATCTCGCTGCTCGTGCAGAGCGGGTTGACGCAATAGAACACGAGCGTGGTGCTCTTGTCCTCGGGGAGCAGCTTCTTCCAATCCTTCACGTTGAAGAAGATCGCGCCGGGGATGTAACCCTGGGCCCAGATCTCCAACTCGTTGGCATCGTAGAACTGCACGCCTTCCTCGAAAAGCATTTCAGCTTCCCGAAGCGAAATCTGATTGAGAACTTCGTCATAGACGGGGGCCGGCTCGATCGGACCGTCGGCACCGGCCATGGCGGCCGATGCGCTGATGGCCATGATCAAACCCATGACCGACCGTTTCAGATGCGCTTTCATAATTCCTTCTTGGTCTTTCCCCCGGACCTCATGAGAGGCCCGGGGATTTAAGGCTGGAAGCAAACGTGACTTCCAAACTTACTTGGCGGCAGCCTGGTCGATGATCGACTGGGCCTTGTCAAGGTAAGCCTGAGCGGTTTCAGCACGCTGCTTCAGGTACTTCGGAGCGTGGACACCCCAGGAGCCGTCCTTCTCGATTTCCTTCGTGATGTCCTTCGACTTGTCGAGGAGCATCAGGACTTCGGTCTTGGCGGTGGCGTCGAGCTTCGTGACTTCAAGAAGCTTCACGATGCGTTCCTGAGCGCCGACGGCAGCCTTGTAGCCGTCCTTGACCGGGGTCTGCCATTCCATGACGTCGTCATAGGCCTGCTTCTGATCGGAGTACTGGAGACCCTTTTCAAGTTCAGACATGAAGACGGAGTGGCAGCCCTTGTTTTCCGTAACGGCAACTTCAGCGTTGGCCGTACGGGCGCAGGACCACATAAGGTCGAGGTAGCCGTGGCCTTCCTCGTCCTTGGCAATGCGCCAGCCCTTGGAGTTGGAGGCGCGGGACTGACCTTCGGCCGGGTTCATCATCTTGGCGGTCGGGTCGACCTTGATGTTGAACACGTGCGAACGGCGGACGGCGTCGAAGCCGGCCATGTCCGGACGCTGGATGGCCGTGAAGTTTTCACAGGACATCGTGAACGGCATATGGCAGTCGATGCAGTCCATCTTCTTGTGGGTGTCGGTCTGGGCGACGACATCAGCCTGTTCCTTATGGCAGTCCTGGCAGGTCTGCTTGATGGCCGGCTTGGTGTAGTAGTCCTTCCAGTCGTTGCTGGTGACTTCATGCGGGTCGTGGCAGGTAACGCAGCGCATGCCCTTTTCATAATGCTTGGACATCATGAGCTGGGAGCCTTCCGTACCGCAGGACGGGCAGGAGGACTTCGTCTTGACGTTGAAGCCGTTTTCGATCTTGCCCTGACCGGCTTCCGTGTTCACGTCTTCCGGGATGAAGTTGGAGCGCTGGTGGCAGCGTTCGCAGTTCGTCTGGAAGCCGTTGGACTCGGCACCAACAAGGTGGCCGCCGGCGCCGTGGCATTCTTCACAAGCAATACCCTTGGAGATGGTGTGCTTCTGGAGTTCCTTCGGGTTGCCGAGAGCGGCGAAGAATTCCTTCTTGTCCTTAAAGTCGAACTTGAAGGCGTGGCAGACTTCGCAGTAGGAGGAAGCCGGCTGGAAGAGGAATTCCTTTTCGTACTTGGAACCGTAGGAGGTCATGCCCCACTGGTGGGAGCCGGACGCACCGAAGTCTTCCATCTTGGTCGGGAAGTCGGGGATCACCTTGGCGATTTCAGCGCAGCGTTCCGGGGAGAGCCAGGAAGCCCAGCCGCGGGAGAACTGGTTGCCGCCGGCGACGAGCGTACCCGTACCGTCACGGAGAAGGCCGTCGCGGATATGGTAGGAACCGCGGACGAGCCAAGCGTCGACGTAGCCGTACTTCGTGCGGGGCGTGCCGACCGTAGCGTAGATGACATCAGGCGTGATGCCGTCAGGCAGGATCGAAGCGTCGGAGCCGTACAGCTTCTTCTTCAGGTCGTTGTCGACTTCCGGATGTTCGCCCGGGAAGCGGATCGTCTGAGCATGACGGGAGCGCTTCCACTTCTGGTACTGGACCGCGTGGCATTCGCCGCAACGTTCCGGACCCACAAACTTGTTCGGGTAGTCGAGAATGGACTTGGCAGCGAGACGGTACTGGGAAGCGGACGGCTTGGCGCCGGCGGCCTTCGTGTACTTCTGGGCATTGCCTTCACCGAGGAATTCGGAACCGCGCGTGGACACCTTGTAGACGCCCTTGATGCGGTTTTCGGCTGCGTACTTGAAAACGGGGTGGTTTTCGAAGAGGAAGTCGAAGAGTTCCTTTTCCTGAACGATGTAGTCCTGCAGCGTCTTGACGCCCTTCGTGGCTTCGTCGCCGTCCGGGTTCGCGTAAATCGGCTGCGTGAGCGCGTTCACATTCTTGTTACCGACACCCGGGGCGTCCGCAGCAACAGCCTGAGCGGCCAGAGCCATGGCGACCGAGCAAAACAGGACGGAAGCCGCTGCTTTTCTGGTAGTGGATTGCATAGTTTTATCTCCTAATGTCTGTCTTCTCCGTTCCCCAGATCGGAAAAGGCATCATCGCGTGAAGAAGAGGCCGTCGTCTTCAGCGCGACGAGCAACATCGATTTTTGGTTGTCTTCCCTTTCCGATCTGAGAATCGGGCGGGGATTGTTATCCCTTCCCCGGGAAACGAGGAGAGGCAATGGGGTCAATGCGGTCCCGAAGAACCGCAACGGTATGATGCATCAGTCGATTTGCTTAGGTAATTCTGAAAATGCCCTGTTTCGCATCTCAGTTGACCTAGATCAATCAGGGGCAAGCAAACCCTGACACGGCCACCATAACACCACAAAAACAACTGTCCCACAGGCATTTTGAAAAATCAATGGTACTGGGATATCCTTTTCCCGTCCCTTTTCACCCCTCTCTGAGGAACTACCTCTTTGGGAGTATTCGACGCCAAATCCCTAAGGGTTGGCGAGGTTCCGTTTCACTTATCGGAACGCATGGTTTCGCAAAACGGCGCCTCTACTCGCTAGCCCCTAGTTTTCACTTAGCCATTTACATTTGCTTGAACCCATCGTTCGATCTTTCCGAACATAGCGAAAGGGGGATATGTCGACCTGCAAAAACCGCCGTTTCGATTGCGATCCTCTATGACTAAGATCTCTCGATTTATTTTTTCCAATCGCACAAAACGGCTTATCTTAAGGTCCGAACGTCGTGTTCGGATTCATTGAAACAGCGCCCGCGCACCTTCTCTTCGCCTGAAAGAGTGCCGTTTTTTCGATTTGGCACGAATTTTCCCGCACTCGGGCGAAGGCTCGAGCCGCTTTGCCGGGGCGCGAATCTTAAGGTTGTAAAACGCTCCCTGAAGCCCTCCTGAACAGTTGTTCATGGTGATGCATGAAGGCGGCATGCATTCATCAGCATGGCCCTCGATCCGGTCCGACGAAGGCGGGCATCCCGGTTTCGTTCAGTTTTGCAGAACCGCCGGACACATGCGGAAATGGTTTTTCACGGGCACAAAGAAAGGACGGAGACCGCGGAGGTGTCCGTCCTTTTCATTCAGAAGACAGGCCTGAGGCTCAGACCCTCTTCATGCTGCAGGGGCCTGCCTCAGGCGGCGAGGGAGCCCTTTTCGCCCTTGCGGCCGACCATGGCGAGCGCAGCGAGCAGAGCGAGCTGCGGGCCGAGGTGCATGTCGGTCGAGTCGAAGTATTCCTTGAGGCTGTGTTCGAGGAAGGTCTCGCCGCCCGTGCCAACGCAGATGGCCGGGATGTTGAGGGACATCGGCTGGTTGGCGTCGGTGGAGCTGCACTTGACGTGGCGGGCTTCGATGCCGAGGGCGTCAAGGGCGCCGAGGGCGGCCTGGACCGCCGGGCAGTCGGCGGGACGCATGCCGGCGGGACGATTGCCGATCTGGGTCTTCACGAGCTTGAGCTGGTGGGCTTCGTCGGCCTTGGGCCAGTGGGCGTTTTCAATGCGGACGGCCTCTTCGAAGGCGGCGAGCACCTTGGCTTCGAGCGCTTCGAGGGTCGGCAGGTCGACGCTGCGCATGTCGACGTCGACTTCGCAGCGCGCAGCGATCGTATTGACGGTCGTGCCGCCCTTGATCGTGCCGATCGTGTAGGTGGTCTTAGGATCCTCAGGCAGGTCAAGGTCGGCGATCATCGCGCCGGCGCGGCACATCGCGTGGATGGCGGAGGGCACGTGGCCGTAGTCGAGGTAGGAGTGGCCGCCTTCGCCCTCGATGGCAAGACGCCAGCGATGAGCGCCCGTGGCGCCGTTCTGAACCGTGAAGACGTCGGCCATGTCGAGGGCCATGAAGCCGTCGATCTTACGGGAGCCGTCGAAGAGGGCCTTGGCGCCGCGGATGTCGCCGTTGCCTTCCTCGCCGACCGTGCCGACGAAGAGGATGTCACCGTCCGTCTCGATGCCGGCCTTTTCAAGGGCGCGGAGCACCTGAAGCATGGAACGGAGGCCGGAGGCGTTGTCGCCGATGCCGGGACCGTAGTAGAGATGACCTTCCTTGCGGACCTTGAGGTTCGTACCGGCCGGGAAGACCGTGTCAAGGTGGGCGGCGATGGCGAGCACGGGGCCCGAGCCTGTGCCCGGACGACGGCCGACGACGTTGCCGCTAGGATCGATCACGACGTCGGTCAGACCGTATTCCTTCAGAAGACGGGCGATTTCCTCGCCGCGGACGCCTTCGGCAAACGTGGGGGATTCAATCTCGGAAATGTGAATCTGCTCCTCCATCGCGCGGTCCGCTTCATCCACACAGACCTGCAGGGCGGTCTTCACGCGGTCGTCGCCGCACAGGTCGGCAAGGCGGGCCTTCATTGCTTCGGAAAGCGTCGGTTTCATGTCTGTCTCCTTATGGTTTCAAGTCGGGTTGCGCCCTGCGGGACAATCGTTGGTGGATATCCGCAGGGCGGCAATCCGGAAATTTTACCCATCCGTACCGAAATTTCGCCATCCTCCCAAACCCTATGGCCAAGCGGGTTTTACCCGACAGCCAGCGCCTCCCGCCAGGTCATCTCAAGATCAGC
>OGOQ01002702.1_pt1 | contig 10587 bp, 10 predicted proteins | sample 1552691 | NCBI WGS metagenome assembly OGOQ01 (sample SAMEA2580209, study PRJEB22360) | human gut metagenome | biome: human gut; feature: human-associated habitat; material: faeces | place: Denmark | collected 2008/2010
TAGAGGGTATCCACAGCCGTACCAATTTCGACCTTTCTCAGCACGAGAAGTACAGTGGCCGATCTATCAAGTACTTCGATCCTGAGAAGAACGAGAGCTATGTGCCTTACGATGTAGAGACCTCTATCGGTGTTGACCGTATGTTCCTCAGCGTGATGTGCCACTCTTACTGCGAGGAGAAGCTTGAGAATGGTGAGACACGTGTGGTATTGCGCCTGCCAGAGGCATTGGCTCCAGTGAAGTGCGCCGTATTCCCATTGGATAAGAAGGATGGCCTGCCAGAGTTGGCTCACGAGATTGTGGATGAGTTGAAGTTCCACTTCAATACCCACTATGGCGATCCTAAGGATTCCATCGGTAAGCGTTACCGCCGTCAGGATGCCATCGGTACTCCATTCTGTATCACCGTTGACCACGAGACACCTAAGGATCACAAGGTAACTTTGCGTTATCGTGATACCATGGAGCAGGAGCGCGTAGCTATCTCTGACCTTCGTGGCATCATCGAGGATCGCGTAAGTATCACCAGTGTATTAAAGAAACTTGGTAATGAAATTAAGAATTTCTAAATATCTCTTCTTGCTCATGATGGCAGTGTTCGCCCTGTCATCATGCAGCGAGGATGATAACACCGTAGATGAGTATGCCAACTGGCAGCAACGCAACGAACAGGCTTTTGCCGATACGCTGGCGTATGCCAAGGCACAGATTGCTGCCGGCAGCACCGAATGGAAGGTGATTCGCAAATGGTCGCTCCAGAACCAGACACCTAACAAGGATGTGACTGGTATGGATGTTCCGCTTTCCTACAAGGATGCTGATCACATCGTGGTTCGCGTGTTGAAGGAAGGCAAGGGCAGCGGATGCCCTATGTACACCGATTCTGTGAAGGTGAGCTATTTGGGCAGATTGCTGGGCACTGATACTTATCCTGCAGGTTATGTATTTGATAAGACCTTCGAGGGTACCTACGACAAGGCCACTGCTCAGGTAACAACCAATTTGGCGAGTGGCTGGATAGATGGTTTTACCACAGCCGTGCTCAATATGCACATCGGCGATCATTGGCTGGTGTATATCCCATATCAGCTGGCTTATGGTTCTACCCAGAGTTCGAGTAGCGTAATCCCTGCCTATTCCATGCTTCGCTTCGAGATAGTACTCGACAGCTACTATCGTCCGGGTCAGGTAATACCGGGTTCTAGAGCTGCTGCCCAGGCACTCAAGGGAGAATGGATTACAGAGTAGGATTTTTTGGGGATTTACACCTTATTATATATAGGTGATAGAATAGAAGCGTTCCTAGGATTGCCGTCTGATGGCATTCTTAGGAACGCTTTGTGTTAACATACCTTTTTGATGTGTTAACAAGTGTTCGTGTTCGCGCACAAAATGTTGTCGATATTAAAAAAATGTTAGTTTTCTGCATTTTTTCGGGTAAAAGTATTGCAGTTCCAGAAAATAGTTGTACCTTTGCATCAGAAAAAATAAGTTTTAGGTTTTTAGTTAGGTAATAGATTTTATTAGGTTTAGTTGTTAGGTAAAGTTAAGATTGTTGTTCATTGGTTTATTGGTTTTAGTTAAGGTAGTTAGAAAAGATTGTTTATTCAAGGACGACAGGTGTTAGTTAAGGTAAGAATAAGATTGTTTATTCAGTGACGACAAAAAACAGTACTGTTCCGCTCTGCGGAAGTTAAGTTTTGGGAAAAACAAAGGTACGAAATTTATAAGATTAAATAGAAGATGGCGATTCCTTCTCGGAGTCGCCATTTTTTTCGTTAACGCAATTAATAAGAGAAAAAATATGTTATTCAAGAATAAGACAGATTATCTGATGGAGTCGATACGCGAGGGTAGGGCGATGGCTCGCAGCGAGAAACTCAATCTCATCGTGGGGTTGAGTATTCCCTCCATGCTGGCACAGATTTCCACCGTGATGATGTTCTTCATCGATGCATCCATGGTGGGACATCTGGGTGCTGAGGCTTCGGCTAGCATCGGACTTATCGAGTCAACCAACTGGCTCATTGGTAGTTTGCTCAGTGCGGCAGCTACCGGTTTCTCGGTGCAGGTGGCTCATTTCATCGGAGCCAACGATTTCGTGAAGGCTCGTCAGGTATTCCGCCATGCCCTGATATGCGGTTTGGTGTTCAGCCTTTGTGTTACCCTGGCATGTGTAGGAGTGCATTCTCATCTGCCTTATTGGCTGGGTGGCGGTGCTGATATTGCGGGCAATTCCTCACGGTATTTTCTGATATACGGTTTGGCGTTGCCCTTCGTATTCCTGTATCATGTCTCCGAGATGATGCTCAAGTCGGCAGGCAACATGCATACCCCGAGTGTGATGGCGGTGCTGATATGCGTCTGCGATGTGGTGTTCAATTACCTCTTCATCTACGTCATGAAGATGGGCGTAGTGGGAGCTGCCTGCGGCACGGCGCTTGCCTATATCTGCATCTCGCTGCCCAATCTCTACCTCACGGCATGCCGTAACCGGATACTCAATCTGCGTCAGGACAAGGAACCTTTCCGGTGGGTGAAGGAATACCTGCACCATGCCTGCAAGATCAGCATCCCGATAGCCATACAGAATGTCCTGATGAGCGGTGCGCAGATCGTGAGCACCATGATTGTGGCACCATTGGGCAATATCGCCATTGCTGCCCACTCGTTTGCCATCACCGCCGAGAGCCTCTGCTATATGCCGGGTTATGGTATCGGTGATGCCGCCACCACCCTGGTGGGTCAGACGCATGGTGCCGGGCGTACCGATCTCTGCCGCAATTTCGCCTATATGACGGTGGGATTGGGCATGTGCGTGATGGCATTGATGGGAGTGGTGATGTATGTCTTTGCCCCCGAGATGATAGGTGTGCTCTCGCCGGTAGAGAGCATCCGCGAGCTGGGTACCACCTGCCTTCGCATCGAGGCCTTTGCCGAGCCTTTCTTTGCAGCGAGCATCGTAACCTATTGTGTCTGCGTGGGAGCGGGCGATACCCGGAAGCCAGCCGCCATCAATCTGGGTACCATGTGGCTGGTGCGCCTCACCCTGGCTTACGCCCTTTCCAAGAGCTATGGCTTGGAGGGTGTCTGGATTGCGATGGCTACGGAGCTTACCCTCAGAGGCACGCTTTTCCTCATCCGCCTTTACCGGGGTTCGTGGATGAAGAGCTTCCAATGTTAGTTTTACGTTAAGATTTGCAGGTATTTGGGAAGATAATCTCCCAAATGCTTGCAAATCTTTTTTATTTTGTGTAATTTTGCAAGCGGAATATTGGAAACAAGAAATTTTATAAATCAATAGCAGATGAAACTAAGAAAGATTTTTGCAGCGTTTCTGCTGTGTTTATCTGTGGGAAGTGCGATGGCACAGATGCCAGCCATTCCTGTGGACAAGAATGTGAAGATTGGTCATCTCGACAATGGATTGACTTACTACATTCGTCACAACAGTTATCCTGAGCATGTAGCCAGCTTCTACATTGCCCAGAAAGTGGGTTCTATCAATGAGAACGATGATCAGCGCGGTTTGGCTCACCTCCTTGAGCACCTCGCCTTCAACGGTACCGATCACTTCAAGGGTAATTCCCTCCAGGATTACCTGCAGAGCATCGGCGTGGAGTATGGTAGAAATCTCAATGCCTATACCAGCGTAGAGAAAACCGTATATTACTTCACCGATGTACCTACCACCCGCCCTACAGCCGTAGATTCATGTATGCTCATCCTCAAGGATTGGAGCAACGGCATCTCTCTTACCGAGGAAGCCATCAATGACGAGCGCGACGTGGTACACAATGAGTACCGTATGCGCATCGTGGGTCAGCAGCGCATGATAGAGCGCTCATTGCCAAAACTCTATCAGAACAACAAGTATGGCTACCGTTTCCCTATCGGATTGATGAGCGTCATCGACGGTTGCAAGCCGGAAACCCTGCGTGCTTACTACCGCAAGTGGTATCGCCCTGACAATCAGGCAATCATCATCGTGGGTGATGTAGATGTCAACCATATCGAGAACAAGATCAAGGAGCTCTTCTCGGGCATCAAGGTGCCTGCCAATGCCGCCAAGATTGAGCCGGTGGAAGTAGCCGATAATGATACCGCCATCTACGTAATCGACAAGGACAAGGAGCAGCAGTATGATATCTTCAATATCTTCATGAAGCATCCAGCCATCCCTAATGCGATGAAGGGCGACATGAGCTATCTCATGAAGGGATACATGGACAATGTGGTTACCTCTATGCTGGGTGCACGCTATGCCGAGATTGCCCAGGAAGCTGACTGCCCATTCCTTCAGGCAGGTGCCGACGACGGCGACTTTCTGCTCTCTTCTACCAAGGGTGCCTTCAGTCTTATCGGTGTGGCAAAGCCAGGTAAGGTAAAGGAGGCTTATGCAGCCGTATTGCGCGAGGCAAAGCGCATGCACGACTTCGGATTCACCGCCACTGAGTATCAGCGTGCCAAGGAGGAGTTCCTGAGCCGGGTAGATAAGACGCTTGCCAACAAGGATAAGATGAAGAATGAGCAGTTTACCACCCAGTATGTGGATAACTTCATCTCCAACGAGCCGATTCCATCGGTAGAGGACGAGAGTCAGATCTACAAGATGGTAGTACCTCAGCTGCCATTGGAGGCCATCAATGCCTATGCCAAGCAGCTGGTTTGCCAGAGCGATACCAACCTGGTATCGATGGTGCTGATGCGCGAGGCAGAGGGTGCCGTTTATCCTACCGAGAAGGAGCTTGCCGATATCGTGAAGCAGGTGCGCTCTGAGAAGCTGGAGGCATACGTGGACAACGTGAAGCAGGAGCCGCTGATGGCTCAGTTGCCTAAGCCAGGCAAGATCAAGAAGACCGTAGAGAACAAGCAGCTGGGTTACAAGCAGCTTACCCTTTCCAACGGTGCCAAGGTGGTATTGAAGAAGACCGATTTCAAGGATAATGAGATTCTCTTCGCAGCCGGTGCCAAGGTGGGTTATTCTGCTCTCGAGAAGAGCGATTACCCTAGCATCATGCTGATGACCGAGGCTTGGGGTGCCAGCGGTTTGGGCAGCTTCTCAAGCACCGAGCTTGAAAAGGCGCTCGCAGGCAAGCAGGCAGGTGTAGGTTTCTCCATCAATCCTTACAGCCATGGCCTTTCCGGTAATTCTACTCCTAAGGACGTGGAGACCCTGATGCAGCTCATCTATCTCAAAATGACAGCATTGAGCAAGGATGAGAAGTCGTTCAAGAATCTTCAGAATACCTATGCTACCATATTGGCCAACCAGAGCAACAATCCTAACATGGTATATCAGGATTCATTGCAGAGCACCCTTTACCTGGGCAGCAAGATTGGCCGCATTCCTACTTCTGATGAGATCAAGGCCATCAGCTACGATCGCCTGATGGCGCTTGCCAAGGAGTATTACGGCAATGCCAAGGACTTCACCTTCTATTTCGTGGGCAACTACGATGAGAAGACTCTCCTCCCGCTCATCGAGCAGTATATTGCCAGCTTGCCAAACAATGGCTTCAAGCTGAAGAACAAGGAGATTCCATACGCCAAGGGCGAGGTGAAGAACAACTTTACCAAGGCGATGGCCAATCCTCAAACCCAGGCATCAGAGATATGGAGCACCAAGTTGCCATTCTCTATGCAGAATATGGTACTGGCAGATGTAACCTCCCGACTGCTGGAGATGCAGTATCTGCGCACCATCCGTGAGCAGTTGAGTGCAGCTTACCATGCAGGAGCCACCTTCGGCATGCTCCGCGATTTCGACGACAAGGCATCCATCATCAGCATCACCGCCAATGCCGGCTTGAATCCGGAGAAGGCTGATACCGCCATCACCTATTTCTTCAAGGGTGTAGAAGAGGTAGAGAAGCAGGTAGATGCTGCCGACTTGCAGAAGGTGAAGGAGATTCTCCTGAAGCAGGCAGGTGTGGATGAGAAGAACAATGCCTACTGGCTCGGCGTTCTTGCCAACTATACAGGTCTCGGTTTCGATAACCATACCGGCTACAAGGAGTTTGTGAAGAACCTCCGTGGCGAGCAGGTTTCCGACTTCCTCAAGAATGTACTCATGAAGAGCGGCAACCATGTCGAGGTAATCATGAAGGCTGAGAAGAGCAAGGAATAAATCCAAAAAGTCCCGTTGAACGATTTTACTCGCCAACGGGACTTTTTGCCTTTTTTTCTCTTTGTGGTATCAAAGAGTCATTCTGAAAATAATCTTTTTACGTAATTTCCTTTCTCTCTTACGTAATTTTCCTCAAGAGCACTCTCTTGCGAAAGTTACCCTTAATCGTTCTTCTTCGCCTTAGAAGCAAGAGCCTCACGGCGATCGTTGAGAATCTCCTGGCACTTGTTCAATGCCATATTCTCGCTCATTGTGTTGACCTTAATTAAATCATTCATAACCTATTGTGATTTGTTAACGGTGCAAAGATAGGGCTTTCTTATCATATTCGGGTACACTTTTTGATAAATTTATGCTAATAATCGTTCTTTTTTGATGTACGTCAAAAAAATGAAACATTTATACCTTTTTCTGAACGATATTTGAACCTTTCGCCATCTCTTTCGTCTAAGAAAATAGCAAATAATGATGAAAAAAGCATTTTTTCTTTGTTATTTGCGGAAAAAGTGCGAACTTTGCAGCGAAAAAGAAAATGCTGCATCATATAAGCAGGATGCATTTTTAAAACGAAAGTTACAATTATAATAAATAGAAAGTAAAAAATGAGAAAGGTATTTTTAATGGCTGCCCTGGTGCTTGCCAGCACTTCCGGCAGCAATGTATGCGCAATGAATGAAGCTGTTCAGGAGGCTTCACTTTCTGAATTGATGCTTGTGAAGAAAACAACTAAAAAGACATCGAAGAAGAAAACAACTACCAAGAAAACAACAGCCAAGAAGACAACAGCCAAGAAGACCACTTCTTCATCTACTGCAACATCTTCAGCTGCGGCATCTACTCCTACCACATCTACTTCGGCTACAACCAATAGCGGTTATTCTGCAGGAAGCGTAGTGGCAGGCGTATTAGGCGGTTTGCTGGGTGGCGGCACTACTACCGGCAGCAGCTCTACCGGCAGCAGCATCATCAATGGCATTCTGAACAATGTGATAGGTTCAGCCACCTTCTCGCAGGCAGATCTCTGCGCCCATACCTGGAAGTACAGCAAGCCGGGTTGCGCCTTCACCTCAGAGAACCTGCTGGCAAAGGCTGGCGGCGAGATTGCTGCCAGCAAGATAGAGGAGGATCTGAGCAAGTACTACAGTAAGTTCGGCTTCAGCAAGAGCAATACCTACTTTACCTTCAAGACCGATGGCACCTTTGCTGCCAAGATTGACGGCAAGTCATGGAACGGCACCTATACCTTCGATGAGAAGACGCATGCCATCCAGCTGAAGGGTTTGCTGTTGAGTGCTTCGGGTTTTGCCACCCGCACCACCAATGGCATCAGCCTTCTCTTTGAGCAGAAGAAGCTGCTCACCCTGATCAAGACCCTGAGCAAGCTGAATCTTACCGGCAGCACTACGATGAGTGCCGTGAGCAGCATTGTGGATAACTACGATGGCGTGCGCATTGGCTTCGAGATGACGAAGTAAGATTGATTGCAATAAAAGATTTAAGGTTTTAGAAGAACGAGTATTTCTTGTACTCTTAATTTAAAACTATATTCAGCACTTTTGAACCTATGTTCAGAAGTGCTGAACTTGTGTTCCGCAGTGTTGAACTTAAGTTCAGCACTGCGGAACATAATTTTCTTAGTGGATTACAAACATTTACACAGTGAAGAAACTAATATTTCCTAGTGAGATAAAAAAGTAGTATTCGAAGTTTCTATTTCACCTCAACCTGGAGAGGATTCTTCAATGCATCCAGGTAATCCTTGATGCGAATCTGCCATTATACCATACGGTCATCTTGTTGAAGCTACTTAAAGCCTTTACTCCTCTATAATGGAAATCTCCATACTGATATCCTCCTTAGGGCGGTCACCACGTATGGTTTCGCAGTTCTGAATCTTCTCTACTACGTCAAGACCTTCTTCTACCTCACCGAAAACGGTGTATTGGTTGTCGAGGAATGGGGTGCCGCCCACCTCGGTGTAAGCCTTCTGCTGTTCCTCGGTAAACTTAGGGTAACCCTGCTCCTTGCAGCGCTTCTTGGTTTCATCCACCAGCTCATCCTGGAGCTTCATCAAACCCTCACGGTCGCGGTTGCGGCGGAAGTTCATGATTTCATCATGGTGCTCCTTGGCAAGCTGGTTGAAGATGTTCTGTTCCATCTGCATGCCCATCTGCTTCTCCATCTGCTTCAGCTCGTTCTGCTTGTAGGTCTTTCCCCAGACGATATAGAACTGGCTGCCGCTGCTCTCACGATCAGGGTTCACCTCGTCGCCCAGACGGGCAGCGCTCAAGGCACCGCGCTTGTGGAAGAGCTGTGGATAAACAAACTCGGCAGGGATGGTGTAATCAGGTCCGCCCGTGCCCAGCATCTTGCCCTTTGGAGCGCCCTTGCTGTCAGGGTCGCCGCCCTGGATCATGAAATCCTTGATGACACGGTGGAAGAGTGTGCCATCGAAATATCCCTCCTTTGCCAACTTCAGGAAGTTGTCACGATGCTGAGGAGTCTCGTCGTAGAGGCGCACCTTGATGTCGCCCTCTGAAGTCTTGATCAATACTTTAGCCATATTTCTTTTTTGTTTCTATCTTATTTATAATTCAATAAATCCTCGGAATTTCTTTCGGAATTCGATTCTAACATTTATTTTTCTTTAGAACTTTCCCATTCGTTCCACTGCTTCATTGCCTCCTGCCAGTCGGTTTGCTCACCGCTGGCGATGGCATCCTTCTGCTTCTCTGCCTCATCACGTGCCTTGTCTCTTGCACGTTTCGCCTTCATGGCTTCGATGGTGGCATCGTCGAGAATCTGGATGGCGCCACGCTTGATGGCATCCTGCAGTTCCTCCTCGCCGAAAGCCTTGCCCGGCTCATTGAAGTCAGAGATGTTGAATTCATAATCCACGCGAAGGTCGTGGCGTATCAATTTCTGTTGCAAACGGTTGCCGGCATTCTTCAGGCGCAGCAACTTACCGATTTCCTTGATTTCTCCTGCTGAGTATTTGTTTCTTCCCATTAATTATTTATTAATATTATATTTCTTTCTTTTTCTTTCCTGCGTTTCAGCGTTTCAGTGTTTCACCTATATTTCCGTCTCTACTTCCACGCCTTCTTCTGGTTTACCTCTATCAATCTGTCGAATTCGAAATCCGCCTTGATCTTATCCAGAATTCGCTTCACGATGATGTTCATCACGCTTCCCTTGCTGTAGTTTGCCGTGCACATAAAGTTGGCACGGCCTTCCCTAACCAGCTGGCAAGCCATTGCCTCCTTCTGGGGCGTATCATATACGGCAATGGAATGGCCGCCGTGCTCCTTCACCATCTTCATGCAGGGCACATCGGTTTCTCCATCCCCGAAATAAATCATTCGCGGAAAAGGGATAGGGCGCTTGCTATCAGGAATATACTGGTTCACCCTGCTGTTGTCGCTCACCTGACGGATGCCCTTGTTGATCTTGAAGAGAAACTGCGTCTTCGTGGTATAATCCACGGCTACGGCTGGCCAGTAGGCGATGCCATCCTCATTATAGAGAAACGAGCAGGCATAGATGTTCTCGAATTCCTGAGCGATGGGTGTGCCCTCTATCATCTCCTTCAATCCCGAGGAGTTGATGTAGTGCTTGATATCGAGACCGATGCTTGCACCATATTCGTTGATGAACGAGAACCATTGCCTTACGCCACGGAAGAGCTCCACATTCCTGCCGAAGCTCTGAAAGGATTCGCGGGTGAGCGAGATATGGTTCTTCTTTGCTTCATCCAGCATCATGTACATATAGGTAAGAATGCCGTTGGCATCCTTGCCCACGGCCAGCTTCCTGTTTTTATCCCAGAATTCCTCCTTCGTCTTTCCGGTTGCCTGGATGAATCCGAACTCCTGCATGTTGCCGGGAGATAATGTCCCGTCAAAATCATAAACCAGTGCTACCTGCGGTCTTTTCTTTGCCATATCCCGTTTCCTTTCCTTCTTTTACTAGAACTTGTCTTTTTCTTCTCTTGCAGGAACTTCCGCCCCTTCATAACCTGCAAATATACATATTTTTCTGCGATAAAGCCATAAGCAGATATATAAAAAAACATAAAGACACGAAAAAAGGCGTGTAAAACTCATTTTCAGAGCCTTACACGCCTTTGATCTTTATGCTAATCTAATAACTTCTCTATGATGAGAGAGATTACTTAACCTCCTCGAAGTCTGCATCCTGAACATCCTGAGCGCCATCGTTAGCACCCTGCTGTGCCTGCTGGCCACCCTGTGCACCCTGAGGACCTGCCTGCTGACCGCCCTGGTACATCTGCTGAGAAGCTGCCTGCATGACGGTGTTCAAGTTGTTGATAGCTGAATCGATGGCTGCAACATCACCTGCCTTGTGAGCATCCTTCAACTGCTGCAATGCCTGCTCGATGCCTGGCTTCTTGTCTGCAGGAATCTTATCACCGTTATCCTTCAGGAAGTTCTCGG
>OGOQ01002707.1_pt1 | contig 10582 bp, 7 predicted proteins | sample 1552691 | NCBI WGS metagenome assembly OGOQ01 (sample SAMEA2580209, study PRJEB22360) | human gut metagenome | biome: human gut; feature: human-associated habitat; material: faeces | place: Denmark | collected 2008/2010
GACGAGACATCGAAAACCGGTGCGAAAAAATCTTCCAGCCCAACCGGTCGCATCCGATACCGATAACAACGCAACGACTTGCGATTTATCTTCCGCTGCCATAACCGACTTGTGCGGATAAAGGGACTCGAACCCCCACGCCTTTCGGCACCAGATCCTAAGTCTGGCGCGGCTACCAATTACGCCATATCCGCAGTGCGTGACAAAAATAGCTTTTTTTGCCGTCAATGACAAATCGCAGCAGAAGCGTTCCAGTCCCATCCATCCTCCTGCGCAGCCGAGACGACTGCAGAAGCCCCTCTTTCCGCCTCTGTCCTTTTCTTCCGGCCGCCTTCCCCTCTCTCTGCCCGTGCGGACACAAGCCGCACCTCCGACCGGAATGAGACGAGCGAAGACAGCACAAAGCCCCTTTCGGAAAGGCAAAACCAAGGCGCAAACACAAAAGGTCGGAAACAGAAACCGACACGGCTCCGAAACCCGTTCCGCTTCCGTCGGTTCGGGACGACGACAAAAAAACGGGCACCCTCACCGGGTACCCGCCTGTTCGTCACCGCCGAAGCGGCCGCTATATCCGATTAGAAGAAGAGGCTGAGGCCCACTGCCCAGGTATTCTTCACCGGGCTCTCCTTACCTGCAATCCAGTATGAAGCATCGACCCTCACCGGACCTACTGCCGCACCGAGCCCCACGGTAGCGTAGCTGCCGCCGATGGATTTCTCGTCACCGTAGTGATAACCGGCACGGAGGAAACCGTGTTTCAGGAAGTTGTACTCCAGACCCAGACCGGCGGTAAACGACGCATCGGTCGAAGGCATGAAGGTATAGCCGAGGTCGAGAGCTGCGAGCAGCTTGTGGTTTTCGGAGAAAGGCATGTCGATAGAACCGCCCAGCTTAGCGTAGGCAGGCATCGCTATCGGATTGGAAGGCACCGAGATATCGAGTTTGGTACCTACGTTGCTGACGTTGAGGCCCACCGCCCAGGTCGAACCGTAGAAAGATTCGATGGTATTTTCATAGTAAAATCCCAGGTCGAAGGTAAACGCATTGCCGGCCTTGTAATAGTCGCTGCCGAATTTCGTATAATCCGAACGGATATACCTGGCAGTCAGCGACATGGTGAAGTTATCCACAATCCTACGCGTATAACCGATGCTGACAGCCATATCGTTGGGACGGAAAGAATCGTCCGCAACGGCATCGTCACCTGCGATAATGCTCTTGGGACCGTTGAAATAACGGAAGCCGAGGGAGAAACCGTTGTTTTCGTCGAGGTTGAAATAACCGCCTACCGCATGGGTAGCGACGCCCTTATTGTAATCGGGCATCACGGGGTTGTAGGAATAGCCAAAGCCCATCCGTTTTTCGCTGAGGAGGTTGGATGCGGCATTGCCGAATATTCCGAAAGGATTGTCGTTCACTGCGGTAGTTGCCATACCCATACCGGCGGCGCGGGGGTCGGCGCTGTTAAGCAGTGAAGACGCAGCGCCCGAGGGAGCATTGTCCTGAGCGAACACAGTTGCAGAAGTACCGCAAAAAAGTACCGTACAAATTGCTCCGAGCAAGATTTTTTTACTCATAGTCAGAGATTTAGATTATTATAATTTACTTTAGTTGATGACATATCGCATAAGTCACAATAGACAAAAATAGTAATTTTTTTTAAACTTGATTAAACGATGCACAAAAATACCCGAATTTGGGCGATACGGCATCCGGTCCATCCGTTCCGGAGCGGATACCGGACGGCAAAGAGATACGGAAAGACACCGTACGGAACATTTTCCGTACTGCATATACCATCAACCACTCCGATATATGACACATTCAGGCCTCCAAAACGCATCCGGAACGCCCGAAAACGGCATGTGCCGTTACTTTATAGGTAACGGCACATAACACAACGCAAATATAGCTGTTTTTTGCAACTGCGCAAAATAATAGTTGTTTTTTTATTATGTGGCGATAAATCAATGTATTCAAAACAAATGCGGTACTATGGAACAGAAATCGTTATTGCAAACGCTATCATCTATCATACAGGAGCTTAAAGAGAACGGACAATGGGGTACGGCCCACGTCTACCAAAGCGCGTACAATTCGTTCGCCCTGTTCTCCTGCTGCCGGGATATCCCGTTCAAGAAATTCACCCCGGCGCTCCTGAAGGATTTCGAGATATACCTCCGCAAACGCAAATGCAGTTGGAACACCGTCTCCACCTACATGAAAGTGCTGCGGGCCACCTACAACCGGGCCGTGGACGAAGGCTACGCCAGCTATGTCCCACGGCTCTTCCGGCACGTACAAACGGGGGTCTCCTCCGAGCGGAAAAGGTCGCTGGAAGCCTCCGACATGGGAGGGCTGATGAATGGCAAGGGCGAGGAACTATCCGCAGGAATGGAGCGCACGCTGGCCATTCTCCAGTTGATGTTCATCCTGCGCGGCATCCCGTTCGTAGACCTCGCCTACCTGCGCAAAAGCGACATCCAAGGCAATATATTAAGGTACAGGCGACGCAAGACGGGCAGACGACTCACCGTAATACTGACACCGGAGGCCCTGAAGCTCATCGACACCCTGTCGGATAAAAGGGAGGAATCGCCTTATCTGCTGCCGTTCCTCACCAGTCCGGAAGGGAGCGAGGAGGCTTACCGTGAATACCAGCGTGCGCTGCGGAGTTTCAACCGGCAGCTCGCCGCGCTCGGGGAACGGTTCGGCGGCTCGACACCCATCAGCACCTACACGATACGGCATACATGGGCTACCATGGCCTACTACTGCGAAATACATCCCGGCATCATCTCCGAGGCGATGGGACACTCCTCCATAGCGGTCACCGAGACCTACCTCAAACCGTTCCGAGACGACCGGATTGACGAAGCCAACCGGGAAGTGATATCCTATGTAAAAAAACAGGCCCGGAAAAACTCCGGCCGATAAACGTTCGGCCCGGTTGCCGGAGCCGCCTCCCCCGGCTGCCGGAAACCGGATACGAACAAATCCGCGACTTTTCTCAACTGCGACGGTCGGTCCGGGGAGATGCGTTTCCCCGGACAGGCTGTCTCTGTCCGTATGCAACCGTACCACGACCCCATATCCGAAACGGCCTCCGGTGAGGATACAAGGACATGTGCCGTTACCTATAAAGTAACGGAAAACACACGGGGATAATTGAGCCAACCGCTGACAAGGCCACATTTTCTTTTTTAAAATTTATAAATTTTAAACTTTTGTGTCATGAACAAAAAATTTCTAAGCTTATTTCTGTGCGGGGCATTGGTGTCCGGTTCGGCAGGGATGTTCGTGTCCTGTAAGAATTACGACAGCGACATCGCCAGTCTGGACGACCGTATCACCGCTGTCGAGAAATCGGTCAGCGAACTGAAAGCGCAAATCAGCGCCGGCGCTGTCATCACCGATGTGACTCCCACCGAAAACGGCGTCAAGGTAACGCTGAGCAACGGCAAGACCTTCGAACTTACGAACGGCAAGGATGGTGCCAACGGCACCAACGGCTCGAACGGAGCCGACGGTCAGGACGGCAAGCCCGGTTCGGTAGTGACCATCGGCGACAACGGCAACTGGTTCATAGACGGTGTAGACACCGGTTACGCATCCAAGGGTGACAAGGGTGACAAGGGTGACAAGGGTGACAAGGGTGACAAGGGCGACAAGGGCGACCAAGGTGACCCTGGTGACAAAGGTGATAAAGGCGATACCGGAGATAAAGGTGATAAAGGTGATAAGGGCGATACCATTTACTATTATCCGGGCACCGAAGGCGAGGAGAACGGCTTTTGGGTAGAGGTGACCCGTGACGGCGTTACCGGCAACGAAACGAAACGCATCCTCACCGAAACGTGGCTGCCGCTCGGTACCGTAACCGCAGTATGGGACAGCGAAAACGGTTACCTGACGCTTTACAACGTGGATGGCGCTACGGAAGAGGAACCCGTACGCATCCCGCTCTATACCCATCTGCAGTCGATTGCTTTCGTGCCGCAGGTTATCGACACGAAACTGGGTATGGGCGTGATTGACTTCTACACCATCACTCGGGCAGGTGAATTCATCGCTGCCAACGACGCACAGGTCACCTACCGTCTGAATCCGCAGAACGCAAAGGTTTCCGATATCGAGTGGTCGTTCATCGACCGCACGGTTGAAACCCGCGTTGCAGGCGACAACGCCGACCTGCTCACCATCGTCTCCAGCGAAGCGGGCGAACTGGGCGGCATGAACTTCACCGTCAAGGCCAACGACGCGCTGAAAAGCCTGAAGGAGAATCAGGAAGCCATCGTAGCCCTGCAGGCCCTCAATACGGAGAACGATACGGAAATCGTCTCCGACTATGCAGCGGTGAAGGTGACCGAACTGAAAGATTTCGTCATCATCAACAAAACGAAGCTGAAATACGACGAGCAGCAGAAGGTGGACTATGACGAATCCGACATCGTAACGCTCGGCTGGACTACTCCCGCCTTCGACGAAGCTGCCGATGCCTATTTGAAATACGATGCGTCAATCGACCTCCACACCGTCGTGGAAACGTATGCCAAGGAGATTGAGAAGGTACTCACCGATGCGACCGTACGTTTCGAACCCATCTACGAGTTCCGTAAACCCGCCTCGTACATATCGCCCGAGGACGGCAATACCGACCAGCAAAAGTTCGTAACGCTCGACGAGAAGACCGGCATCGTGACTGTGGACAAGGAGTGGCTCGCACAGGGTACCGCAGCGGTAGGCCGTACCCCCATATTCGAAGTATACGCGTTCGTGAATGACAAGGCAATCGCCAACGCCTACATCAAACTCGAAATAACCAAAGACGACGTCGCTCCGGAAGACAAGGAGGACTTCGAGAAGACCTGGAACATCAACCACGGAGAGGCCATCGAGTATGCGGACATCGACCCGAACACGGGCTATACCGAACACTACGACTGGGCTACCTTCAACGCCGAAATACTCGATGTACTCGGACTGACGATGGAAGAATTCTCCACGAGGTACAACGATGCCGAGGTAAAATACATAGACCCGGTAAACGGTCCTACGACGCAAATGCCCGACGGCGTAACCATCGACTCGAAGAATCCGGCGGATGTCAATACTTCCACCGAGCTGGCAAACATCCTCATTACCAACAAGGCGAAATTCGGCGAGAAGACCTTCACCCTCACGTATCCTGCGAAGAACAGGAAACAGGACCCGAATATCGTCATCACGCTCGACTACAATATCGAACATGACCTGAGCCACATGCCCGCACTGAACCCCGACTACCTCATCGCCGGTGCAGACCAGACGGTACAGGTTAAAGGCCGGGAAGTAGCCGGTGCATGGAAGCTCGAAGCCGAAATGAAGGAATTCTGCGAAAACTACCTCAACGGTTACGACGTACTCGCAGGCAACCATACCGGTCTCTCCTTCCGGTTCGAGGACAACAGGCTCGAGAACGAAGGTGCCGAAATTACCGGTACGGAGTGGTCTGACCAGGTAATCTCGCTGACCACTCCGCTGACACAGAACGAATCGTACAGGGAGTACAAAGTCGAGATGGTTGCAACCTGCCAGAACGGCGAATGGTGCGAAAAGAGCTTCACCGTACGCTTCGTAAGGCCCTTCAACGCGACGATAGCCGCCGTCGAGCTCCGGACGCTTACCGCTACGGCTGACGAGGCAGACATTGCCGACCTGGTAATCATCAAGGATACGGACAACAGGGTAGTATACCAGAACGGCGAACTCACGACGCTCGGTACGGATACCTACAAGCTGAATGCCGCAGACCTGAGGTTCGAATACTCGCTTGAATACACGGCCGACAGCGAAGCATCCTTCGGCGGCGGGCTGACGATTGACCCTGCAACCGGCGCACTGACGTGGCTGAACAAGGGCGGCGACCTACAAACACGCTACCGCCGTAGCCGTTATCACGATACCCGACCTCGCCGCAATCAAGGCGACCGGCACCGTGACGGTACTCTCCACCGAGAACAGCAAAGAGTAGGCAATGACGAAAAGGCTATGGTTGCATAGTCCGGTTTTAGGATAATTAATGTTGGTGCCGGGGTCCCCGTTTCGGGGACCCCGGTTTTTTCATCCCCGCAGCTCGAAGTTCGTTCCCGGCAGGGCGCCTTGCTCCGCGAAATAGGGAGCGAACAGACACGACAAGAGCGAACAGACACGACAAGCGCAGGGCGCATACTCTTCGGTATGCGCTCTGCGCTCTCATTTCTCTTTACAACAAGCAATCTGCGGAGCTATTGCAGTCCGTTGGCGTACATCTTCACGTCATCGACCGTTATCGTATTCTCGCACAGGATAACGAGGCGCTCCACCACGTTGCGGAGCTCCCTGATGTTCCCCGTCCAGGGCAATTTCTGCAGTTCGGCCAGCGCTTCCGCTTCTATCTTCTTGACAGGCACGTTGTATTCGCCGCATATCGTCTCCAGGAAATGGTCCACCAAGATGGGAATATCGTCTATGCGCTCGGCCAGCGTCGGCACACGGATGATGATGACGCTCAACCGGTGGAAAAGGTCTTCGCGGAACTCGCCACGGGATATTTCGCGGGGAATGTCCTTATTGGTCGCGGCCAGGACACGCACATTCACGTCGATGTCGCGGTCGCTGCCAACGCGCGTTATCTTGCGCTCCTGCAACACGCGCAGCACCTTCGCCTGCGCCGGCAGGGACATATCGCCTATCTCGTCGAGGAACAACGTTCCGTTGTGGGCCTGCTCGAATTTGCCCTTGCGCTGCTTGACGGCGGAGGTGAAGGCCCCTTTCTCATGGCCGAACAGTTCGCTTTCGATAAGTTCGGAAGGGATGGCGGCGCAGTTTACTTCGACGAACGGTCCGTCGCGCCGGCGGCTCTTCTCGTGCAGCCAACGCGCCACGAGCTCCTTGCCCGTCCCGTTGGCTCCCATGATAAGTACCCGTGCATCGGTCGGGGCGACCTTGTCAATCAACGTGTTCAGACGCTTGACCGGAACCGATTCGCCCACTATCCTGCCGACATGCGACCGCGCGGCACGCACACGGCGCACCGGGACGACCTCTTCCGGGACGGATTCGGCCTCGTCCGCCGCATCCGCCACGGCGGCAGGCGTCTTGGCCAGCCCCTTGCGCACGGCATCCAGCAGCCGGTTCATGTTGATGGGTTTCGTGACGAAATCGACAGCACCCTGCTGCATAGCCAGAACGGCGCTTTCCGGGCTGCTGTCATGCGACAGCCTTATCCACGGCGTGGAGGTTCTCAGCGGGGAATCGGGCTGTCCGCACAGCAACAGGTCGAAATGCCGGTTCGCATAGACGGTCATGCCGGAAATCGTGTCTTCGGCGACTTCCACCGCATGGCCCTCATACTCCAAACGCTCTTTCAGAGTATTGCGCATGCTGCGCGAAGGATCTATTACCAGTATATTGGCCATAGTCGGAGGTTAAAATGTTACAGCAAAATTTGATTTCCCCAAAAAATCGCATTAACTTTGTACAAAGTTAAGTAATTAGTTTTTCTTGTCAAAAGACATGCTGTTATTTTTCTCCTACCTATCAGCATTTTGACCTCCTGATTTCACATATTTTACCGGACGGATGTCCTTCCGAGGAACGGAGCCGGTCATTATCGTGAACAGGCGGTTGCCGTCTTGCGGCAGCGACTAATGATTCATTTTATGGAAAAAAACTATAACATCTACAGGAAAAACCTGCAGCTGCCGGAGTACGGCCGGCACATACACCAGATGGTGGACAACCTGATGGCCATCAAAGACCGCGATGAACGCAACCGCAAGGCACGGGTGGTGATAAACGTGATGGGTAACCTCAACCCCCTCCTGCGGGATACCCCGGAGTTCACCCACAAACTCTGGGACCACATGTTCATCATGTCCGATTTCAAGCTCGACGTGGATTCTCCCTATCCCATTCCCACCTCGATGACGCTGACACCCGTACCGCGCCGCATGGACTATCCCGACGAAAAGGTGGGGCTGAAACATTACGGCAAATATGTCAAGAAGGTCATCCGTTCGCTCGAAGGGGTACGGGACCAGGAGGCCGTACAGGAGGTGTTGGGCGACATTGCCCGCTACATGCGCACCAAAAGTTACGAATACAATCAGGAGCACCCCAACAACGAGGCCATCATCAAGGAGATAAAGCGAATGTCGGACTACCGCATCAGCGTGGACGAGGATGCCCTGAGTCTGATAAAGAGCGAATACAAGCAGGCGCCGGTACGCAGCAAGAAACCGCTCTACGCCAACAAGAAGAACGGCAAGAACAACAAGGGCCCCCAGCGGCACAACTATTCCAAATAAGACGCACAGGGCTGCGGCTGCGGAAACCGGCACGTAATATCGCGCCGTTTTTCGCGTTTTCCTATCAATCGGGTTATCTTTGTACCCCAAACCGACACGTATGAAACACTCTCTTCTTGTACCCGCCCTGGCGGTATGCGCCGCAGCAGCGCTCGCCGTCTCCTGCGACAGCAACAGGGCGAAAGTGTCCGGGCGCATCGCCGGCCCCGAGCGGTGCATGGTGGTGCTCGAACAGATAACGGCCACGGGCGCCGTATCGGTGGATTCGACGGCCACGAACCGCAGGGGCAACTTCCGGTTCAACATCGAACTGCCTCCGAGCGGAACGACATTCTACAATCTCCGAATAGGCGAAGACAGAATACCCCTGTTCGTATCGCCAGGCGAGAAGGTCACCATCTCGTCGATGTACGGCAACCCGGGCGACTACATCATACGAGGGTCGCGCGAATCCATCCTCGTCAAGGAGCTCAATGACATGATGAATGCCGGGGCCGGAAGGCTCGATTCGCTCTCCCGGCTCATCTCCACGACCGACCGCAACGCCGCACGCCGGACAGAGTACATCAAGGAGTACGGCAGGGAGTACAGCCGTCTGAAACGCGAACAGATAAAATTCATCGTAACCAACAGCCGGTCGCTTGCGGCGCTTTACGCCCTTTACCAGCGACTGCCCGACGACAAGACGCTCTTCAACGGCAATTCCGACATCATCTACTACCGGCTCGTAGCCGATTCCGTCTCCAAATACTATCCCGATTCGCCGTACGTGGCCGCGCTCCGATCGCAGGTCGACATGGCCGACGCCAACGAGGAGCTCGCACGCATGGTCAGCGAAAGCATCTGCAATCCGGCTCCCTATCCCGACATCGCCCTGCCGGACATGTACGGCGACGTCCGCCGGCTCTCGTCCATCGGGAACAAGGTCATTCTACTCGACTTCTGGTCGGCCGCAGCACCGGAGGCGGCGATGTACAACGCCGAACTCAAGGAGATTTACAGCCGATTCGCCGGGGAGGGCTTTGAGATATACCAAGTGGGAATAGATACCGACAAACAGGTGTGGATAAACGCCGTACAGGAACAGAGGCTGCCCTGGATTTCGGTATGCGACTTCAAGGGGCCGGCAGGTATCGCCCCGCGCGTGTACAACATCGACAAGGTTCCCGCCAATTACCTCATCGACGGCAACGGCGAAATCGTGGGGCGCGACATCCCGACCGACAAACTCGCCCGCGAGGTGGACAACCTCGTAAGGAGACTGAAATAAAAGGAAGCCATGTACTACTTCGCATCGGACATGCATCTCGGACTGCTACCGGCGCAGGAGTCGCGGGAACGCGAAAAACTGCTCATCGGATGGCTGCGGAGGGTTGCCGCCGATGCCGAAGCCATCTTCCTCGTAGGAGATTTGTTCGATTTCTGGTACGAATACCGGCGCGTCGTCCCGAAAGGTTTCACCCGGCTGCTCGGCACCCTGTCGGAGCTGACCGACCGGGGGGTGGAAATCCACTTCTTCACCGGCAACCACGACATGTGGGCCTACGGCTATCTCCAAACGGAGTGCGGAGTCCATGTCCACGACAAACCCCTCGAAACCCTGCTCTACGGCAAACGATTCTTCATCACCCACGGCGACGACATCACCGCCCGCGAACACGGATTCCCGACGCGGCTCATGAACCGGACTTTCCGGTCGCCCGCCGTCCGGTGGCTCTTTTCCCATCTGCTGCATCCCGACACCGCACTGCGCTTCGGATACGGATGGTCGTCGCACAGCCGCAAATCGAAGGCCGTCACGCACCGCTTCCTTGCCGAAGAGGAACCGATGGTGCGCTTCGCCCGCCGCTACTGTGCCCATGAACCGGTCGATTACTTCGTATTCGGCCACAACCACTGTGCCGAAATCTATCCGCTGGGCAACGGCTCCACCGCCGTATTCCTCGGCGAATGGATAGAACATCCCACCTATGCGGTACTCGACTCCACAGGCAGAGTCAGCCTCAAGCGATATCCCGACAGCGGAGAGACACAACAGGCCCGGAACACCCCGCAGTAGCAAGGAGATATCATCCACCCTCTGCAAAGACCGCACACGGCCGGACGGGGAGACAGTGCCTCCGGCGACGGTACGGAGAGAAGGCCCAATCCGACATACTACAAACCGAGTACACGATATGGCAAGCCCCGGCAAAACTGCGGGTAGCGCCGGATACGGAAAAAACGTCCCCGGCAGCGATGCGCAAAGAAAA
>OGOQ01002709.1_pt1 | contig 10579 bp, 28 predicted proteins | sample 1552691 | NCBI WGS metagenome assembly OGOQ01 (sample SAMEA2580209, study PRJEB22360) | human gut metagenome | biome: human gut; feature: human-associated habitat; material: faeces | place: Denmark | collected 2008/2010
TTTTCAAGTATCTGGTTATGTGTGAATTTGTTTGTTTTCATCAATTTCCAATAATCATGTCGGATTAACTTATCTCTTGCTTCTTTCTGATTCAACAAACCATTGTCTCTCAATGCAATAATATAAGGATATGGAATATTGGTTATATCCGAAATCTTTTGAGCATACAAGTCATAAATCTGTGCATCACTCATTTCTTTATCACTATTTTAGTTTGAAGGATTATAGATTTGGAGTCTTCAATATCACGTATAAGATTAAATGAATCTTCCAATAAGGCCAACATAACACGATTACTTTCTTCATGTGTCATATTTTCCCAGTCAATTTCTAATTGTTTAGCTATTTCTTTCGCTAACTCATAAAACTTATTTGTCTTTGGAATATCCGTGACATCATATATTTCGTTTTGCTTTTGACCGAACAATAAACGGCTTAACTCATAATAACGAAAAAACGCCTCCAAAGTCTTCTTCTTATCTGGAGGCGCAATAGATAATTTGTTTTTTGTCATATTTATAAATGATTATATACGATTATCAACGATTTGTGTAATTTTGTAACCAACATGGTAAGATTAGTCATGTTGGTTGCCCTTTTAGTAGCAAACCTCACCGATGCGCCTGGAATATCATGGATCAATTATGCTATTCTGGTTTATGATATTATTTCAGCCGCCATCGCAAGGTTTGCAGGACTAACCAAAAGGAGTCAGAAAGACTCTGCAAATTGATGAATTTTATCTGTATGGCTGGAGAATATATCTCCGGCCTTTTTTAAGTAATAGTTGAAACTGGATAGGATTAGTTTAGAAAACCAAGTACATTATTGGAAAATTAATTGGCTACAATTGTATTCAATTATCAATAAATAGCAGTATCTTTGCTGAAACGATTAATAAATATTTATCATTATGAATATAGAAATTGGAGACAGCGTAAAAATTGTCAATGCCATTGATCCCATAAAGATGGTTGTTATAGATAAAATAGACAATGATCATTTAACCGCAGTGTACTGGAGTCATACCCAAGGAGCATATCTTACAATAACAGGAAATATAAATGCTTTCGTAAAAATTGACTAACAAGCCCATTGCTTTTTATAATAAAATATAGGAACACAAAAAAAACGTATCTCAACAACAATATACGAAGAATCGGTGTCCCTATATTTTTTTGCTTCAATAATAGCTTTCATATAACAAAATTTTAGTTTATAACAATATCATATTAAATAGAGACGATACCAGATACCAAAGTGCTGATATTGACAACTACAGGTTTATACATGTCTGAATGAAAAAATTCTATGAGAATATCGTCAATAGTTTCTCTTATTGTAGATTTGAGAGATTCTCTTACTTTGTCATCTTCTATTCCATTCCCTTTAATAACAATCGTTTCTGCTAATTTCTCTATATTGAGAATAAGCATTTGAGACGAATCGTTTTCATCTTTTATTATTGCTACACTTTGATATTCCATATTCTTAAAATCATTTTCTATAGAATAGGAAAGATGAAAAAAGAATGGTTGTTATTTTTAGTTATACACCAGAATGACAAAATGAAAATCTTTCTTAGTATATTACACAAAGGACTTTGGAAGAATTGCCCATTTTAGAGGTATAACTTGGCAACCATGCCATTTATAATGTTTTACTATGAATTTCGTTCAAGTAACTCCTGAAAGGGAAAAGTAAAATAATTTTCTAATCAACGATATTTATTATCGAAGTTGTTGACAGTTCGTTGAGAAACATGCAAGATTCTTGAATTTATGGTAGATAATTAAGAGTATAAGCCTCATATCTAACATAAGTTATATGAGGCTTTACATACACCATTCCTTATTGTATTTAAATATCGTCTAAATCATTTTGGATTTTGGCTTCAACATTTTGAGAATCACGATAGCGAATCACTACCATACCTTCATAAACACCGGAAGACTTTTCAATTGAAAGTTGTATATCTCCACCTGTTACTTCCCATGTGCTACCATAGACAACCGTTCCCTGGTGCACTTCCGCCATTAGAGCTGTGTTGGAATCTGAAAGAGCTGGATTGTTTTCTTTTGAAAATGTCGGTTCCCCATATTTGCGAGTATATAAATCCTTATAATAGTCATAGGTATTAACAAGAGTATTCCATTCACTACTTGCATCAAATAAAACGATTACAGCAAAAACATTTTTTCCATCGTCTGTCGCAGTTACACCTACCGTTGCTTTGCGCCCCGTAAAGTCTCCAGAGAATAGAGTTAAATTCTTTTCACGACCAACTGAAGTAAATCCTTTAGCTTTTAGTTTCTGACAGAACTCTGTCATGCTTCCTTCTATTGGGATACCTTTGAATGAAAGATGATCCTGTGCCATAACGTTAATGGTAGCAAATAACACTGTTAAAGTCAAAATAATCTTTTTCATACTTGTTATATTTTAATTGGTTATATCGTGGTCAACAACTCAAAATCTTCAATAGATATTTTGTCTATTGAGACAAGCCATTCAAGATAAGAAATATCATCTTTAATGTCACGAAACTTTTGTCCTTTATATTTTCCAAAATCAATTACCTTGTCTGCAATAGATACATCTTCCTGTTTTTCGACATCTGGATATAATTGTTTAAGCTCCTCAAAATCAACTTTGAAAAACCTGTCTATTTTTTCTAGCCAATGAAGATATTGATAATCTATCTTATAAATGTCGCCATAAGTTTTACCCTTATATTTACCAAACATAAGTATCTCATCCGCTTTGTGAATAGGAAATATTTCATCAAGCGATACACCGGGAACATCAATCAAAACCCATTCTCCACATCCAGCGCAAGGGATTTCTTCGTCTTTGATATTTGGATAACATTCTTGCCTATATGTATCATCAGGCTTACCATTTACAAAACACTTGCCATAAGCCTTACCATATTTGCCACGCGGCTTTACAGTTTCGACTAAGAAGGTTCTATCTTGATTTGGGTCAATACGTCTTTCCTCGCTGGATGAACGTGCTAATCCTAACTCACATCGTTTAACCAAGAATAGAGTTCGTTTCCCTATATTGTAATAAATACTAAAAATATTATCGTGTGGATACATAGCTTATTTTATTATGAATACTAAAATGACAAGTTACAATTCAGAGTAATTTTTTATTTGTTATGGCTCGCACAAATTCTGCGACATCTTCTTTTATTAATTTATTTATATACTCATGCCCTAAATCTGTGAACTCATAATATTTTTCTCTTCCATAAAAGCCATCTCCAATATATCCTCCATCTCTATATGCTTCTTTTACATATTGGGGATGACTATTTTTATAATAGTCTGCATTATAAATTTCCTTACTATCCAATGTATATTCATAGTCTTTAACAGCAATATTTTTCCATTCAGTAAAATTCTGACTTTCACCTATCGTATGGTAAAGAAAAGCAATTAACGCTGCGATTTCTGCTAATGACTTACGTATTGCCAAACGTTTATCCGGATCAAACACAACCCACTGACTATCATCTATTGTAAACATCAGAAATTTTACTTTCCGCGTTTGATAGAATATATTCTTAGATATATTGTACGATAATCTTAAATGAGAAATCGCATCTAATATTTTTGCATTATAATTTAATCCACCTTGAAGTGACCTAATACATTGTTTGGCAGATTCAAAAGACGATTTCGATATATTGTCATATATCCCATACATTGTAAGATATATTGCTTCTATTTGATTTTGCAGTTCTATTTTATTAATCAATGAGCTGCAATACTTCATAAAAACACTAGTAAATACACTGACTGACATAATTAACTGGATTGTTCGATATACAAAATCATTTTCAATTTGTCTGGTAAAGGTAATAATTTATTTTTTAGTTACAAATTTGTTGCAGCATTTATCTTAAACATTCCAATAAAATTAGTTTATAATGGTATGAAATAGATATATTTTAATTATTATCTACTATACTCATTTCTTGTTTTCATAAATAATGATTATTTTTGTATTAAATAATCGTTATTATGAGAAACTCAAAATCAAAAAATAAAAAAGGGCAAAATAGTAAACAGAAACACTATTCAAATTATACTACTATACAACGCGAAATGTTGGAATTAGCTGATTGTTTTGAAAGATCTCGTATTGCAAGGGAAAAGGCTGCTCTTAAACAACCCAAAGATCCAAAAATAATTTTACGTCATAAAAATATAAAAGAAATCCGTTTATTAATCCATGCAAAAAGAGGATTTCGCACAAATGACCAATTTATATGCTCTATATGTGACAAGGTACATAAAAATGGATGGATATATAACTTAGATGAGCGTTATATATACCTCTGCAACTCCTGCAAAGAACAAGCAAAACCTCGCAAAATTATTAATAAATTAGTTCTTTACAGTGCGTTTGAAAGTGGGAAAAAACGGTAATATCATAACCATGTCAGAAAAAGAAACTATTTTGTTCTACGTTTTGCGAAAGCTATACCAAAAGCATAAATAACGACACCAATTACCCCAATAGCTAAGAAAAACTTATATAGCAATTCATAATGTTCGTCATACATATACAAAAGAAAAAAAGTAAATACAGACACTAATAACATACATGTACTATATCTTTTCCACGAAATACGTTGACTTTTTTCTTTTTTTAAAGGCAACCCACATATAACAGCAATGCAAGGCGTTACTATAATCCAAATAATAACACAAATAAACGCAACCATAGCAATTATTGTTTTTCGATATTAATTGTATATCCCAAGACATCTACTGTTTTAAGTAATGTGTCTATACTAATAGTAGTTGTTTTTCTTTCAATATTCGCAATTGTAAGGTGAGAATACCCTGCTTTTTCGGCCAAAGCTCTCTGTGAAATCGCTTTTTCTTTACGAATTAATGCTAATATACTTCCTAATTCTTGTGCATCATTTGTACGATATGAATGTTGGCCGTTCTCAATTACAAGAATATGCTGTAGTGCTTTAATATACGACATCATATTCCCCATTTCAAAATTGCTACTTCCTTTTTCTAAACGATATATAGCAGTAGGCATAACCCCCATTTGAAAACAAATATCTTTCATTTTAATGGTAGATTGCTTTCGTATATCTACAATTATTTGGCAAAATTCTTGTCTATTCATATTCTTATAATTAATACCACAACAAAAATAAGCAATGCATTTGATATACACAAATAATACTTATTTTTTTCTTATTATTTTCTCTTCCACAAACCCAACGACCTCATCTATCTTGTTTATACAGTCCTCCATCAAGCCGATATAGTCCTGCATCTTTTCTCCTCTGGAAGACATTTGTAAGCCATCTGGGAGAGAATCGTAAGAGTCTTGTTCTTCATTTAAGATGTCCTCCAGTTCTCCCTTCGCTTCCAGGGAACTAATAACATCGTTGAATCTACCTTTCCTTTCTTTGTTCATTTATTTAAATACGATTATATTCGATTATACACATTATTATTAAATTTGTAGCCAACTATGATAATGAATATCATGTTGGCTACTATTATTTGAAATAAATATTTTTATCATGTACAAAACACCTAATAAATATTACGAAGACAACCACAAAGAAAACAGTAAACTGTCTTTTAAAGCTTTTCAGAAAAGATCAGAATTTTGGCAGGGTGTACTCGTAACCAGCGCAAGCCTATACGGGATATTAGTTTCCCTCCATGATAATTTTCAAGAACCGCTATGTACCCGCGTGGTATTTCTTTGTCTGATAGTCGTGTTGACCATTGGTGTGAGTACAGCTGGCGTAACTCTATACAACTACGCAATTCTTCTTGAACGTCATAGGCAAGAGGTCGAGAAGGAATTATTATCTGCATTGAATAAAGATGCTCTGGTGTCGGAGGTACATACCGGTTTATCAAAGAAGGAGGAGTTCGTAGAATGGTTGGCTCTGTTTGCATTGCTAAGTACACCTTTTCTATTACTCGCATACACCATCCTAAAAATGTACGTGAATTAACCTTGTCCCTGTCTTTCCATAAAGGCATCCTCCAGTAATATTCTTCCGGGAACTTGCAGAATGGATGATAGCATGGATCATCCATAAGAGTAAACGGCATTCTTCTCATAGCAAATATTCTTTGCTAAAATACCCCTTTGAGATAAGCCACTTAATCATAGACACACAACTATCAAAAGGGCTGTTCTCGATAGGAGTACCAGCAAAACAATCTACGGTATATCTACATACGGAGAAGTTATATCCAGCCTCATACTTAATCAGTTCTGGATGGTGAAGAACATTTGGTCGGTCGCAAGGAATCTCATAAGGAAGCAGTTCAAGTAACCGGACCAAGCTCCATGCTGGAATGTCATTGTTGTCTATGTCTTCCAGTGATGGCGGACATAATTGTAGTTTCCATTCCAACGAATCAGTTTTTGATTTTGTACGGCGATATACCAAATCTGCTGTTTCAGGTTTTACACCTAACTCTATTAATTGTTGCGACTGCTCTATGCTTGTTGCAACTTGTGTTATAAACTGTGCCATATCGTTATTATTTTTTCATTAGTTCTTCTTCAAATTCGGCAATGATACAGTCTGCATCACCACCATGTACCCAATTCTCTAAAACAGAAGCCAGAATTTCTATAGCTCTTTTCTTGGCATCTTCTTCACCTTGTTTGTAGGCATCCATACCTATTCGATCTATGTCTCCTAAAAAATCATAACTCATACTTTCTCCTTCTTTACTAATTCAACTTCTGTCGACTCTTCATCTTCCCATTTTACTTCGGGAAATCGGGAAGGATCAAGCTTTATCCAATTACGGAAATAATCTTCCGATAGCCAAGTATTCAATCCATCATCCTTTACGGGTCGTGTTAGAAAAAGGTACAAATCACCGTCTTTGTCTCTTGCTACATACATAATCAGTAGATTTTAGTTGTTCTTTCAATTCTTCAATCATCCGTTCAAGGCGATTGTATTCATCTCTCCCAGCTTTATAAGACTGGTCAATACAATCACGACAGAATTCCAGACGTTTAATTTGTTGTTCCAATGTTTCGTTCATATCTCTTATTATTATATTTTATACTAGAGGACAATCACTGGGAATATCAACTTCATCACTTTCGTAGGGTCGAAGCGCAGCGGCTACTGTCCTTTTTAATTTTTCACAAAAGAGTTTTACGTCATCGTCACAAAACCAATCATACGGATCTGGGTCCGGAAGAATTATACAATGCGGACATTGTACACACTTCTTTATTTCATTAATTTTTGTTTTACCCATATTGTATATCAACTTTAATTAAACCAATGTTTTCAATATTCCAATCGCTTTTGCTATACTCAAAACTTCCTTCTTTGTTTTTACAGAAGCTGGAATAATTGTCCCATTTGCAGATTTAGAATAGGTCTTGCCACGACATAATTCATAATCGTAACCCATTACTTGCTTCTTACGAGAGAAACCTATACATCCATATTGCAGCGTCCATTCAGAACCACCTCCAAACGGCATATAGTTACCTTTATCATCATACCACGAATTTTGATGACGTCTTGCATGAAAATAACGAGTACCAGGTTGATTATACAACAACACCTCGTATGCACTATTGATTGAACGATTATGTAAATTCAATCGTTCGCAATTCAATCGTTGTTGGGTTTCAATCGGTAAATCACAGAACTTCATAATCATGTGTATTACGCATAGCTTTCGCTTTGCCAGTTCATGTTTTTGTTATTCGTCAATAGCCTCTCTCAGCCTTCTCGTCAATGAGCTTTCAGTAGTTACTTTTACCCCATCCAATCCAGTAGAATTACTAAGGGTATTATAACACTCTCTAAGCAATCCTTTGGAATACAGTTTCCCACACGTATAGCCCTCTGCTCTTGCAAGCTCCAGCAATTTATCCAAGTCTTCCATTTCCCAATCCTCGTTATCAAGGATTTTTTCATATAGCTTTTCTATCTCGTCCATAATTTAGTTTATATTTATCATATATTAATTGTTAAGAATTTATCAATTCACTATTCTCATACACATTTCCTAGAACTTTGATCTCTTTTTTAAGTCCTATAAATGGAACTGTTGCAGAATTATCTTTAACTTCAAGTGGTTTCAATCCAAACATTGCTTCTGTTTCGTCATAAACAACAACACATTTGATAATTTTTCCGGAAGCACCCCCTGTAAACATAGGGAAATCTAAAGCGATTAAATCCCCTTCCCAAATCTCTTTATCATCACAGTCCGTTTTTCCTGTAAAAACCATTGGTATATACCGTTCAGGACGAGGTGTAGTATCTATATCTGAAAACCCAGGCATTTGAGGGACATTTAAATAATGTCCAAATGCAGAAACACAAGACACTTTTGTATATAACATAAGTTGTTGTTCGGTACTCCAAAAACGAATTTTTCTTAAGTTCATATATATTTTTTTTATTAGTTAATTTTCACCCAAATATGAGAACCGGGTAAATCTGACTTAGCTGACATAACATGAAATGCTAATACTTTTTTCACATCTACGCGGTTCCCTTTGATTGTTCTTTTAACTTTTTCAGCACTCACAAAATAAGTGTATTCACGTTCACCATTTAGATGTTTTTTAAGAGCTTCTTTTGCGTCAGATTCTTCTTTAAAAACATCATAAGAATATGCGTTATAGGTCCGTTCTCCATCCAATTTAAATTGTAGCTGATAAAAGACTTCATTTGTCTCTTCATCAAAAGATTTTCCTATTCTTATCTTCATTTCTATCTTGTTATACGCCAAATCACTTTGATATTAACTTGTTGTATTCAACATTGGTTATCTCCTCGCAATCTTTAGGTAATTTACATTTCCAATCACTTTCCACAATGAAAACATAAATATCAGGAATAGTAAAATCAAATCCAGCATGATTAAAAACACCTTCGTTCCCTATAATTGAGTCCAATTCGTCACGTCTTATTGTATTCTTATTTATGTCGGTGAAGTCCTGCAATATCTCCTTATTTTTGCAACGAGCACGCGGATAATAGCCATTATGCACATCTTTCATCCTTTTCCAATTAGCCATGTCCGGTTCTTCTGTAAATTCAACGATATCCAAACTTCTGTAATAAAATGAAGAAGTCCATGTCTTACCAAATCCGTATTTTTCACGGAGAACTGCTACCTGCTTGTCAAACTCATCAGCCTTATCTAATAAAGCCTTAATCTTTAATCCTGTTTTAGAGTCTCTAATTGTTTTATAATATCTTTCCATAATGTTTCTTTCTTTGTTATTAGTCAATCAATTCATTAAATACCTTCACATAGTGCTCTAAATCTCTTGAAACACCAATGTCTTCATATTTCGACTTTTGTATAATTACTAAAGTCACAATAAAGATACTTCCACCAATCGCCATAACGATATTTATCATTCAAATACCTACAACGAGTATTCCAAGTGTTTTTCTGCCAGACTTCATACAACACACCCTTATGGATGAAAGCATCACCTTCTTTCAGAGTTGAAATCTTGACCGTTTTCTTCATTCCTGTTCTTATTTGAGTGTTGGTTTTTCGATTGTAATATTAGGCGGAAGAGAGTTGACCTTATTAGCAATTCTACAATTCCATTCTTGTTCTACATTTGATATAGCTTCCATTATCTTACCGAAAAGGCGAACTGGAATATCATCGCAACAAGGGTCTATAAAAGACACACACCCTTTTTCGTCTATTTTATACCGTATTAAAAGCTGCTTACGGTCATCTACTTTTTTCTTCTTACTCATAACTATATGTTTATAAGTTATTTAAAAATTCCGAACAACCACTTTTTTAGATCTTTTCCTTTTTCTCTTTTCTCTGTAAATGGAGCTTGACCTTTTCTGGATCAAACTCATAGTTTTCGCATTGACGGCAATTTCTCATAACGAGAAGTAGTGGGAATAATAACCCGTGCTTACAACCCCTTCCGTATTCGTCTGATGCAGATTTACAAGTATCACATCTGTAGATGTCTTGTACGCAAGTTACCTTCATATTAAGATAAGAACATATAACCCTTTTTGATAGCAAAAGCTTCTTCTTTACTATCAAACATTAAAGTTGTTTCACACTCACTTCCATAGCATAAAGCTCTCACTTTCAGCCACCAATGATAATTTCCACTACCATAATCATCATAATATGGCTCACCGATAATCTCGGTTACATAATGTTCAAGTACATTCATTTATCCTCCTTGTTTTTTGTTTTGACTTCCTCTAATTTGCAACAATTATGTTTATCATCTTGCTTCCAACATGGAAGCCCTGAACCTGAATATAAGTCGCAATAGTCACAACCGTCCCAATTTGGGCGTGCTCTACATACATTGATAATATTTTCCCTTTGTTTGTGAGAAAGAAAATAGCTTCTTAATCTTTCCACATTATTAACATTAGTTGCCATGTTCTCAAAATTTATCATTTATAGACTCTCTTATCTTCTTGTCGGTGCCGGTTTAGTTTTAAACATATACAAATCTTTACCATCATTATCAAGAAGATAATAATCCGGTTTTACTAATATAATCCAGTAAT
>OGOQ01002715.1_pt1 | contig 10567 bp, 10 predicted proteins | sample 1552691 | NCBI WGS metagenome assembly OGOQ01 (sample SAMEA2580209, study PRJEB22360) | human gut metagenome | biome: human gut; feature: human-associated habitat; material: faeces | place: Denmark | collected 2008/2010
TACTCGCCCACACCTCGGCAGCATTTTTGTAAAACTGCTGCACCGAAAAACTTTTATTTGCCTGCGGCTCGCTCCCAGCAGCCCTATATATATTCCCCTTACAAAAAAGAGCAGGACGTACCGCCCTGCTCTTCCTCATGCTGCATTTGCACTTATTCGATTTTTCCGTACAATCCAACCTGTAAATCATCTTCCGGCTTCGGCTTCCGATAATCTTTTTCAAAGCTTGTGCTCATAATATCATCGAAATTTGTCGGCTTATGCGGAATTTCTTCCTCCCGATTGCGGTGCGGATTTCCATTCCGTTTCCGATTGCCGCCATTGCCATGATTCCGATAACCACCCTTGCGGTCATTCCGGTTGTCATTGCGGTTATTTCTGCCTCTGGAGCGGCGTGCCGGAATCGGTTCTCCATTTTCATCCAATGGCAAAATGACTACCTTCCGGTATGGATCTTCGCCCACGCTCTTGGAGCTAACACCGTCAATCTCTGCAACCTTTGCATGAATAATCCGCCGTTCATACGGGTTCATTGGCTCTAAAGTTGTTGCACGCTGATTACGAATCACCGTCTTTGCAAGCCGTTCTGCAAGGTGTTCGAGGGTCTGGCGACGCTTTTCCCGATAGCCATTGCTATCCAGAATAATCCGGCAGTAATCTTCTTCACCCTTGTTGGCGATGATGGAAGAGAGATACTGCATCGCATCGAGGGTTTCGCCCCGTCTGCCAATAATCGTACCGCCTCGGCTATTGCTGCTGATTTCCAGCAGAATACCGTTTTCCTGTACCTTCGGGGTTGTGGTAACAGTAACGCCCAGCTTTTCATAAACGGCTGCTACATAGTCCTGTACCCGCTTTACAGCTGCCTGCTGTTCCGATGTCAGGCTGTCCAGCGACAATGGTTCTTCTGATTCTGTAGCAACTGCTTCCGACTCTGCATCTGCTGCCGGTTCAGTTACTGTTACAGTTTCCGTTACAGAAACGGTTTCTTCTACGACTGCATCTGTTTCCGGTTCTACAACTGTTTCTGTAATCGTTTTCACAGTTTCTTCTACCACTGGTGCAGCTGCCTGCGGTTCTGGCATCGGTTCTGCTGCCGGAGCCGGTGTTTCTACTGCTGCAACCGGTGGTTCATAAATTGCTTCAATCGTGACGCTTGCACCAATTCCCATCAGACCCTTTTTCTGTTCCAGAATCCGAAAAACAATCTGCGACTCGGAAACACCAAAAGCCTGCACCGCCTGCCGCTTTGCATCTTCCAGCTTTTTCGCAGTAAAAATCTGTCTCATGTGCACACGCACTCCTTTCTTTCACGGATGGGCTTTGCAATCTCTGCACCCTTCCGTTCCATCAATCCTCATCCGAGGAATCTTCCTCATATGTTTCACCGTATTTTTCTGCCATTCGCTTTCTGGCTTCCTGAATCTTCTGCTTATTGTAAGAAGACAGTTCCCGATTCGACATATTCTTGGTCTTTTCGGTTTCCTGTACTCTGGCTGCACCAGCATTCTGATTCATCACCCGTTCCGTAAAGGACTGCTTTCCGGCAGCATAACGGGCTTCCATCTTCTTGTTTTCCTTCTCAATAATCTTTGCACCCCGTTCCGGTGTAAAGTAGAGATTCAGACCGATGGTCTGCAACAGCGAGAAGAAGGACGAACAAGCCCAGTAGAAACCAACACCGGCAGATACCTGAAAGGCAAACCAAACAGAGAACAGCGGCATTACATACAGCATGACGTTCATGCAACCCATGTTCTGTTCTGGTGCTGTGCCCCGCTTCTTCTGCATAATCTGCATATAGATGGTCATAATCAGCTGTAAAATACCGGAGAGCAGCGGAATACAGAACAGAATGACTGCGGAGGTATTCCAAACTTCCGGATGCCATTTTGGAGTATCGCCGAGGTTTACACCGAATACAGTAAAATGTTCCATGAAGTCTGATACTTTTGAAACATCAAACGTATCAACATTTCCAAAAGCAGATGGATTTTCCTGAAATGCTTTCAATACACCTAATTCTTGACGTAGTCCAGTATATTGCTTAATATCATTAGCACTTAAAACTTGTGTAGAAATTTCTACGACCCTGGAAATCACACTTTTGCTGTAATGCAAAATATGTGTCAATGGCTTATAGACAACGTCCAACACGCCGAACAGCAGGAAGAACTGTAAGAACATTGGCAGACAGGAGGACATCGGGTTGACGTGTTCTTCCTGATACAGATGCATCTGTGCTTGCTGCAATTCCTGCGGCTTGTCCTTATATTTTGCCTGTAATTTTTTCAGCTTCGGCTGTATCAGCTGCATCCGCAGCGTATTCTTCTGCTGTTTATAAGAAATCGGGAACAGCAAAATCTTGGTGATGATTGTAAAGAGGACAATTGCGACACCATAGTTATTGACAAGCTGATAAATCAGCCGCATAATCCAGCCAAATGGGGTGCCGAATATGTCATACAAAATGGTAATGATGCGTCACCCTTTCTGTTTTCTTATTTCAATTTGATTTTCGTCCAGCGATGCCGCTTTTGCGGCAGCGTCAGGGGTACAGCATCAAACCCGCCGGGACTCCATGGATTACACCGCAGAATCCGGCGAACTGCCAGACCCGTTCCATGCCATGCCCCAAACCGTTTGACCGCCTGCAACGCATAAGCACTGCAAGTCGGATAATAGCGGCAGCATGGCTTTTTTAAAGGGGAAAGCACCCTCCGATAAAAGCGAATCAACAGCAGCAGCAGGGTTTTCATTGCGGTGTTCCCTCCGGCTTGGAGGATTTTCCGCCTGCCCGCATCCGAATGGGCGGTTCCCAATGCCGCTGGATTTGCGGAATGGTTTCTTTCCGCAGATACTTGACCAATCTGGTCGATGTCAGGTTGCAAATCCGTGCCCGGGCAACAATGACGATATCCAGATAGGGCGGCAGCTCGGCTTCCAACTCCCGATACGCCTGTCGAATGAGCCGTTTTGCACGATTTCGCTGCACCGCATTGCCGACCCGTTTGCCGGCGGTGATGCCCAGTCGGTGCACGCCGAACCGATTCGGCCGCATATAAATCACCACAAACGGCGTGACAAACGAAATGCCCCGCTTATACAGGGTTTGAAAATCCCGATTTTGGTTCAGGATGATGGTCTGTTTCACCGATGTTCCGCTCCTTTCTGAATTTGCTGAAAAAACAAAAAAGACCACAAAAAAGATTTTGTGGTCCGTCTCGTTAGTGGCTAAGTCTTGCTCTGCCCTTGGCTCTTCTACGAGCTAAAACCTTTCTTCCGTTGGAAGTTGCCATTCTCTTTCTGAAACCGTGTTCCTTCTTCCGGTGCAGCTTCTTCGGCTGATATGTTCTCTTCACAACAACTGCCTCCTTTCCCATGTGCAATTTCTGCAATCTCAAACTGGAATCCTGTCGAGTTCAGGTGCATCCGCAGCGAATCCGGCAGCATTCTGTGTGTTATACCTGCCGCAATTCCGACTGGCAGCAGCGGCGTGGAATCCCAATGATTGTTCCTTGGGTCGAAAAATTGGCATTCGTGCCCAAATGGGCAGACCAATGTCCGACCTGTTCTATTATAACGAATTTTTCCCATGGTGTCAAGCCTTTTTTTCAAAAAACATAGAATTTTTTCATTTCAGCAGGGGGCAGCGTGGTTTCGCCTGCATTTTTGTGCATCTCGCACAACGGATTTGACATTTCCACGTGGATTTGTGGAAACCTCTTGCCGCAGCCCGAATGTTTCAAGGAAAAGACTTGATTTTTTCCACAATTCATGTTACAATAAAATAGTATTGCTATCGGCTTTCGTCTGTCTAGAAATGGGAAAATGGCAACAAAAATCCACCCATTCCAACAGAATTTGCTTCGATTTCCCGATTTTTCGGGCAATTTTCCCGTGCCGATGCAGCAGAACATAGAAGAACACTGCACAGACGGCATGCAGTCGAGCCGATGCACCAAAGATTTTCCACAATGTCCCGGCTCCTGCCGCTGCACGCCGCCAAGAAAAGGAGATTACAATGCTATGAATTCATTCGATGAGGTATTCGAACATGTAAAACGATACTGTCTGGAGAAAGGGCAGATCCCGGAGGTTGCAGTCAAACTTTGGATTGATGCCCTCCATCCGGTGGATCTCAGCGGAACGGATGCCGTTTTTACCATTCAGTCCGATTTTCAGCGTTCTGTCATTCTCAGCAACTATGAACCGCTGCTGAAAGAGGCATTTCGCAATATTTTAGGCTTTGATGTCAATCTGGTCATCCGGATTGAAGAAGAATTTGAACCAGAACCGACCCAGACAGAATCTACCGGCTCGGAAGACCTGGCTCTGCGGAATCAGCAACTGGAAAAGAGCTTTGAAGGGGCAAACTACGAATATACATTCTCCACGTTCATTGTGGGTCGCTCCAACGAATTTGCCTATGCTGCCTGTACGGCAGTTGCAAAAGAACCGGGCAAGAGTTACAATCCGCTGTTCATCTACGGTCCATCTGGTCTGGGAAAAACACACCTGATGCACGCCATCGCCCACGAGGTCGAACAGCAGCATCCGGATTACAACATCATTTATGTGACCAGTGAAGAATTCGGAAACGACCTGATCAACGGCATCAACCGCAACAATATGGCAAGTTTCCATGACAAATACCGCTCCGCCGATGTCCTGCTGATCGACGATATTCAGTTCTTCAGCGACAAAGACCGGATGCAGGAAGAATTCTTCCATACCTTTAATAAATTACACGCAGAAAACAAGCAAATCGTCATCACGTCCGATAAGCCGCCGAGAGAACTGAAAACACTGGAAGAACGGATTCGTACCCGGTTTGAATGCGGTCTGATCACCGACATCACCATTCCGGATTTTGAAACCCGCATCGCCATCATCCGCCGCAAGGCAGAACTGCTTGACCTGCACATTCCGGACGATGTGGCAGAATTCATTGCCAACCGCCTGAAAACCAACATCCGGCAGCTGGAAGGGGCAGTGAAAAAGCTGAAAGCTCTGAAGCACTTCGCTGGTTCTCCGCCGTCCATCTCCATGGCACAGAGTGTCATCAAGGACATCCTGAACAACGACCAGCCTGTGCCGATCACTGTAGAAAAAATTATTGCCGAGGTGGCAGATGTCTACGGCGTAACCCCGGAGGAAATCCGCAGCAGCAAACGCTCCGCACAGATTTCCACCGCTCGAAAAGTGGCAACCTATGTTGTCCGGGAAATCACGCAGATGCCGCTGCAGTCCATCGGAACGGAGTTCGGCGGCAGAGATCATTCGACCATTGTCTATGCCATCAATAACATTGAAGCAGGGATGAAACGGGATGCCAATTTAAAGCAATTGGTAGAAGATATCATCAAAAACATCAAAACCAAGACCCATTAAAGGCAAATGGATTGCCGTTTTTCTTGCCTCATTTTTCCATTTTATGCAAACAAATTTCCGATTTCCGGTTTTGAAAAAACGGCTGCATATTCCACAATATGCAGCCGGATTGTGTCTGTAAAGCCCGTTTTTTCTCGAAAAATGTGCTGATTTCAGCGAAAAAAATGTGCCGATTTCAAGCCATTTTTGCGGTTTTCCACAGACTTTCCGAAGACTTTCAACAGCGTTTTCCACAATTTGTGGAAAGATGGAAATTGCCCGAAATTTCGGAAATTTTTCTGGGTGTCGGAAATCTTTCCCAACCAGTTTTCCACGAAAATCCGATTTTCTGTTTCAACAGTTTCAACATGCGGATTTTTGAAAAATTTTTGCCGTTCGATTTTCCTCGAGTTTTCCACAAAATTTTCAACAAGTTTTTCTTTTCAACTCCACAATCTTTCAACTTTTCAAAATGAGTAATGCGGATTCAACTTTTCCACACGCATTCAACAATTGCACTGTTGAAAAAAAAATCAGCAGATTCGCCATTTTTCTGACTTTTCCACCGTTTCAACAGTCCCTACTACTACTACTAATTTTTTTAATCTTTCTATTCTATCAAAACGACACACACAGAACAGCAAATACCATCGCAACTGTGGAAACTTTCCACAATTTCTAGATGAAACAGACCGGAACAGGGATTCGAATCGCCCATTCCAATAGAAAGGAATCTTTATTATGCAGTTTACTTGTGATCGGCAAGCCCTTTATCAAGCCGTTACCTATGTATCAAAAGGGGTTGCACAAAAATCAACCATCCCTGCCCTGGAGGGTATTCGGATGCAGCTTCGTCCGGGACAGTTACAGCTGACTGGTTACGACCTTGAATTTGGCATTCAGACCAATCTTCCAGTGGACACCCATGACACCGGAGAATTTGTCATTCATGCACGGCTGTTCAGTGAAGCCCTGCGGAGATTCTCCGGCAACACGGTTTTGCTGGAAATCGACAGCCGGTTGGCAGTCACCATGCACTGTGAAGCAACCGAGTTTCACATCTCTGCAATGTCCGCAGAGGACTATCCGTCTTTGCCAGAGCTGGAAATGGAAGATGGACTGACCCTCGAACAGGGAACGTTGCGTTCCATGATCCATCAGACCAGCTATGCAACCTCGCTGAACGAAAACAAGCCTGTCTTCACCGGGGAACTCTTTGAAACCATCGGAGATGAACTGCGGGTCGTTGCCATTGACGGCTATCGGCTTGCCATCCGTACCGAAAAGATTGCAACAAAAGTACCATATCATTTTGTTGTACCAAAGCGGACACTGCTGGAAGTTGCTTCGATGCTGAAAGATGATGCAGAAGCACCATGCGAACTGACTGCAACTCGCAACCACATTGCATTCTCTTTCAATGGCTATCTTGTTTTCTCTCGATTGCTGGAAGGTGAATTTCATAATTATCAGAGCAGCATTCCCAGCGGCTATGAAACAGAAGTCATTTTACAGACTGCTGACTTGATTTCTTGTCTGGAACGGTGCTCGCTGCTGATCAACAGCAAATTCAATGCACCAATTCGCTGCACATTCTCTGATAATCAGTTATATGTCCACTGTGAAACCGGAATTGGTAAGATTCACGATACCATCCCGGCACAGGTAAAAGGTCCAGAAGTTACGATTGGTTTCAATAACCGGTATTTGCTGGAGGCTGCAAAGGCATCGGATTGTGACCAGATTCGGTTGCAGTTAACAGGTGGCAATCATGTTGCAAAGATGGTGCCAATGCAGGGTGAAAACTTTATTTTCCTGTTGATGCCGATTCAGCTGCGATAAATCCAATCATTGATTTCTAGATAGGCTGTAAGAAATCAGCCGCAGGCAACTAAAAAGTTTTTTGGTGCAGCAATTTTTCAAAAATGCTGCCGAGGTGTGGGCGAGTAGCCCACATTTGCGGAGCAAACTTGATTTTGCAATCTGTTTTCCCTGCTGCAATTGCATTTTTTGAAGCTGTCAAATTCAAACAAAGCTGAATCATGAGAATCAAGGCTGTAAGTTCAGGCAAGGCAACGGGGCAATTGCAGCACGCTGGCAGGCAAAAGCAGGGGTGGAACCCCCTTTTGCCGGACGCTAAAGAATTGTTTTCTCTAAGAGCTATTCTTGCATTGTTTCATGTGAAATGTTGTTCTTAAGGAAACCAATTACGTCCGGTTCGGCAGAATCGCTTTGCTGTCTGCCTGTGTGCTGTTCGCCGGTGGTTGTGTTTTCCGAATTGGTTATGAATCTTTCTTAGATTGCAGTTTACAGGAATTTTTTATGTTTCTTGAATGGCGAACAGCATTTGCTTATTTCTCTTAGATTTCAATGCCATCTAATCAATACCTTTGTTAAGGAGGGCAGCTTGCCCTCCTTAACAATCTACCTCGCCGAGCTGAGCCAGCTCGACCGCTTTTGCCTGCGGCTCGTATTTTAGTGACCCATCTTATCAATTACCACAAATCATAGCCGTCATACTGGCAAGCATAGTCAACCTGCTCCATAGCATCCATACAGTACCACTTTGAGCCACTCTTGAACAGTGTCAGCGTTAAGCTATCTGTTGCATTTTGATTACTGCCGCTGGTGACAATCCGCACATTTGCCAGTACAACCTTGTCAATATCCACGGTCACCGAGTAGGTATCTGCAATTTTCTGCTCATATTCTGAACAGGTTTCCTCATCTGTATAAGTGGTTTCCTCATCTCGTTCATAGCCAAATTCAATGTTAGAGCCGAGGTCATCTACCATTTGTTCTTTCGCATAGTTGAAATAGCCGTCCAGACAATCCCGAATTTCCTTGCGGTTCATGCTATACTTGCTGGACATTTTCGAGAGGAATGCGTCTGGAACAATTTCACAGTACCGTGTCCCACTCATAGAATCTCTGCCCTTTACATAGCGGCGAATGGTTGCCCGATAGCCGCAGAAAAACAGAAAATATCCGCTGACCAATAAAATCAGCACCAATAAAATGGCACAGAGTGCAATCCAACGATTGCGGAGGCTGGTGCGTTCGAGCCGTTCATAGCGAACCTCCGGCGGTTCGATGTCGGCAATGGGTTCCGCATCTTTCATCTGTTCTGGTGTGCGATAGGTTGTCATCGCTGCACCAATGGGCGGACTTTCTTTCTGATTGGAGCGGACAGGAATGCCACAGTTCGGGCACTTTTCCGCTCCCTCCGGAAGCTCTTGTTCACAGAATTTGCATTTCATGCTGGTTCATCCTTTCTTTTGCGGTGTGATTTTGAGGCTTTGCAAGTTCCCCGATGCACCAATATCCCTGTTATCCGAAAACAAAAAACGCTATCCTTCTACCCACACGGTTCGAGCGTAGGGGAGAAGGACAGCGTGTGTGTCAAATAGAATCGTCAATACAGGCTCTATTATAACAAAAAATCCGGTAAATTGTCAATGCAGATTTGCAGGTTGGCTGAAAAATTTTCAAAAAAGTTACTGCTCCCGATTAGGCGAGCGGGTCTTGCAGTCCCAGCAATGCCGTATCCAGTACATACCAGTTTCCATCATAGTGATAAATATAACAGAAACGGTGTTCGGATTCTTTTCCGTTTTTGCCGGAAATAGAACGGGTGTAATCTACAGCGTAAGTCTTATTGATTTCTTTTTCCAGCGAGAGATTCTGAAACCAGATGTTGAACTGTTCCAGCTGTTCCGTATCCAGTTCTTCGACATCATCGAACTGAATGGAAATATGATAGTTGTCACCATAGCGAGCAGCATGCTCCTGAAAAGTAGAGAGATAAGTTTCCATTGTCTGTTCGGTCAGGTCGAGTTGAGAGGATGCTTCAGAGGGGAACATATTGGCAGCTGCACCGCTGGCATCCTGCCGTTCTACCCCATACCACATTTCCTTGACAGCGGAACGGTAACCGTTGTTGGAGAACAAATAGCAGAGAATACCAATGATAATCAAACAACCAACGCCAATACTGAGAAAGCCCAGAGTCATATTTCTTTTCGATGGTTTTACAGTAACCGCCGACTGTGCAAGGGTTGCCTGTAATGGGTTTTCGGGAACTGGCGGAACTGTTGCGGTTGCTGTTGGCTGAGCAGCAGTAGCAGCATTTGTTTCCGTTGCAGCTGGTGTTGGAATGGGGGTAACAGCTGGAGCCGGTGCAGGTGTAGGTGCAGGGGGTGGGGATGGAATTGATGGAATAACCGGAGTGGGTGCTTGCGGTTCTACTGGTGCACCACAGGCATAACAAAATCGGTCATTGGGTTCCAGCGATGTACCGCATTTTTTACAAGTCATAGTGAGAAACCTCCTATGTGGATATTAAGACGTTTTTTCCCCACAGATCGGGCAGAATTGTGTATCGGGGGAAAGAGACTGACCACAATTCGGACAGGTTGTAGGAGCAGTTGCTTCTTGTGGAGGAACTGCTGCCGTTGGTTCTTCAAATTTTGCACCGCAAGATGCACAGAATAACGCATCGGATGCAAGTTGGTTGCCGCATTTCGGGCAAACACGAGATGGTGTTTCCACTGGTTCTGGAGGCGTCAACTCTACTTTTGCACCGCAGGTGGTGCAGAATTTTGCATCTGGTGGAAGTGGTGCACCACAGGATGCACAGCAGCAGCCAGTCGAATAAGCAGACTGTTGCGGTTGGCTGACAGCAGCTTTTTTGATTTGAATTTGTTCCTGATAAGAAGTAATGCGTTCCTGGGCATCGTGGAGTTGTTTCATCAGCGATTCAAAAGCAGGGTCAGGGTTGGTTTCATACTGCTGGGCATATTGCTGACCGATTTGCTGATAAAGGTCTTTGCATAGACGTTGTTCTTCCCGAATCTGGTTATTCAGGCGAAGGGTTTCTGTGGAACATTTGGTTTTTTCGACAGCTGTTTGACCCATGTTGCTAATTTTCTTTCCAATGTCTTCAAAAAACGGCATAATAAACACTCCTATTCTATGAAATATGGTGATGTGACGAGAGGCAGCCGGATGAAATGGCATATCTGCGTCATGGATTAATATTATTATACCAAAAAGCGTGTCAAAAAGCAAGCATTCGGGCTAGATTTTCACACAATTTCCTTTTTCGAGAAGGATTGCGGCTTATCCTAGGAAAACCACCTGAATCCGGTTCGGCAAGGCTGGGGCACATCCCCAGCTTGCCTTGGGAATCGCA
>OGOQ01002718.1_pt1 | contig 10553 bp, 7 predicted proteins | sample 1552691 | NCBI WGS metagenome assembly OGOQ01 (sample SAMEA2580209, study PRJEB22360) | human gut metagenome | biome: human gut; feature: human-associated habitat; material: faeces | place: Denmark | collected 2008/2010
CGGGACGGACGGTGTCCGCCACCTTCACCAGCTTGTCGCACACCGCCTGCACGCTGGGATAGGCTCCGCAGGCCACCATGGCCAGCATAGCGCCGCCCATACCAGGTCCCTGCTCAGAGGCAGGGGTATCCAGCTCCACGTTGAGCACATTGGCCATGATCTTCTTCCACAGGGGGCTCTTGGCGCCGCCTCCGCAGATCATGCTGCGCTTGATGTCCAGCCCCAGGGACCGTGCCACCTCAAAGCTGTCCCGGATGGCAAAGGCCACGCCCTCCAGCACCGCCTGGGTCAGGTCGGTACAGCTGGTATCCATGGTCATGCCGATAAAACATGCCCTGGCCCTTGGGTCGTTGTGGGGAGAACGCTCTCCCATGAGATAGGGCAGATAGAACACATGGTTCTCACCCAGCTTAACGATTCCCTCCTGTTCCCTGGAAAACTCCTTGGTCTTAAGGATTTCCTCCATCCACCACTTGTTGCAGGATGCCGCCGAGAGCATACACCCCATCAGATGATAACCGCCATCCGCGTGATCAAAGGAATGCAGGGCATTGTGTGCGTCCACACCAAACTTTTCACTGGAGATAAAGAGCGTGCCGCTCGTTCCAAGCGACAGGTTGCATCTCCCCTCACCGACCGTACCGGTGCCGACGGCTGCCGCCGCATTATCGCCCGCTCCCGCAATGATCTTTACTTCAGGAGAAAGTCCCAGTTCTTCCGCGATCTCTGGCTTTAAGGTTCCCACCACCTCATAGCTCTCATAAAGCTTCGGAAGCTGCTCTCTTTCCACATGGCAGATCTCAAGCATCTGCTCCGACCATGCCCGGTGTTCCACATCAAGGAGCAGCATACCGGAGGCGTCCGAATAATCGGTGCAGAACGTTCCAGACAGGCGGTATGCGAGATAATCTTTCGGCAGCATGATCTTTTTCACCCGTTTCCACAGATCTGGCTCATGCTTTTGCATCCAGAGAATCTTTGGCGCCGTAAATCCGGCGAAGGCAATATTCGCGGTATATCCCGACAGTGTTTCCTTTCCGATCACCTGATTTAAGTAATCGGTCTCTTCTGCCGTGCGCCCGTCGTTCCAGAGGATCGCCGGACGAATCACTTCATCCCGCTCATCCAATGTTACCAGACCATGCATCTGCCCCCCGAAGCTGATCCCCGCCACCCGGCTTTTATCACATTCCGCCAGAAGTTCTTTTAAGCCGTCGATCGACTGTTCATACCAGTCTGCCGGATTCTGTTCCGACCAGCCCGGATGTGGAAATGAAAGATCGTAGGTGCGCGATGCAATTTTTTTTATTTTACCATCGACATCCATCAGCAGCAATTTTACTGCTGATGTGCCAAGATCAATTCCTATATATAACATACTCTCCCCTTTTCTTATCATTGCAAGACTTCGCTATGCACTGCAAGACTTTTCTATGCAAACGGATTCTCCGTCGGATAGCGCACGCCTGCCGGCTGATTGTAGCCGATCTCCTCCACCGGCACACCGATATACTTAAATACTTCGTACAGCGCCTTGCCGTAATGTCCGAATGCCACCGCGCCGTGGTGCGGGAAATTCTTCTCAATCAGCACATGGCGGTAAAATCTTCCCATCTCCGGGATGGCGAAAACACCGATCGATCCAAAAGATCTTGTCGCCACCGGAAGCACCTCCCCATGTGCGATATAAGCGCGGAGCTCGCAGTCTGCGGTGCTCTGCAGACGGAAAAACGTAATATCCCCCGGCATGATGTCCCCCTCAAGGGTTCCGTTTGTCACCTCGACCGGAAGGCTTCTCGCCATGATCTTCTGATTGCGCATCTCACAGAACGCAAGCTTTCCGGAAGTGGTATTTCCACAGTGGAATCCCATAAAGGTGTCCTTTAACGTATATGGATATTTTCCCTCGATCTCTTCCTCATACATATCTGCCGGCACCGAGTTATTGATGTCAAGCAGTGTCACGGCATCTTCGCTCACCACGGTGCCGATGAACTCGCTTAAACAGCCGTAAATATCCACCTCGCAGGACACCGGAATTCCCTGTCCGGTCAGACGGCTGTTGACGTAACACGGGACAAAACCGAACTGTGTCTGGAATGCCGGCCAGCACTTGCCCGCAATCGCCACATACTTGCGGTAGCCCTTGTGATCGCGCACCCAGTCTTTTAAGGTCAGTTCATACTGCGCCAGCTTTGCAAGCACTTCCGGCTTTTTATTCCCGGCTCCAAGCTCCGCCTCCATCTCTGCCACAACCGCCGGGATTCTCTCATCCCCGTCATGTTTATGGAACGCCTCGAATAAATCAAGCTCTGAATTTTCCTCAATCTCCACACCCAGATTGTAAAGCTGCTTTATCGGTGCGTTGCAGGCAAGGAAATTTAACGGTCTTGGTCCGAAGCTTATGATCTTTAAATTGGAAAGCGCAACTACCGCGCGGGCGATCGGCTCAAATTCATGAATCATGTCCGCACATTCCTCTGCCGTTCCAACCGGATACTCCGGAATGTATGCCCTGATATTGCGAAGCTTTAAGTTATAGCTGGCATTTAACATTCCACAGTAAGCATCCCCTCTGCCATCCAGCAGACTGTCCCCGGATTCTTCCGCCGCAGCGATAAACATTTTCGGTCCGTCAAAATGCTTTGCCAGCAGTGTCTCGGCGATCTCCGGTCCAAAATTGCCGAGGTATACGACCAGTGCATCACACCCGGCCGCCTTCACATCCTCCAGTGCCTGCACCATATGGATCTCGCTCTCCACGATACAGATCGGACATTCATAGATGTGATCCTTTCCGTACTTTTTCGTGTAAGCGTCCATTAACGCCTTTCTCCGGTTCACCGACAGGCTCTCCGGGAAGCAGTCTCTGCTGACTGCCACAACTCCGATCTTAATCTCCGGCATATTTTCTTTGTTCATAAAAATCTCCTTTCCGTTTCAAAAATAGAAACCTTCCTGCTCCGTTTTTCCTGTATCTTTCTTACACCTCAATATTGACCCCCAAAAGTCCGTTAAAAGCACCACGGATTCCTGCTTCCTCATGTGCGATCAGCCACTTGTTCTTCGCAGTCATAAGCGCATCCTCTCCGCTTTTGGGCAAGGCAAAATCAATCTCCGTATTCGTCCCTTTCGGAAGAATCACAATACATTTAAATCCTTCCTCCCCGTCATTGCACGGCGCATAGTGAAGTGTCGTTCCATACATCTCAACAACCGTTCCCGCCGGGACAAAAAATGCTTCCACCCTGGATGTGTCATAAGTAAACGCATCGGTCACATCCGGCAGCCATCCTAACAGCAGCACCATATTGGTCACCGCAATATTGATCTCCGAATTGCGGTGATACTCCATCGCATTTAATCTGTGATTGCTGCCGTTACAATAACCGATCTGAATCGGAAGTCCGCCGTAGATCCGTCTGGCAAACTCTCCCGCCTCCGGCAGCACCTCCAGTTCCTCCATGGATGGCACATAAATGACATCCTCCGGCAGCGGCGTGTGTTCCATCTCGCGGATCAGTCTCGTGCAGTCAAAGCCGCTCCAGACTTTCCCATACCTGCGGAACTTTTCGTCTTTAATTGAATAAATCTCCATGATTCCCCCCTGTTTGTGCTCCTTTCCATAAGTGTACCTTATGAGCAGAGTATAACAGGAGACAGTCATGGAGACTACCTGTTTCTTGTCTTTCCAATGTCACTTTTTTGTCTTTTTATCTAATTTATTTATCAGTGAAATAATTCTTCCCGCACAGAGACGGATTTCCTTTTCCGACAGCCTTCCGTCTGCATACGCCTGCCGGATATCCGCATCATCTTTCTCACTTCCCGGCATAATCAGATCATTTCCGGCTTCGATACACTTCCATGGAATACTGCCGTCTTCCGGCGCTGTTGTACTCCAGTCCGACATGAGTACACCGTCAAATCCCCACTCTTCTCTGGCAATTACAGTGCATAGCGCTCTGCTGTTTGCCGCGTGAACTCCATTGACCCGGTTGTAGGATGTCATGATTGCAACCGGTGCGCTTTCTTTGACTGCAATCTCAAATCCCCTAAGATAGATCTCCCTTAGGGCTCTCTCTGAAATATGCACATCGACCCCCATACGGTTGTCTTCCTGATTGTTGCATGCAAAATGCTTGATCACAGCTCCACAGGTTCCCTCCTCCTGTACACCGCGGACAACCGCAGCAGCCATCTTGCCTGAGAGAAATGGATCTTCCGAATAGTATTCAAAATTCCGCCCGCACAGCGGATTTCTCTGGATATTCATTCCCGGTGCCAGCCACAGATCAATATGGAATTCTTTCATTTCATGTGATACCGCTCTTCCGAAAGACTGCAGCAGTTCCTCATTCCAGGTCTGCGCCATTGCCGTTCCGACCGGAAACGCCGTACAGAACTGATAGTAGGTCTTGGCATTCTCATGCTTTTGCATCGGCTCCAGATAGCCATTTTCCAGTGCTCCCAGTACACTTTTTCCATAGACTTTCCCCGAATCTGCGTCTACCTCATACGACTGATGCAGCCGGATTCCTGCCGGTCCGTCCGCCATGATTAACGACCTTATTCCATAGGGCTGTTCCAGCGCATGTGTTGTCTCTCCCGCTGATCCCGGGACACGGATTCCCGCCGCGCCGAGTGTACTGCTGTTTTGTTCCACATGGCCATATAAGAGCGGAATCAGTTCCTCTGCCGGTATTTTTCCGGTCAGATGCACTTTTTGCTCTTCAGCGGCAGAAAGTTTTCCTGCATCGCTCTCTGCTGCCTCCAGCCGGCATGTGTGCTCTGTGATCGTCCGTTCGTACACATCAAATTCCCCTGCCTGTTCTAACTTTTGTGAATCGGCACCGATCCATATGCCATACGTTCCGGCTTCCAGATACCAGGCACTCTGTTCTTCCGAAAAACTTGCAAGCATGTTTTTTGGTATTTTAATCTCCAGCTGCTGTATTTCCCCCGGCAGCAGACATTTTGTTTTGGCGAATCCCCCCAGCCGCTTTTTTTCCTTTTCCATTCCGGTCTGCGGGAGTGTCGCATAGACCTGCACTGTCTCCTTCCCGGCATAGGTTCCACCCGTATTCTGCACAGCCACTGCAAGTTCCAGGGAATTCGTTTCCTCGCGTACAGACCGCTGGCGGATGTAGAAGGATGTGTAGGAAAGTCCATACCCGAACGGAAATAATACCGGCAGATTTTCCCGGTCAAAATGACGGTATCCAACGAAAATTTCCTCGCGGTATTCTTCCTTTTCCAGATCTCCGTTCCTGTATCCATAAGTATCCGCTGACGGATAATCCCCGTAATGTCTCGCCCATGTTGCCGTTAATTTTCCACTTGGAACCGCCTTTCCAAACAGGATGTCCGCCACCGCATAACCACCTGCCTGTCCCGGCTGGGAAATATTTAACACAGCCCGTATATTTTTTGCCTGCTCTAAAATATCTGTCAGTTCTACCGGACCACCGGTGTTCAGCAGGAGCACTACCGGAATCTTTTTTTCATTCAAAAATAACAGGTCTTCCTGTTCCCTGCGGCTTAATTCATAGTCGCCACGCTCTTTTCTGCGGTCACTTCCCTCACCTGAAATGCGGCTCAGCACATAAACTGCCACCCCTGCCCCGGCAATGTCCTGTTCTGTAACCGCTCTTCCCTCCGGGAAACAGAACGGATGATTGGAATATGCGTCAAACGGATTCTCAACCCGTTTTGTTTCTTCGAGAACCAGTTTTTTCCATTCCTCTCTCGCCTGCTCATACCGCTTTTCATAGTCGCACAGCCACGCTTCACTTGTGATCATTGCGCCCGCTTCCAGCAGTCCCTGATAGACAGAAATTGTCTTCCGGTTGTTGACATCCCCGGAGCCGATTCCACCTTTTACCGTCTTTTTTGCCCCGCTTCCAAACAGCGCCATAGGAACATCCAAAGGCAGCGGCAGAAGCGATTCATTTTTTAATAAAACCATTGCCTCTTCTGCCACTTTTCTTGCCAGAACATCATGCACCTGCTCCCGGATGGACGTTCTTTCCTCTATGGTTCCACTATATCTCCATTCTCTTTTTTCCATATTCTCTGCTTTTCCCTTCAAAATGACAGAAAGAACCATACAGAATTTTCTTCCATATGATTCTCTGTCCAGATCGTGTTTACTCTTTCACTCCACCAAGTGTCACACCGGCGATAATATATTTTGATAATAAAAGATATACCACAATGATCGGCACAATCGCCACCGTAATCATCATGTAAACTTTTCCCATGTCAAAGTTCATATAGTCTGCTCCACGCAATGTCGCAATTAAGATCGGCACTGTCATTTTGCTCTTGGTCTGAAGAATCAGTGCCGGAACAAAGTAGTTATTCCAGGAACCGACAAAAGTGAAAATCGCCTGTACCGCGAGCGCCGGCTTCATAATCGGCAGCACAATACAGTTAAACGTCCTGAATTCGCCTGAGCCGTCGATTCTTGCCGCCTCCACTAAGGACAGGGGCAGTGATGACTGCAGGTAGCTGTACATAAAATAGAATACCGCAGGCGACGCGATGCTTGGAATAATGAGCGGATACCAGGTATCATACAACCCCATTTTCGTGATCAGCCGCAAAAATCCCATTGCCGTTACCTGAGTCGGCATGACCAAAATTGCCATGATAAAGGTAAATGCTATCTTTCTGGTCTTAAATTCATAAGCATACAGACCATATGCCGTCAACGCGGAAAAGTAAGTACACAAACCCGCACAGGCAGTCGAGATACAGATACTGTTTATAATTCCGCGAAACATCGGGAAGCTTCCGTCATTTGCCACATTCTTTAAATTTTCCAGCAGATGGGTGCCCGGCAATGCCGAAAACCCCTTTTGCAGCTCCGCATGAGAACGGGTTGCATTGATAATCAGAATATAGAAGAAGAACAGACACATAAATGACAGTACAATCAACACAATATGCGCCAGAACACTCCGCAAACTGTTTCCTGATTTTGATTTCATGTTTTATCTCCTCCTTCTTCTTTCTTCTCTGGCAGCTTTTTTCGCCGCTGCCTTCGATCCGTCCGGATCATTATCATTTGTCATCTTATACACGATAAAACATAAGATCGCACTGATGATGAACAGATAAACAGATAACGCTCCTGCCATACCATAGTTCTTGCTCTTTAAATGATTATTTAAGAACATGATCAGTGTCATGGATGTCCGGTCCGGATTTCCCTGACCGTTCGTTAAGATCTGTGGCACATCAAACATCTGCAATCCGCCGATAATCGAGGTAATCAGTGTATATGCAAGAATCGGCCGGATCATCGGAAGCGTAATATAGAAAAATCTCTGCAGACTGTTGCACCCATCGATCTCGCAGGCCTCAAATACCTCCACACTGATTCCCATGATTGCTGCCATCAGCATAATCGTCGTATTGCCAAACCACATCAGGAAATTCATAAGTCCAATCAGGGAACGCGTGCCAAAAACAGATCCCATAAAATCAATCGGGCTATTGATCCATCCCAGAGACATCAGAATGGAATTGACCGGTCCACTCGTGGAAAACAGTGTAAAAAATAAAAGTGCAAATGCAGATGCCATGATCAGATTGGGCAGATAAATGACAACCTTAAAAAATTGTTTGTGATGTATCTTTAATCTGGCATCCGTAAACCAGCTCGCAAGAACAAGTGCGATCACAATCTGCGGGATAAAACCGATCAGCCACAGAATCAGCGTGTTTTTTCCATATGCCAGCATATCGGATTTCAGCAGACTGATATAATTTGCCATTCCAACGAAATTAGGTCCGACCTCCTTAATTCCGGAACGGTAATATTCATAAAAACTGTATCTGACGGTATCTGCCAACGGAATCAGCGAAAAAATAAAATAGATAATAAAAAACGGAAGAATAAATATCTGTCCCCATTTTCCATAGCTGATACTTTTTTTCTTTTTTTTCATTCCTTTGCCCTCTCTGCCATAATAGTTCTGCGGAGCAAAATTGCTCCGCAGTCATGGTCTTATTCCGGCCACTGAACTTCTGTGATATCCGGATAACGCTCTTTGATTGCTGTCTCAAAGTTTGCCTTTGCCTTATCAAAATCTACATTTCCCTGCAGATAATCGCTGAACGAATTCTGAATCAGTTCCACGCATCCCTGATCGTATGCAGATAACGGAGCAATCTTGATATTCTCAGCTACCGGTGCAAAGTAGACAAACGGATTCTGTCCGCCAAGGAATTCTGACGAGAAGTCTGCATCATCCTTTGCTGCCTCTGCCATTCCGGACTTCGTATTCGTGAAATCAGAGTAATCCTGTGAAATCTTTAACAGGTTGTCCTGATTGCTTGTCATTGCAAGAATAATATCCTTCGCATATTTTACATTATCTGTTCCTGTTGCCGCATGGATGTAGGAACCACCCCAGTTATATTCCTGTGGCGGGTTCGTAACTGCCCAGTTGCCGGACTCTCCATCCCAGTTCGGATTCAGCACAAAGTCAATGCCCCATGCCGGAAGCAGGAATGCAAAAACCTTGGACTGGGAGCCCATGGACTTATTCCAGTCATCATTCCACTGACCCTTGATGTTGCTGTCCAGATAACCGGCATCCAGCCATTCCTTAGAATCATTCACCCAGTTAATGATTTTCTGATCTACTTTGACGGTGGTATCTCCCGGCTGAACCCAGGATTCATCAATACTGTTGCCGTACAGACGGAACGTATCCGCATAGGATGCAAAGGTATAATATCCTTTTGCCTTTAACTCTGCCGCGGTGTCCTTGATGGTTGCCCAGTCCTTCACCTTCTCGCCGACTGCCTCAGGATCATCTGTTCCAAATACATCCTTTGCAATATCGCGGCGGTATACTAAAAGTCCCGGACAGCACTGCCAGGTAGATCCTCTCTGCACACCGTCAGAATCAGAAGCCGTAGTTCTCGTAAAATCATACTGATCCGCCAGATCCGTCTCAGGATCAATTCCAAGATCTGTCAGAGGCATGGCAACATCCGCATCCTTATCGGTATATTTAAATACATAATCCGTCTCGGACAGGAAGATATCTACCTTGTCATCTGCCGCAGCATCTGCCTGATTCATAAGCGCTTCATCCAGCTTCTGCTGATAAACACCATCCTGATTCGGATTGATCACCCAGTGAATCTCTGTTCCATCCTTCAGCGTTGTTACCGTTCCGTCTGAGGAAGTAGATTCCACCTCCGGATATACTGCCTCAAGACGTGTACGGAACTCATCGTTCCAGGAATAGATGTTAATTACCTTTCCCTCACCACTGAAATCTTTCTCGTCCGACTCTGTGCCTGCAGCCGCTGCACTCTCCTTGCCGCTGTCTGCTCCGGCATTGGCACTGTCTGTGGCACTGCTTCCACATCCTGCAAGTAAAGCAGCCCCCATAGCCACTGTCAGCATTAAGCTGATAACCCGCTGTTTCATACTTCAATTCCTCCCTGTATTTTAGTTTTTCAACGTCAGACCCTTTCCCTATAATGTCTGCCGTCTTCTTGATTACAGATAGAATTGTACTGAATTTTATGACTGGAATATACTAAATCAATTGTAAAAATATCAGATTCATGTCATAATAACCATATTCTTTTTTTACGGAGGAAACAGCCAATGGCCTTTTCAGAAGAATGGTACGAGACCGAATTAAAAAGCAGTGAACTTGAGACCCTTCACCGGCCGCCAACCGTGGAATATTCCTTTTATACGGCAGTCAAAACAGGCGATATGGAAACTGTTGTCGCCAACTGCAAAGAGGATGCATTTATCCATCTGGAGGGAACCGGTGTGCTCTCGCGCAATGCGCTTACCAACATAAAATATCATTTTGTAGTCACTGCCGCCATGCTTACACGCTACTGCATTGACGGCGGTTTGGAGCCGGAACAGGCCTATCGTCTAAGCGACTTTTACATTCTGAAAATGGACACCTGCACAACCGTCCGGCAGATTGCGGATCTTCACCATGAAATGGCTAAAGACTTTACCGGCAAGATGGTTCTTCAGAAAAAAAGTTCCATCTTATCCAAGCCGGTCGTACAGTGTGTGGATTATATTTACAGTCATATCAAAGAACGCATTACCGTCGCCGTGCTGGCAGAATATACCGGATTATCCGAGAGCTATCTCTCCCGGGTATTCAAGCAGAACCTCGGCATTTCCATCAGTGACTATATCCGCGAGAAAAAAATAGAAAAGGCAACGCATCTCCTGCGCTACTCTGACAAGTCCATCATAGACATTGCCAATTACCTTTCCTTTTCTTCGCAGAGCCACTTTATCCAGACGTTCGAGAACTTTACCGGTATGACTCCAAAAAAATACCGCAATAAATATTACAAATCCATGTGGTAACTCCCCACGAAGAAGCCGCCACCGGAGACAGGCACGGTTCCCCTTTGGCGGTAAGCAATATTGCAGAAAGTATATGTCCTGCGATTCCCAGAGAAAGACAGCCGGCGCATTCGGTACAAAAAATACGGCATTTCTAACCAGCCGTGATTTGCAGCTGCGATGATCCGTGTCT
>OGOQ01002725.1_pt1 | contig 10519 bp, 10 predicted proteins | sample 1552691 | NCBI WGS metagenome assembly OGOQ01 (sample SAMEA2580209, study PRJEB22360) | human gut metagenome | biome: human gut; feature: human-associated habitat; material: faeces | place: Denmark | collected 2008/2010
CAGCCACTCCTTGAATCGGGGCGACTTGGTGATGAGCACACGATACGAGCCTTCAGGGATGGCTGTATGACCCGGAATCTTTCTTGCCACCTTGCCGCTCTCTCTACTGAACCGGGCATTCACTTCCCCGGGCTTCAGCGCTATCCCCTTCAGGTTGCGCCACGTAGGCTCCATGGTATCACAGAAGTAGCTGTCCTTAGACAACTTCTTCAAGTCGAAACGATGCTCGAAGCTGCGCTTGTCGCCTGCATTCTTGCCCGACAGCGCCTTGCGCTTCACATCACCATCAGCCAACAGATACAGTCGGCCGATGGTATAAGTATTCTTCTTTGCTATACGCTCTAAAACTATTTCCATATACAATAGATTTTTTCGTTCATTATATCAAGAATATTTTTCTGATAAGATTCAATCCCCACTCTTGGAATGGGTCTTGATAAAAACTGAGTATTTGAGTAACTGAGTATTTGAGTCTTTCTCCTTCACCTTGATGTAGCCACGAAAGAGCCAGTTGTTCAGCATCTTCATCGTGCCCTTCGCACTCATCTTATGCTCAACTCTCAAGGCTTCCACCTGCTGATAGTTGAACTCCTCAGGCAGGAATCCCAGGATACTTGCCGGACCTCTCTTGCTCTCCTGATCGCACTCCAGCTCCGCTTTCTTGATGGCATCGCCGAAGAAACGCATCTTGCAGTAGAGGTCGTAACGCTCGCTCCAGCGGATGAAATCCTCAATCTCCGGCTCCCACTGGTAACCGTTCGCCACATAGAGCACACATGCCTTCAGATAGCCGATTACGTTGGCACGGAAACTCAGATTCTCATAGACTCTGTCCTGCGACAGACGGGAGAATTCCGCATTCTCATCCTTCAGCACCTCGGCAAGATGAAAAGCCTCCTTGCACTCCACCAGCCCCGAAGCCATACAGAGATTATCGATGTAAGGTTTCAGAGAATTTCTGAAATCCTCATCATAGGTTCCATAGACGGGAATGTCCTCGCCAATGTCTCTTTCGGGGATGGTACAGAAGTTGATACGGGAAACCGGACCATCGGTCAACACACGCTTGAAATACCTGATGCCTTTATGGATGGTGGTAGAAGCATTCCAGTTGAAGCGGATGGTGACACGCTCGGTGACACTTTGGGTTCCTACTCGTGTCTGTCCATATAAGTTACCTGGGTCGAAGGCGAGGCACATAATACGGAACTGCTGATAACCGCTACCTTTGAGTGCATCAAACTGGTCGATTTCGTTCAGCGAGGTATAAAGGAAATGTTCCTTGGCTTCAGCGGTACGCATCACGAAGGCTGGGTTGGTCATATCGGCATCAATCTCCTGGATAATCAGATTCTCAGGGCGTTTGCGCTTATCCTTGTTGGCACCCTTACGCATCATTTCATCCTTCCATTCCTTCTCACGCTTCAGGTTTTCGGCATCTCTTTTACGGATATCCTCCATGATGAAATCGATAGGTTTCTGTACGCAACTTTTACCTGCGCCTGTGCCTGCAAGCAGACAGGTCATCAGGGTAGCTTCATGCTCCACGTTGTCGATATATCTGAATCTGGTTCTCCAGAGATGGGTAGCGAGCGAAGGAAAAATGGCGTGCGCCACAGCCGGCTGATAGATTTCCGGAGTCTTGGAAATCAGTAGCTCCACCAGTTTCGGCAGCTTCTTCGGCATCGGAGGCGGAGCAGGATAATCCTCGTCTTCGCCTTGAGCATTGAGATTTGAACTTTGAACTGTATGATTAGCATTGCCTGCCATTTGCCCCATAAAGTCCCCCGCCAGGCGTTCCGGGGATTTGCAATCCCCGGCAAGCGAGCTATAACCATATTGTCCAGCAAGAAAGTCCCCCGCCAGGTGTCCCGGGGATTTGCAATCCCCGGCAAGCAAGCTCTTAGCAGCCTGTTCCGCCAAAGCGTTCACCCGAATCACATCCCTAGAAAACGGCTTGGAGCTATCCCCATATTTCGCATAGAAATCGTGAATCAGCTGATGGCAGTCATTCTCCTGATAATAGCTCGGCATTCTCTTCGCCACCACCTTCATCAGCTCCTCCTCGCTCATCACACGAGAAGCGCCAGCGCTCATAATAGCGAGCAGGGAGGAATGCCTTGACCCGACGGTATCAATATTCATCCCCTTCAGTCCTGCGGAATCCTGGAAGAGGTCGAAGGCTATCAGATTCTTGGCATCAGCATTCTGAGAGCCTCCAGTATGGCTGATATAATCATCATCAGCACGATGGCTATTACCAGGTTGGGCAGGCTGAATAGCAGCGCCAGAAGGAACAGCAGAATGGCTGTCAGTGCCCTGAAATCGATTGTCTTGAACATTTGAATCTGTATTTTGAATTTGAAATACCTGAAAGTCTCCCGCCAGGCGTTCCGGGGATTTGCAATCCCCGGCAAGCAAGCTATAGCGAGCCGTCCCCTTACCGTCAATCGTAAGCCCACGCTTGAGAAAAGCCTCTCTGCGGGCTTGAATCTCCTCATCCGGCAGCACCCCATACCACTCCTTCGAGCGGTAGATCTCCGAGTCCTTATCCGTGATAAAGATGATTCGCTCCGGCGTGATGCAGCTCTTGTCGTAGGGAATCCCAGCCGCCTCGCAATACGCCTTCTGCGTCTCCTCTATCGTCATACCCATCGGCATACGGATATCAATATGCAGCTTCTTTCTAGCCGAATACTCCAGATGCAGCAGCTTCCCTTTCCAGATGATGTTGCTGCAGTTCAGCTCACGAGCCTTCTCCAGGGCAGCATCCACATACTCCACATCATCCACATCAATAGTCGTCTGGAAGAGGAAACTTTCAGGATCCGCATCCTCACTAGAGCGGTGATTATTCCTGAACTTGTAATAATGAATCGCACGGATAGGCAGCTGTCTTTTCAGACCCTCGCGTGCCTTCTTCACCGCCTTTTCATCACCAGCATCTACGCCGGGAATTGCCTTCTCCCCACGTATCTGCGCAATCACACCCTTCAGCCACGGCTGAACAATCAGGGTGTCATAGACATACAGGGGCTGGGAAGAATTCAATCTTCCCATATTGCCCTTGCGTGCCGGATTCAGAGCCATTACTTGTACTGTTCCCATGCAATATCCTCCTTGAAATGTTTAGCTTTGCCCTTCATCTCCATCACCTCTTTGTAGAGATATTTCAGAATATCCGACTTGCTCATCTCCTTCGGAAAAGAGAAGGAGGCGAACACACGCTGCGGCGAAGTACGGAGGGCACCATGCGAGGTATGGATAATCTCGGTATAAAGCTTCCCGCCCGACTGTGCATAAGGCTTGAAGTCGAGCTTGTCGCCGCATTCGCCACCGCTGCAGATCATTCTACCCGGAATCACCTTAGGCACCTCGCAGATGGTTTCCGCATCGTTCCAGGGAGCCTTGCGGATAGCTACGTTACCACACTCGTCAGTAATGATACTGGCATCTACCTTCTGGGCGTTCAAAAGCGCCTGTACAGCAGCCTCTGCAGCTGCAGAAAAACTTTTCTTGCTCATATATATTGAAGTTTTAGAAAGATATGTTGTTAATCAAAAATCTGGTCATTGATGGTCAGGATTCTGCCATTGAAGCGGACATCGATGGGGTCGACCTCTGAATTATCCGACAGCAGATAAACGCCATCGGCAGCATAGCAATGCACATACATCTTGTCCTTCAAACGGCACTTGATGAAGTCTAGCAGCCACTTGGCTACCAATTTATCACCACGCTTCTGTGGGTTCACCATGTCGGTCACCATCACCTCATCACAGAAGTTATAATCCACGGAAACGTTCTTCTTTCTATGGCAGGAAACCATCATCTCAGCATCACGGAAGAAGGTTTTACAGTCTGTAGCACTCTTGGGTGCCATTACAATGTTGAAGTTTCTCACTTCGCCCTCCGAATCAGCAACAATCTGATAGAGATCTTCGGGTGTCTTGTCAAATACTCGCTGCAAGTCGCTCATGCAGAAGAAGGTCTTGCCTCCCGCTGTCAGCACTCTCATCTTTCCATATTGAGGATGCTCGAAATAATATGGTTTTATCGCGTTCATTATTTGATATATTATAATCGTTGGGGCTGCGACCATCCGCTAAATTCCGTACCAGGAAATGGTACCGGTTTTCCATATACAGAAAAGCCCCGCAACCAGACTTTATCATCTGATTGCGGGGCAAAGGTACGGCGAATTTTTGGTTCCTGCTTGGTAGTCGGTTGGTAGGCTACCAACTGGTATTACCCTACAATTCGCTCCAATTTCTTATAATAAAGCATAGCAGCTTTAGTATCACAGTGCTTCTGATAGGCACTCTGCAAAGCACCTTTATCACAATGCCACAACTCAGCAAAAGGCTTCCACATGCACATTCTCTGCACTTTTCCAGACAGGAATGCAACAATCACGCTACGCTCAGTCCACGACTGGTTCTTCAAGGCATAGGATGCCTTCAGGATGCCAGCTTCTGCAAGCTTATCCAGCAAGTCCTTCATCTCTTGAAAGTCTAAGGACTTTGGCAATACAGGCTCATCAGTACAAGTTACATTAGTATCTTCACTATCAAGAGAATTCTCCATTTCTCCTACCATATTCTCCAAGGCATGAACCTCGGTCTTTAATCTTTTTATCTGCATTTTCAGGTTTTTGATACCTGTCAAGATTGTTTTCTTGTTGTTCATAATCGAAATTTTATATTAATAAATTCCGACTTTGATGTTTTGTTCCGCATAAGGCCTCACACCGAAATAATACATTTATATCGGGCACCCCCTTCGTAGGAATGCGCTGCAAATATACGACTATTCGGCGAAAGCATTGTTTTAGTTTTACTTGCAGAATTTATGGACTTTTCAAGGATATTCTTAACGATCTGACAATGAGTGCTTTATCTCATCTATAAAATCAGTAATCTCTGCCAATCTCACATTCTTGGCATGAGAAAACAGTTGCGCCTCATTTTTTGGTTTTTTATCATTAAACAATTTTTCAAGAATCAACTCAACACTATCACCAATATTTGTGATCTTGTCACCTCTATGATCTACCAGCCAGCCAGCTTTCGCCATACCTTCCAGCGCAACAACAATTCCCGTCTTCTTACCATCTTTAATATAAATATTGGAGTGATTGATGCGGGCGTTACGACCGCTCATTTTATGGTCATCTATGATTTTCGAAATGCGTTTTTTCGGAGACAGCCTATTGTATGTTTTTCTCATATAATTCTTAATCTCTGTATTTTGTTGAGAACAGTCCAGGTCACCCACTGCAACAATAAAACGAAAATCATCTCCTGTTAAACCATACTCATTTGGAAAATAAGGATTATACGAGAGAGAGTCAAAAACGGCACAACTAAAATTTTCCGTAAAATAAACATAGCTTAGTACAATATAAATAGTTTCGGTAGCTGCCAGTATTCTGTTCTTGCATAGAATAGAGTTCTTGTCATATTTATCAGATTCATCTTTTCCCCATATCTCTTCATATAAGTTGCAAAGTTGTAAGGGTACCTTTCGCATGCAGAACACAATAGAATCCGAATTCTTTTCTCCCTTTGGTATCATACCTAATATTTTATCAATAAATTTCATAATAAAATAGAAAGCTACTTCAGAACAGTCATCTTCACTCATAGACACAGCATCTATAGATATATACTCGCTTTTGTCAACATTAGCACAACGAAGTACCTTTTCGTAGTACTTGAATATAGGGTTGACCTCAAAATACTCATCATGAATAAAGAAGAGGTCCTCCTTGCTCAGACCCAATCTAAGCTTCTCTTCTACTTCTTCTCCAAATTCCTCCATCAATTTTTCTGCAGATTCTTCGTCGTTCAATTTATTTGCTTTCATAAGTCATTTGTTTTTATGTTAATATTTTGTTTGTTAATTCTATATTTTCAGACATAAAAAAGTCCCGTCTCCAACAAGTGAAAACTCGTCAGAGGCGGGACCTTTTTTTTTCTTTTGAACGCAAAGGTATAACAAAAATCTTAAATCTCCAAATGTTTTTAAGTAAAATATCGCCAAATCTACATTTTAAATGAATACTAGTAAAAACATTTATGCCATAAATCAGCAACCAGTAACGAACATATATTCAACAATATTATGATTTAATATTTTAATACTGACTTAATATTTCTAGTATATCTTTTGCTTCTTTTTCTTTTATATATATGTATATATATGATATTTCCCCTTCTTAATATGTCACAAAAATGTTTCGCACGTCCGCCACCAAGAGATTGACCGTCTTTAATAATCCCCACAGTCCAATCACCATCGCAATATTGGACAATAGGCTTCTTATCTCTTTGAAAGTTCAACGACCAGCTAAATATAGGTTCAGCACTAGTATCATAACAACAGTTATCCCATACAGCAAATCTTATATTAGCCCTACGATTTTGCTTTCTTGTTTCAATCAATATTTTGAACATTTCATCGATTCCATCCTTATTCATCTTTTTTTTCTCAATGAACCCCATTGATTTGCCCATTCTGTGCGTTTTAGGGCTCACATCCCATAATTCCGCAACCAAACATCCCTGTTTTTTGAAATGTTCAATTGCCATTTTATGCAAATATGTAGCTAACCCCATTCTTAAAAAATTTGGATGAACACATACTATTCTAAAAATTATAATTATAGAATCTTCAGCTGGCGGGCTAAAAGTCAAGAAAGCAATAGCATCGCCTTTATACCTAAGTACAAAAACAGATTTTTCTTCAAAAGCATCATATATAAAACCATTTATATTACGATAAAGGCTATACCCATCAAGCTCATTTTCAAAAGCTTCTTTCATCCAATTGGAAATATAATCATAGTCATCCATTGTCGGCTTTTTGTCCAATTGGAAGTCACTTAAAGGTATTCTTTTAATTTGCTCTTTCATATTTATATTATTTATCAACATTAATTAGTCAATCGATTTTATTGCAGGATGTTCCGGATAAGAACCTTCTGTCTCTACATTAATACTAACATAGCCTATTCTTCATTGCAAGCATATTTTGTCCCTTCAGAGAAAACTCCTGGCAACATGGTGGCAACAAATCGAAGTTTCGCATCATCCGAGATGAAGGTCTTCTCTTCGCAGAGACTGTCTATAATCTCCACACCTTTCAGCATAAGCCCTTTCTCCTCCTCGCTGAAGACATAAACATCATTTTCGGCGATTGGCAGGCCAGACTTGAATGTGTACATCTTGCCACAAATATCACATTCTTTCTCCTTAAACTTTTGATATTCCACATCAGAAAACTCTCTAAAGTCTTCTTCTTTAGGGATAAAACCTAATCGGAATATCCCCTGTATGGCTTGACCGCCACCAAACACTAAATCAAAAAAATCCATATTTCTTATTTTAAAGATCTTGCACTATTTTTTTCATTTCACCCATGCTTAAGTTTAGAGTACTTGCCACAATATCTTCTGAAACACCGGCTTGTAGAAGTTTTTTAGCAGATACCATTCTCTCCTCATTAGCTCTTTTTAATTGTTCTTCTGCTTCCTTTCTCTGCTCTTCTGCTTCCTTTCTCTGCTCTTCTGCTTCCTTTAACTGACTAGAGGTAACCATAAGCTTCTCCTTAGCATCATCATTAGCCTTTGTCAGGCGCTCCAACCTGCCAGCAAGCGTTTTTTCTACGCTCACAGCATCCCAGAAATCATCATAGCCAAGAAGTTCTTCCTCGGTATAAGCAGACTCTTCTATCTCTGATACAGCCTTGGCTATCTCTGGATTAGCCAGCAGTTCTGCAGGAATTTCCTTCGTATTCTCATCTATTTCCGTCAGATATCGAAGCCACAAAACCTGCATCTTCTTCTCTGTAAATGTATGAGGTGTAAACTTCGGCAACTCTACAAATACCAAATGCAAACCATCAATCACCTTTTCGGTATGCTCCTCATGGACCAGATGATAATAGTGGTAATAATCATCAAGCTCAGGTTCGAATACCTCATTGACTAGGTTGAGAGAATAAACTGGTTTTAGAAGAGAATAATCTTCTCCTCTGTTCAGTTGCTTCACGTATGCCTTTGAAGCATTGAAGAGGACTCGCTGTTTAAACTCCACTGACCAAACCATCTGCATCTCAACAATAAACTGACGTCCCTGAGCATCCTCGCATCTCACATCCACGATACTATATTTTCGTGTAGGAGTCTGGGGAACCATCTCTGGAGTAAGATAGGTCACAGAAGTGATTTCTTCTTCCTCGCTCTTGAAAGGAAGAAGGGCGTTAAGCAAACTTTTCACCAACTCGGGGTGTTCGCCAAACACTTTCTTAAAGGTCAAATCGGCCTTAGGATCCAAATATTTCATAAGCCTTTCTATTTTTCTGCAAATATACGCCAATATTCTGAAATCTGCAAGCATTTTAATGGATTTTTTGATTGTCTCTTCTGTTTTTTATAAAAGAGACAATTCTACAATCAGAGAACTAGCGAACTCTTCTTTTGCGTTATCAGCCCTTCGTAATATCTATCAAGCTTATCATAACTTACAAATTTCACCCTATCCGAGATAGGCTTGAAATAGTCATGGCTCAACCTGGCTATAAACTCATGATGACGCCTGGCATCTGCCACGATATACATGCGGGCATTAAAACTCTGGAGGTCAGAAAACTTACAGAGAGAATTCTGAATATCCGTAGAATGCTCCACCTCAAAGAAGCTATTGGGCATCATTACCTCGCTGCCCAAAGAATTAGGCTGAAACCACATAACGTCTATCGTGCTACTCCTATTCACGAATTCCTGATAGGAGAAAGGCGGAACCCTATCCAATGTGGAGATTTCCCCCAATTTCACATTGATGCATTCCCGGTTCTTATCCTGTGCAGGAACATAGGTTTCAAGTTTCTTCATTTTGCCGATATATAACAGAAGTCCCTGATAATAAGAATGATTAAATTCCTGCACCTGCTCTGAATCTGAATTAGTTTCATCTTGTGCCACGATACCTCTATCCGCCAAGAGACTTCTATATTCCTCCAAAGCCCATAATCCCGGACGAATGCGAAAGATTTCTTTGCGGTCTTGCACAATACGACGTATGGATGCAAATGGAGTCTTGGTTTTCCATGTGCAATCCTCTATCTTGAACACCTCCTGATTCAGTTGGCCGAATGTAGCACATCCACCCAACCTCTTCAAGGTCTCTATTACAGCTTCGTATTGTTTCATATCTCGCTAAGTTTTATTTCTTTCAAAATCAAAAATTAAAATCACCTTGCAAATTTACATCAATATTCAGAAAGGACAAAATAATATGTGAAAAACTTTCTGTTCTTATTCATTTTAATCCATTTTTCATTTCATCCAACCTAATTGATCTTTTTTGATCACGAAAGTTAAAGAATGATCTAATCGTTTATTTATCAGATATTTGCATTATCTTTGCACCCGAAATGATGAACAAAAAGGCGATATATCATAGGACTGACGATTTCACTCTCCTCCAAGGAGACTGTATCAGGCTGATGGGCGAATTTGATTTCAAGTTCGACATGATCTTCGCCGATCCTCCTTACTTCCTCTCCAACGGCGGTATCAGCGTGCAGAGCGGAAAGGTGGTGTGCGTGGACAAAGGAGAATGGGATAAGGGCGGTTCGCCGGAATATATCGACCAATTCAACGAAGAGTGGATTTCGGCTTGCCGGGAACATCTGAAGGGGGATGGAACTATCTGGATTTCGGGAACCTATCACAATATCTTCTCCGTGGCAAACAAGCTGACGCAACTGGGATTCAAAATCCTGAATGTCATTACGTGGGCTAAGACAAATCCGCCGCCCAATATCTCGTGCCGATACTTTACTTACTCTACCGAGTTCGTTATCTGGGCAAGGAAGGAGAAGAAGGTGCCGCATTTTTACAACTACCAGCTGATGAAAAAACTGAATGATGACAAGCAGATGACGGATGTATGGCGCCTGCCTGCCATCGCAAGATGGGAAAAATCGCAGGGCAAGCATCCTACCCAGAAGCCGCTCGCTCTCCTTGCTCGCATCATCCTGGCTTCCACCAAACCGGGAGCCTGGATTCTCGACCCATTCGCCGGCAGCAGTACCACCGGCATCGCTGCCAATCTGCTGGGACGCCGCTTCCTGGGCATAGACCAGGAAAAGCAGTATCTGGAACTGAGCAGGGCAAGAAGAGAGGAGCTGGAATCGCAGACGATTCTCCACGATTACCGACATCGCATCAAGGATATCGAGGTGATGGAGAAAATGGAGCAGCAGGAAGGTATGCTTCCCGGCTTCATGCTCGGGGAAGAAATGCCGGGCTACGACTTGCCGTTCTGAGGGGAGCGCATCTTTTTCTTTGACATCAGCATGTGTTCCCTCTAAAGTGGAGATAAGGATGCCATCTGGCGGATATCCCCCCAAAAGTGACTCAGTGACTCAGTGACTCAGTTTATTTCCGACCCCCTATAAGGGCTGTTTTCTGCTTACAGATTGTAAGTATATAGATTGTATATTATATATA
>OGOQ01002733.1_pt1 | contig 10483 bp, 10 predicted proteins | sample 1552691 | NCBI WGS metagenome assembly OGOQ01 (sample SAMEA2580209, study PRJEB22360) | human gut metagenome | biome: human gut; feature: human-associated habitat; material: faeces | place: Denmark | collected 2008/2010
AACCCCTAACCAACTTTGTTAACCTTAAATCTAATACTATTATGAAAAAACCACATTGCAAAGATACTCTCGTCAAGAGCGTTTGTCAAGCATTTTGTTGCTAATACTTGTTAATCAGATGAGCATAAATAGCAAAAAGATTTTAATCGGCTATAAAGAGTCCTTTAAACTGCGTTATTTTGTTAAATCGAGTCCTTGAAACAGGTACGGATAGTCCGTTTCGATCACGTCGGGACGAGTGCTGATCTCTGACCGGTAACCGGCGGTTTTCTCTGTTTCCGTTTTCGCGCGATCATGTGTCGGAGCAACGGAAATCATGCACATGACTCCGTTACGGTGCAGAGCGTCATACAGTGGTTGCTGTTCAGGCTTCATCTTCGGGCCTACATAAGCCATTACCTGTTTCCAGGGGATGCCGGCTTTTTCATAATTATCGAATTCTTCCCGATTCTTACACCAGCAAGAAAACATCGCATCCGGTTTCCGGTCGAGATAATAGCGGGCTTGACTGGCGTTATGTACCGTGTACATGACGTTAACAGGCTTTTCTGTTTCTATAAAATCAGCCATAACTTCTAAAGGTACATCCTTGATATCCAAATTCAGGATTGTTTTGCCTTTGCTCCATTCCAGGCATTCTTTTAAAGTTGGAATTTTGAAGGCTGTCACGTTGCCGTTTCGGTCCACCAGATTGAATTGTTGCAGTTCTGCATAAGTGTAATCTGAAACCTTTCCTTTCCCGGTAGTTGTCCGGTCGATGGTTTCGTCGTGCATCAATACGATTATCCCGTCTTTTGTCAAACGCGGATCTATCTCGAAAAACGATTCCATATAGGACAGGGTCTTTTCGAATGATTCGATGCAGTTCTCCGGATAGCCGTCTAGCATTCCACCACGATGTCCACTGATTACAATCGGGCGATCGGGAGCATACCGGAAATAGGCTTGTAGATCCCGGCTGTTCTTCACAGTAATGTAATGAGGATTTTGTTCTTTGTCTGAAGCCAAAAGATTCCCGGCAGGCATAAACCCCCCTAAAAGGAGTACCAAAATAAAAGATAGCATTTTCATGATATTGTATTTATATAGATTCTTTGTCAATTATGCGGCTTAAAAGTAAGACTTTTTTATCAGTGGCGTACTATAAAAGCACTATAAAAACATGAAAATATGACAGGCAACAAGATGTGCAAAGAAAGAGGCAGGTATATAAAAAATTAAGGATTGTCATCTCGACAACCCCTAACCAACTTTGTTAACCTTAAATCTAATACTATTATGAAAAAACCACAGTGCAAATGTACTGTTTTCTATATATCTGTCAATAGAATAAATGCTAATTAGTGTTTTGAGGTTCATAAGAAAAGCTAAAAAGCCTTCTTTTGAGTCGCTAGGCTAACCAAAACAATCGTTATCGCCGATAATGGCAAAGCAAATAAGATCGGATCTATCGCATGCCACGGATATACATCGATCAAGACGTCTTGTCCGAATAAAGCCTTGCAAAGTCCTACCGGAGCCGCTTCCGCCTTATGAAGGAACAACATGGCGAATAAACTGGCCAAGCCTCCTACCCATAAGCTGGCCAAGGCCCCTTGCCGGGTAGCCCCTTTCCAATATAGCGAGCAGAAATAGGTAGGTAGGAATGTAGCCGCGCAAATACCCATGAACAAGGCGGTGCCTCGTGCGATAATACTTGCGCTTAGCGTATAGCAGATAACGTAGCTGACCAAGATAGAGCATAGCACGCCGATACGTACACCTAATGTAGAGTTCGGATTTTTGCTACGTCCTAGTTTGGGGAATGCGTCTGCCCCGAAAGCCGCTCCCATGGTATGAAATTGCGCGCTAAGGGTAGACATACTGGCAGAGAGAATACAAAGCATGAAAACCGCCCCGAACCACTCCGGCATCGCTTTATTGATAAATAGGGGGATGATCTTGTCCATATCTTTTACCGCCTCGGAGGCGACTACACCTTCCGTCTTGAGGAAAAACAAATTAGACAAGGCTCCCACGTGATAAATCGCCCCTACCGTGACAATCAAGAACACGCAGCCGATCAATACGCCCCTGTTGAGTTGCTTGGTACTTTCCACCATCATGAAGCGTACGACTAGTTGTGGCTGCGCTAAGCAACCGATTCCTACGCCAAGGATCAATGAGGTAACCAATGTATACCATTGTGGAGAGCCTGAGATGGGCATAGCTGTCCATCCTTGATGTCCCAAGGCCTTGAAGCGTTCGGGCACCATGGGGGCGATATCCGTCAACTTCTGGTTCGCCTCGATAAAGCCCATGTCCATGATATGGTAAAACCAAAATAGCAGGAATAGCATACAAGCGAACATGATAACCGCTTGCAACGCATCCGTATAAAGTACTCCCTTGATACCGCCCGTAATCACGTAGGCCGCTACGATCAAGGTGAAGATCAACAAGGCCAGATGAAGGTCGATGTGAAACATCTGTTCGATGAAGACGGCTCCTCCCTTCATCACCACGGCGGCGTAGAGGGGCATGCCGATGAAAATGATCGAGGCGATAAAGATCTGTATAGACCGGGACTTATAGTGTAATCCCAATAATTGCGGGAAAGTCCGTGCGTTATGTGCCTCGCCTAACTTCCGGGTCCTTCGTCCGAAAAAGATAAAGGCTACCACTACGCCCATGAACATGTTCAATAAGCAAAGCCATTGAATACCCATGCCGAACGTAGCGGCTACGCCACCGAAACCAACGATCGCCGATGCCGAGATAAAGGTCGCCCCGTAAGACAGGGCCATGATAATGGGGTTTACTTTTCGTCCGCCTAATAAATAATCACTGGCGTTTTTCGTCTGCCTGTATCCGAGATACCCTAACCAAGCGATTACAAACATGTAAATAATGACAATAATGCCTAATGTTAGCGTACTCATTTTCGTGATTCTTTAGTAGGGTTTGTTTTTTCGTCGTCTTCTTTATTCCAAGTGGTTATCCCGAACCAAATAGAAAATAGGAGGCAGGCGAACGCTAGAAGATAAGCCAGCCAAATACCGGGGTCGCTGATTCCGAACATATATCCGTGCCTATTAAAGTTTTATTAGATCACTTTCACAGATATACTCGAGATTCTGACGGCGGATTACCTCACGGGCGCTTTCCCGGTTGTTCGTACGCAAGATCAAGATCGCTTTTTCCCGGATGGAGAAACAATACATATATTCTATGCTGATGCCCGCTTTCGTGAAATAAGATAATGTATTGGCAAAACTTCCGGCGCATGAGCTGGTTACGATCGCTAATACGTCGGTCAGGTTTGCGCTGACGTTGTTTTCTTTTAATATCTTGTATGCCTTCTGGGGATCGCTTACGATGATACGAAGGATTCCATACTCGGAGGTGTCGGCTACGGTGGCTGCGATGATGCGGATGCGCTCTTCCGCCAATAACGCTAATATCTCGCTTAATTTCCCGTACTTGTTTTCTAGGAAAATAGAAATTTGATTGACTGTCATAAGGTGTTATTTTAATTGTTTATTTAACAAAGCTTGCGATGATCTTTCACTCGTACCGCCTTGCCATCTGTGGTTGGCAAAGATCCCTTGGCTACCAGCTTGATACGTGGTGTAAGTAATAATTCGTCCTTCAACTGACGGGTGATACCTTTCGTCAAACGCTGTAAGGCTGAATAATCATCGGTGAATAGGTCGCTCAACTCTACCTCGATCAACATCTCGTCGCTGTTGCCGATCGTTTCGAGGGTGATCAAGTAATTGCTGCCCAATTCCTTGAATTGCATCAATATCTTTTCGATTTGGATGGGGAACAGGTTCACACCCTTCAAAATTATCATATCGTCGCTACGTCCTTTGAAACGGGCTAGGCGTTTATGGGTACGTCCGCAAGGGCAATCGCCCGGTAAGATACAAGTAAGGTCACGGGTACGATAACGGAGTAAAGGCATCGCCTCCCGGTTGATGGTCGTTAATACCAATTCTCCGACCTCTCCCTCGGGCACCGGTTGCAAGGTAACCGGGTCTACGATCTCTACGATCACGTTGTCTTCCCAGATATGCAAGCCGTTCTGCTCCGTACATTCGAAGGCTACACCCGGCCCGTTCATCTCCGACATACCGAAACAGTTGTAAGCCTTGACACCCAGAAGCTGTTCGATGCGTTTACGTTGTTCTTCCGAGTGAGGCTCGGCACCAATACATACGGTGTGTAGTTTGGTATCCTTTCTCGGGTCTATTCCCTCCTCATACATAACCTCGGCCAAACGAGTGGCATAGCTCGGTATGATATGTAAACAGGTGGTGCCGAAATCGGTGATGAACTTAATCTGTCGTTTGGTATTACCGGCCGCCGCAGGCACTGTCAACGCACCTAATTTTTCTGCTCCATACTGGAAACCGAGGCCACCGGTAAACATGCCGTAGCCGGATGTATTCTGGAATACGTCCGTATCCCTTAGCCCTACCATATACATGCAACGAGCTACTTGGTTAGCCCATTGGTCCAAATCCTTGGCGGAATGTAAGACAACGGTAGGATTACCTGTCGTTCCACTGGAAGAGTGGATACGTACGCATTTCTGTAACGGGATGGCTGCCAATCCGAACGGATAGTTATTTCTAAGATCATCTTTCGTTGTAAACGGAAGTTTTTGTAAATCTTCCAAGGACTGAAAACTGTCCGGGGTAATTCCTTTCTCTTTGAATATCTTATGGTAAAAAGGGGAGTTGCCCGCTAGTTCTATGGTTTGTTTCAGTCGTTCCAGTTGGAATTTTACCAGATCTTTACGATCCATGGTTTCTATTTCTTTCTGCCAATACATCATCGTTTTTTCAATTAGAGTGTGTTTAATTCATGAAATTAGATTGCAAATGTATCTTTTATTTTGGATAACGCCATGCTTTTGTGTCAAAATATTAGTAATGACCTTTTGAAAATAAGAATTATTAGGCGGTAAGCCGTTGTAAATAAAAAAATAATAGTTATTTTTGTCCATTACGCAATTTAACTTTATGTATGGGCCATGGGAAAATATGACCACCTTTCCAAAGAAGAGTTGATTCAAAGGATTGAGAGACTGGAAGCCGATCTGGAAAAAGCCACTTTGACACCATCCGCGAGCGATAACGAACTTGAGATGCGCCAAAGCCAGCATACGATCAACTTCTTAAATATCTTGATGGATACGATCTTGTCGAACGTATTTGTGGAGATCACGGTGAAAGATATTTTCAACGGTTTCCGGTATATCTATTTTAATAAGGCGGCGGAGGAATTTACGGGGGTCAAGGCGGAAGATATCTTAGGGAAGACGGATTTCGAGCTTTTCCCTGATTCCCGGCGGGCGCATGAGATCCGAACGGAAGGTTACCATACGATCAAGACGGGACGTATGGTAAAGGAAATGGTCGAGTATGAGAAACCGAATGGAGAGGTGAGAATCGTAAATATCGTACGTTTACTGATCACGAATCCGGACCCGGGAGCCTCGCCTCTGTTATTGGTCATGCTGAATGATATCACGGAGCAGCGTCAGGACCAGTTGGCGCTGATGAAAGTGCAAGAGGCGGATAAGATGAAAAACGCTTTTATCGCTAATATGAGCCATGAGATCCGGACTCCGCTGAATGCTATCGTTGGCTTTGCCCATCTCGTGACGGAAACGACTAATGCCAGTGAGCAAAGGGAATACTTTTCGATTATAAATAAGAATTGCGATTTATTGTTGAAACTGATTAACGATATCTTGGATTTGTCGAAGATCGAGTCCGGTCGGTTAAACTATAACGTGTCGGAAGTTGAGTTGAGGGATATTTGCCAAGAGGCCTATGTGGTACAATCCTTGAAGATGACTTCCGATGTGGCATTATTATATAACTCGGTCGCCATGCCTTCTGTTCGTCTGTGGATCGATCCGCACCGGGTAGAACAGGTCTTGTTAAATCTCTTGTCTAATGCCATTAAGTTTACTTCCAAAGGTTTTATCTCGCTTTTTTATGAGGTGGAAGATATGTTCGTACGTGTCTCTGTCATGGATACCGGAATCGGGATATCAGAGGAAAAGCTGGAGTCTGTTTTCGAGCGTTTCGTGAAATTGGATGATTTTTATCAAGGGGCTGGTTTGGGACTACCGATCTGCAAGATGATTGTAGAGCAGTTGGGTGGTGAGATCGGTGTGCGATCTGAGCTTGGCAAAGGTTCCACTTTCTGGTTCACCTTACCATTGGTTGTTACGGATAAGGCTGTTGTGGAGAAGGATGATCCTTCTGTTTTAAGTGAATGTCAACTATATTAAATAAAAAAGAAATGAAAAATGCGGTTGTCTTTTTAGCGACAGGCTTTGAGGAAATAGAGGCCTTGGGTACGATTGATGTCTTGAGGCGTGGTGGTGTACGGGTTATGATGGTATCTATTACGGGTGACCGATTGGTGATAGGAGCTCATGATATTCCGGTAATGGCTGATTATCTGTTCGAGGAGGCGGATTTCAGTTGCGTCGATGCCTTGATCTTGCCGGGTGGAATACCCGGAAGCAACCACTTAAATGCGCATGCCCATTTGAAAGAATTAGTCAAGGAGAAAACGGAGGAAGGCGTATTAATCGGTGCTATCTGTGCCGGACCGATGGTTTTAGGTGGTCTTGGATTGCTAAAAGGGAAAAGGGCTACCTGTTTTCCTTTCTTCGAGCCAACAATGGTAGGCGCTATCCCTACGGATAATGGAGTAGAGCAGGATGGAAATATCATCACAAGCAAGGGGCCGGGTTTTATGTTTGAGTTTGGTTTGACGATCTTGAGGAATCTGAAAGACGAGGAAATCGCTTTGGAAGTGGCGGATGCCTTATTATATGACGCTTTGTTGCATGGGACAAAGCATTAATGTGCTTGAAATTAAAATCCCTTGAGAGAATGTCTCTAAGACATTCTCTCAAGGGATTTTTGTTGTAAAGAGTTTTCCCTTTCCTAAATTATTTCTGGAAAGATTTTTTCATACGTGCGATATCTGTCAAATAGTCTTGCAGATCTTGCTCGTGTTCTTCTTCCTCAGCTAAGATATGCTTAGCGATATCACAAGTCGTGAAGTCGATGCCGTCCGTGAATTTAGCGATTTCTTGATAACGCAAGATGGCGCAACGCTCGGAGGCGACATTCTGGTTCAGAAGGCTTACTACGTCAAAGTCTGTCGGTGAATCATATTTGCATCGGGCTAATTCAAACCATTGTTTCGGATCAAGTACCGGAACTCCTTCCAATTCGATGATCCGGTCTGCCAATAATTGGGCGTGATGCCTTTCTTCCTCGGCATGTTCCTCGAATTCACCTTGTACGTCGGAACGCATGGCTCCTTCAACGACCAAGGCTCCTACCCAATATTGATAGTATGCTAGCCATTCTTCCGCTAACGCGGCGTTTAGTTGAGATAATAAATTGTCGACATCCAATTTCCCTCTTAAAATTTTGACGCTTTCTTTTGCCATAGCTGTATTAATTTAGAATTAAACGTATTGTTCGTTTTTTATAGTTCTAACAAGCTTACTAGGGCATTGTTTATTGTTTGTCAAAATTTTAACGTTATGCTGCGATTGTTACAATTTAGGTAATTCCCAAGGTGCCCGGTAATAGGCTTTCGACAAGGCGGTAGCCTCGTTATCGCCGACAAACAAATTGTTTTTATCATCCCAATGAACTTCCCGTTGAACCCGGCAGGAGATATTCGCCAGATGAGCCATCTTCGCTACACGGGCACCGATAGCGACATCGGCGTTCGGAAGCTCACGGCTTTTAATGCAGCTCAACATGTTTCCCACATGATTATAAAGTCCTTTGCCTTCTCCTTTCTTGAAAGGAACGGCTTCCATGCGGGCTACGTTCTCGGATACGACCGGTATGACCTCCCAACCGGCCCTGTCGAGTACCATCGTACCATTCTCCCCATAGAACGCTAATCCTTCCTTACGGTTATAGAGTCCGTGATTGATTCCACAGGCGTGATCCCAGATGATATTAAAATCATCGTAGGCATAAGTCGCCATTAAAGTATCGGGTGTCTCCATAGCGTCGTTCGGATAGGCGAACTTGCCACCGCCTGAGAATACACGGCTGGGAAGGCCCGCGTTCATACCTTCTAGGGCATAATCCAGTAAATGTACACCCCAGTCCGACATCAAGCCTCCGGCATAATCCCAGAAAAAACGGAAATTATAATGAAAGCGATAAGGATTGAACGGACGTTTAGGAGCCGGGCCTAGCCACATATCGTAATCCACACCGGCGGGAGCGTCGCAATCCGGTTTAACCGGAAGTGTCGGCTTGCCGTCTTGGTAAGCCCAGACCTTGACCGTACGGATCCGTCCGATATTTCCGGCTTTCAAGAAATTAGCCGCCTCGTCCCAATGCGGGTCGCTACGTTGCCATTGGCCTACCTGTACGATCCGGTTATATTTACGGGCGGCTTTTTCCATCAGGTTACATTCCTCGATCGTATTGGAGAGCGGCTTCTCTACATATACGTCTTTTCCCGCTTGGCAAGCCCAGACCGTCGGAAGGCAATGCCAAAGGGTCGGGGGACAAACCGATAATGACTACATCTACGTCTTTATTATCGATTACTCGTCGCCAGTCCTTATATAAGTGAGGTACTTTTTTCCCTGTTTTCTTCTCAACGTCGGCAGCCCGTTTGTTTAACCATTCGTCATCGACATCGCAAAGAGCCACGCATTCCGTCTCCGGATAATCAAGAAAAGTATTCAAATCCCCGTATCCCATGCTACGGCATCCTATGAGGGCTACCTTTACTTTGTTGCTAGGGGCGGTTTGTCCGTATATGGAGGAATACGATTTACCGATAAGCGGCGATAAAGTAAGTCCGGACATGATAAGTCCGGTTTTTTGCATAAAAGTACGTCTGTTCATGATATTAGTTTTTAATACTGTTATAAATATATTCCATATCCACGTGCTCCCTTACGAGGGCGGCGAGTTTATCATACTGCTCTTCCTTAAAAGCGGCATAATCGAAAGGGCCTGTAGTCGTTTCCGTGTCAAAGCCCTCAGCTAAGTTGTCCAATACGGCCGGATTATCAAGGATACCATGCATATAACTTCCCCAGCATCGGTTGTTGAGGTAATATCCGTCCGTTCGTCCGTCTTCCAGTCGGGCTACGGGCTGTTCGGGGGCGTCGCCCAATAAGGTGGTTCGTCCCATATGTATTTCGTATCCTTTACAATCCTTATTCTCCGAGGAGGGGAGGAAAGCAAAGTCGCTTTGTCTCGTGATCTTCTCCTGCTCGATGACTGTGCATTGAGGCAGAAGACCGAGACCGGGAATCGCCGGGATATTTCCCTCGATACTTTCCGGATCTTCCAAGCGGACTCCCATCATTTGATAGCCACCGCAAATACCGATCACCTTTTTACCCGCTTTATGCGCCCGGATAATCGCCATCGCTATCCCATTGGCCCGCAGGCTTTGTAAGTCCGATAACGTATTCTTTGAGCCGGGGAGCAGGATGATGTCGGCTTTCTCTATCTCATCGATATTGTTGGTATAATACGGATTGAAACGGGGGTCCATCTCCAATACATCAAAATCCGTGAAATTAGACATTCGTTTCAGCAGGATGATAGCTACATTGATTTTCCCGTCTTTATAAGTGTTATTTTTCATATCCAACGCTACGGAATCCTCTTCCTCTATCTTGATATCCCGAAACCATGGAATTACGCCGACCACGGGAATCCCAGTCAATTCCTTTAATAGGCTCCGTCCTTCTTCGAATAAAGAGGCGTCTCCACGGAACTTATTGATGATAACCCCTTTCATTAACACTCGTTCCTCCGGTCGTAATAAAGCGATCGTTCCATATACAGAGCCGAATACGCCCCCACGGTCTATATCCGCAACTAAATAGGTAGAGGCTCCGGCAGCGATCGCCATACGCATATTGGTGATATCCCGGTCTCGCAGGTTTAGTTCGGAGATGCTTCCGGCTCCTTCCAATACGATCGGGTTATAGCGAGCTTCCAGACGCTTGAAGGCTTCGATGGCTTCCTTAAATAGCTCCTCCTTCTGGTTTTGTATCCCGAAATAATCCTTGGCGGACATATTGCCGACTGGCTTTCCGTTTAATACGACTTGCGAGCTTTTATCATTTGTCGGCTTTAGTAATATCGGGTTCATATCCGTATGCGGGGAAATACCGCAGGCCTCCGCTTGTACGACTTGCGCCCGGCCCATCTCGCCGCCTTCCGGGGTAGAGTAGGAATTGAGGGACATATTTTGTGCCTTGAACGGTGCCGGTTGATAACCATCTTGCTTGAAAATACGGCAAAACGCCGCATTGATAACGCTTTTACCCGCATCAGAGCAGGTTCCGACAAACATAATCGGTCGTAGGTGTTGCTTCATCTGTATAGATTTTATTTACACAGTGTACAAAGGTAGTATTTTTGGCCTTTTTATTAAGGAGAAGATATGAAAAAAG
>OGOQ01002734.1_pt1 | contig 10473 bp, 7 predicted proteins | sample 1552691 | NCBI WGS metagenome assembly OGOQ01 (sample SAMEA2580209, study PRJEB22360) | human gut metagenome | biome: human gut; feature: human-associated habitat; material: faeces | place: Denmark | collected 2008/2010
ATGGTTCTCGTTTTGGGGATCTGGATCAAAAGAACTCAGAAAAGAATGCCATTGCCCGGTTTTAGAATAATAAAGACTGATACCGTTATTAGTAGCAAACCACAGGTCACCGTCAGAATCTTCAATGATACTATTCACTTGGTCGTTGACCAGCGACTGCTTGTTTCCGATAGAATGTTTTATCCAGTTATAGCTTGAGTAGCGATTGTTGCGCACAGTTACACCTATGGGATAATTTGCCAGCCAGATACGGTCTTCATCATCCACATAGATATCATTAATGCTATTACCGTTCATAGCATTATTTTTATTGTAGTCAGCAACGACGTATGGAGTGGTGTGATATGAATCCATGTTCATTTTGAATACTCCTGCACCGTCTGTGGCAATGAGAAGTTCTTTGTCATTCAGCGGTTTAATGGTATTGATGCTGATATCTCTGAGACTTTCTTTGGGCTGACTGATTTGTTTGGTATTCATGTCATATACGAAAATACCACGTTGGAAGGTTCCTATGTATAGTTTTCGTACTTTAGGGTTAAAGTACAGCTTGTTCATTTGGATAGCGATGTTGTCCAGTTTATCACAATGCACATGAGTAAGTGTTTCACCTTTTAATTCGGCATAGTGTATTCCTTCTTCAGTAGCGATAAAAAAGCGCGTTTTGTCTATCTGAGCGATATCTGTGATGGTCTCTTCTATTGTGTTTTTCAGCTGGGATACTTCTTGTGACTTTGTATTATACAAAAAGATTGTTTCGTCACAACATAACCATATATTGTGATTGTCATCAATGAAACTATGACTGACCGGTGCAGGTAGATCTTTATTCTCTACAACGGGAAGTTTATATTCCAGTATGAAAGTATCGTGCATTGTGTCGTAACGAAAGATACGTCCTTTTTTACTTATCTCCCAAAGAGTTCCTTCCGTATCAATATACAGCCAGTTCAAATTAAGTAAAGAACCGCTTTCTTCTTTTCCGTCCTGTAATTTGTAATGTTTAAATTCTTTACCGTTATAACGGTCTATTCCATCGTGTGTGAGAAACCATATATAGCCTTTCCGGTCTTTTTGGATAGCGTACACCCGTCTGTTACTCAGACCATCTTCTACTCCGATGTATTTATAGGTCTGTGCTATACAAGTAAGCGGAAACAATAATAAGAGAAAAAGCCATTTTTTCATGTTAGTAAGACATTTAGAGTTACAGAACTTAGCTTTCTAGAGGGGGATTCAGACACAAAATTAAGAAGTATTTTTGATATAACAAAATATTTCCATAAGATAGCGATTCGCTTTGCGTTGTCTGCTTGTCTAATGTATTCAAACGTTGCATAATGTGAATATGCCGATGTTTCTGTTCTGATATTAGAAAGAAATGAGGTTGTTTTTCTCGTTATTACGAAAACAAAAAGGCTGTCACTTTTGTGTGGTGACAGCCTTTGACATATAAATGTAATATAAAAGTTTATTTCATGTTCTTTTCCACCCACTTGCGTGCGTTGACAAATGCTTCGATCCATGGTGTTACCTGATCGCTGTTTACACGGTCTGCCGGGTAATATGCGTTTTGCCAAGGAAAAACAGCACGTTCCAGGTGAGGCATCATTGCCAGATGGCGTCCGTCTTCGCTTGCCAATCCGGCTATTGAATAATCTGAACCATTCGGGTTACCCGGATATTCATCATAAGAATATTTGGCAACTACGTTGTATTTATCCTCTTCGTAAGGAAGTGAGAATTTTCCTTCTCCGTGGGCTACCCAGATACCTAGTTTGCTACCACTTAATGAGCCAAACATGACACTGCGATTAGTAGGGATGGTCAGCCCAATGAAAGTAGATTCAAACTTATGAGATTCGTTGTGAAGCATCTTACCTTGCTTTTTGTGCTCCGGATTGATAAGTCCCAACTCCATCATCAACTGACAACCGTTACAGATACCTAATGACAGGGTGTCTTTGCGAGCATAGAATTTATCGAGTGCCTCTTTGGCTTTCGGATTAAACAGGAAGCCTCCTGCCCAGCCTTTGGCAGAGCCCAATACATCCGAGTTCGAGAAGCCGCCACAGTAAACAATCATGTTTACATCTTCCAGTGTCTCGCGTCCGCTGATGAGGTCGGTCATTGTTACATCTTTCACGTCGAAGCCTGCCAGATAGAGTGAGTAAGCCATTTCACGCTCACCGTTTGTACCTTTCTCACGGATGATGGCAGCACGGATACCACTTGGTGTACGACGGTCCGGAGTGATGCCGTATTGTGACAACTTTCCTTTAAATTCCGGCATGAATGCGAACTCCAGCGGTTGCATCTTGTAATTCTCAAAACGTTTCTTGGCGCAACCGTTCATAGATTGTTTGCGATCCAACAGATAAGAAGAAGCATACCATACGTCGCGCATATAGTCGATACCGAATTGGTAAGTGGCATCTCCTTTAGATACCAGGATATGACGTTCGTCAGTTGGTTTTCCTAATTTGATATAGCCTACACCTGCATCTTCGAGAATCTTTTTCACTTCATCCTTGTGCTTATCGGCAATTTGGATAACGATACCCGGATTTTCCGCAAAAAGAATTTTCACTATATCGGTCTCTTTTATTTTGTCGAGGTTAATTTCAAGACCACCTTCTACGTTGGCAAAACACATTTCAAGCAAAGTAGTGATCAGACCACCGGCAGAGATGTCGTGTCCGGCAAGGAGTAATCCTTTGTTTACAAGTTCCTGTACAGCCATAAATGCATCTCGGAAGTATTCGGCATCTTGTACACAAGGTACTTCGTCACCTACTTTGCCAAGCGACTGTGCAAAAGCCGATCCGCCCAGTTTCAGTGTATCAAAACTGAAGTCGATATGATAAAGTGTTGTTTTTTCATTGTTTACCAATACCGGAGAAACCACCTTCTTTATGTCAGACACTTCACCACCGGCAGAAACAATCACTGTTCCCGGAGAAATAACTTTCTCGCCATTGGGGTATTTTTGTGTCATAGATAGAGAGTCTTTTCCGGTAGGGACATTGATTTGCAGCGCACAGCAAAAATCACTCAATGCTTTTACGGCTGTATACAAACGGGCGTCTTCACCTTCCTGGGAACGACACGGCCACATCCAGTTGGCTGACAGAGAGATGCTGTCCATACCTTCTGCCATGGGTGCCCATACCAGATTGGTCAATGCTTCGCTGACGGATAGGATAGAACCAGCCGCAGGATCGGCAAGTGCAGCCTGAGGCGCATGTCCGATAGAGGTAGCGATACCTTTTTCGCCACGATAGTCTAGGGCTACGACACCACAGTCGCTCAATGGCAACTGAATTTCTCCCTGGCATTGCTGGCGGGCTACTTTGCCTGTTACAGAACGGTCTACCTTGTTCGTCAACCAGTCTTTACAGGCCACAGCTTCCAGTTGCAATACGTTTGTGAGGTATTCGTGTAGTTTAGGGAGTTCATATTGTGGCATTTCGTAGTGGCGTTCTACGGTCTTGTCTATCATGTATGTTTTGGGAGATGAACCGAACATCTGCTCTACAGCCAGATCGAACGGGCGTACACCGTCAGCCTGTTGGAAAGCAAAGCGATGGTCACCGGTTGTTTCACCTACCACATACATCGGAGCACGTTCACGTTCGGCAATCTTGCGCACATGTTCTATGGCTTCTTCTTTGATGAGAAGTCCCATACGCTCTTGTGACTCATTGGCTATGATTTCTTTGGCTGACAGGGTTTTGTCACCAATCGGTAATTTACTCATGTCTATCAGTCCGCCACATTCTTCAACAAGTTCCGAAAGGCAGTTGACATGACCGGCTGAACCGTGGTCATGGATAGAAACTACCGGATTTTCATCTTCTTCACAAAGGGCACGTACCACATTGTTGGCACGTTTCTGCATTTCAGCATTGGCACGTTGTACGGCATTCAGCTCAATACCGCTACTATAACGGCCTGTATCAACGGATGATACAGAACCGCCACCGAGTCCGATACGGTAATTGTCACCACCGATGACAACTACTTTGTTACCGGCTTCGGGCTTTCCTTTCAAGCAGTCGCGCTGTGTACCATAACCTACACCACCGGCAAGCATGATAACCTTGTCGTAGCCATATACCTCGTTGTTCTCTTTATGTTCGAAAGTCAATACCGAACCGCAGATCAGTGGTTGACCGAACTTATTACCAAAGTCACTTGCACCATTAGAGGCTTTGATCAGAATCTGTTCCGGAGTCTGATACAACCATTGGCGTACAGGTAGGATATCTTCCCAACTGCGTTCTTCGTCTGTACGGGGATAAGAAGTCATGTAAACAGCTGTTCCGGCAATCGGCAATGAACCTTTACCGCCACCCATACGGTCGCGTATTTCACCACCCGTACCGGTGGATGCACCATTGAAAGGTTCTACGGTAGTAGGAAAATTGTGTGTTTCTGCTTTCAGTGAGATCACACTTTTAATATCTTTTATCTGGAAGAAGTCGGGTTGGGAATGGTCTGCCGGAGCAAACTGTTCTACTACCGGACCTTCTGCGAATGCTACGTTGTCTTTGTAAGCTGAAATAATCTTGTTTGGATTTTCCTGTGTAGTTTTCTTTATCATCTGGAAGAGCGATGATTCCTGCTCTACACCGTCGATGATGAACGTTCCGCCGAAGATTTTATGACGGCAATGTTCCGAGTTGATCTGTGCGAAACCAAAGACTTCTGAGTCGGTGAGTTTACGTCCCAGATCGTTTTCTACCTTTTTCAGGTAGTCCATTTCTTCTTTGGAAAGGGCAAGGCCTTCTTTTTCGTTGTAGTCCTCAAGGTCTTCGATGTAGATAATTGGTTCCGGTTGGCGGTTGGTAGTGAATACGTTTTGGTCGAGTCCTTTGTACATGCGTTGCAACATCGGGTCGTGGTCGGCGTTTTCATCCTTTACGGGAAAATACTCCTCGATGCGGGTGATACCTTCGAGTCCCATGTTTTGGGTGATTTCTACTGCGTTTGTACTCCAGGGAGTGATCATCTCGCGGCGTGGGCCGACGAAACAGCCTTTCAGGTTTTCTTCACTTTCCATCACGGCTTCGCCAAAAAGCCAGCAGAGTTTATTACTTTCGTCAGGGGTGAGCTGATGGTTGCTCTCTACGGCAATCACGCTCTTGGAAGGGGTTCTGAAAAAAAGAATCATGTTTTATATTTACGATTTAACGATTTACGATTTAACGATTGAAGCTTCTTCTGGATACGAAGATTAGTCTCGTTTTCTTTACGGTGCAAAGATAAACAAATTCATTGGTATCTTGAAGTTATGAGCTGTTTTTTCATACAACCGGTAATTGGATGGAAGGCAACCCGCATTTTTCTTTCTTCTTCTTTTTCCTTTTAGTACTAGCTTCTCCATTTATACTATATTATAGTAGTGTTTTTATATATTTACGGTGAAAAGTTTTGTTCATGGTTTTTTCACAGCGATGTTGTAAACGCTGTAAAAAGGTGTTTTCCGGTTCTGGTCGTTTTAGGGTAGAGCCGATCGATTCAAATGCGACTGTAGCGGGTTTTGTGTTATCGAATTATGTTCTCTACGGTTCGTGACATTTTTGCTTCTTTAGGTGGTTTGGCTGTAAATCTGTAGCCCGTAACAACTTTTCTCGCATAAACTCAATCGAAAAAACGTTAATAACCTATGTCCGTCTCATAAAAAAGTGCGATATTTGCGACATGAATCAGATAGAAACAATTCTCGATATACTGATAAAGGGCTTTGCTATCGGCGTTATTGTCTCTGCTCCGTTGGGGCCGGTTGGAGTCCTTTGTATTCAGCGCACTTTGAATAAAGGGCGTTGGTATGGATTTGTGACCGGATTGGGAGCCTCTTTGAGCGATATTGCTTATGCCTTGCTGACGGGGTACGGAATGAGTTTTATCTTCGACTATATTGATAAAAATATTTTCTATCTGCAATTATTGGGAAGCATTATGTTGCTTCTTTTTGGAATTTATACATTTCGTAGCAATCCGGTCAAATCCATTCGTCCGGCGTCTACCAACAAAGGTTCTTATTTTCATAATTTCGTCACGGCTTTTGCCGTCACTCTTTCCAATCCACTCATCATCTTCCTGTTTATTGGTCTTTTTGCCCGTTTTGCTTTTTTGCAGCCCGGGGTGTTGCTATTTGAGACAATTCCCGGATATCTGGCTATAGCCGTAGGTGCATTGGCTTGGTGGTTCGGAATTACTTTTTTCGTCAATAAAGTGCGTAAAAAGTTCAATCTACGCGGTATCTGGATTCTGAACCGTATCATAGGCAGCATTGTTATGCTGGTATCCGTAGTGGGATTAATCTATACCCTGCTGGGAGAATCAATTTATTGAACTTAAGACAGAGATATTGAAGAGATGAAAATAGCACAGCAACTGAAAGAAAAGAATATTGCCGAATACCTTATATATATGTGGCAAGTAGAAGATCTGATTCGTGCCAATGGTTGTGACCTTGACCGGGTAGAACAAAACATTATTGCCCGTTATCCGGAAGAAGACCGTCCGGCATTGTGTGAATGGTATGGCAATCTCATCACTATGATGCGTGAGGAAAATGTCCTCGAGAAAGGCCATTTGCAAATTAATAAGAATATCATCATTAACCTGACAGATTTACATAACGCACTGCTTGCTTCCCCGAAATTTCCGTTTTATAATGCTGCTTACTTCAAAGCGCTACCTTTTATAGTAGAACTGCGCAGTAAAAGCGGTAAGAAGGAAGAGCCCGAACTGGAAACTTGTTTTGAAGCCTTGTATGGAGTCATGTTATTGCGTTTGCAAAAGAAAGAGCTGAGCGAAGGTACTACAAAGGCAATAGAGTCTATCAGTAGCTTTCTTTCGATGTTGGCAAACTACTATGATAAGGATAAAAAAGGAGAACTGGAATTAGAATAAAATAATGTGCCAATTAAATAATATGCCAATGTGTTAATTGGCTGTGCTGTAACGACGCGTCGTATGGTAATTGGTACATTGGCATATTAGCGCATTGAAAAATTATTGATTATGAATATATTGATAACCGGAGCCAACGGACAGTTAGGTAACGAAATGAAGGTACTTTCTGCGGAAAATACACAACACACTTATTTCTTTACGGATGTACAGGAACTCGATATCTGTAATGAAGAAGCGATTGAGGCTTTTGTTGCAGAGAATGAAATCGAATTGATTGTGAATTGTGCTGCTTATACTGCGGTGGACAATGCGGAAGACAATCGTGAGCTATGTGACAAATTGAACACCGGGATATCTTGCCCGTGCTGCCCAACGCCGGGGTGCGGCTATCATACAGGTGTCTACAGATTACGTTTTTGACGGAACGGCCCATATTCCTTATACAGAAGAAGAACCAACTTGTCCGGCCTCTGTATATGGCTCTACCAAACTGGCAGGTGAACAGGCGGTGATGGATGGTTGTGAAAAAGCTGTCATTATCCGTACGGCATGGCTCTACTCTATTTATGGCAATAACTTTGTGAAGACAATGATACGCTTGGGGCGTGAGCGCGAAGCATTGGGTGTGATTTTTGATCAGGTGGGAACACCTACCTATGCCAATGATCTGGCACGTGCCATCTATGCCGTTATTAATAAAGGTATAGTGCGTGGTGTTTATCACTTTAGTGACGAAGGAGTGTGCTCCTGGTATGATTTTACAAAAACAATTCATCGTCTGGCAGGTATCACTACTTGCAAGGTGCGTCCGTTGCATACGGCAGACTATCCCACGAAAGCGGCTCGCCCACACTATTCGGTGCTTGACAAAACGAAGATTAAAACCACTTTTGATATTGAAATTCCCCATTGGGAAGAGAGCCTTGCGCGTTGCATGGCACTATTGAATGATTAATTTATTGTATGGCAGATAATTCAGAAATACAGAGAAGGCGTACATTCGCCATTATTGCACATCCGGATGCCGGTAAGACCTCATTGACTGAAAAGTTGTTGCTTTTTGGTGGACAGATACAGGTGGCAGGTGCCGTAAAGAGTAATAAAATAAAGAAAACGGCTACATCGGACTGGATGGATATTGAAAAACAGCGTGGTATTTCAGTAACTACCTCCGTGATGGAGTTCGATTACCGCGATTATAAAATTAACATTCTCGATACTCCGGGTCACCAGGATTTTGCCGAAGATACGTATCGTACGTTGACCGCTGTAGATAGCGTTATCATTGTAGTAGACGGTGCGAAAGGTGTGGAAACACAAACCCGCAAGCTGATGGAGGTGTGTCGTATGCGTAAGACACCTGTTATCATCTTCGTCAATAAGATGGACCGTGAGGGTAAGGATCCGTTTGACCTGCTGGACGAACTGGAAGAAGAACTAATGATTCAGGTTCGCCCGTTGTCATGGCCTATCGAACAGGGAGCCCGTTTTAAAGGTGTATATAATATATATGAGAATAAGTTAGATCTCTATCAGCCTTCCAAGCAGGTGGTGACAGAGAAGATTGCAGTAGATCTCAATAGTGAAGAACTGGACAACCAGATTGGTGCCACACTGGCAGACAAACTGCGTGGTGATCTGGAACTGATTGAAGGTGTTTATCCTGAATTTGATAATGAGACTTATCTGGCAGGAGATTGTGCACCTGTGTTCTTTGGTTCGGCATTGAATAACTTTGGTGTGCAGGAACTACTCAACTGCTTTGTAGAGATAGCTCCCAGTCCCCGTCCTGTACAGGCAGAAGAGCGTGAGGTGGAACCGGATGAACCGAAGTTTACCGGATTTATCTTTAAGATTACCGCTAATATTGACCCGAACCATCGTTCGTGTATTGCTTTCTGTAAGATCTGTTCGGGTAAGTTTACCCGTAATGCTCCTTATCTGCATGTGCGTCATGGTAAAACGATGCGTTTTTCGTCGCCTACACAGTTTATGGCCCAGCGCAAGACTACAATTGATGAGGCGTATGCAGGTGACATTATTGGTTTGCCGGACAATGGTACTTTTAAAATTGGTGATACGCTGACAGAAGGTGAGCAATTGCACTTCCGTGGTTTGCCGAGTTTCTCGCCCGAAATGTTTAAGTATATTGAGAATGCCGATCCTATGAAGCAGAAACAACTGGCCAAGGGAGTTGATCAGTTGATGGACGAGGGTGTGGCACAGTTGTTCGTCAATCAGTTTAATGGACGGAAGATTATTGGTACGGTTGGTCAACTTCAGTTTGAGGTGATCCAGTATCGTTTGTTGAATGAATATAATGCGTCTTGTCGTTGGGAACCGATAAGCCTATACAAAGCTTGTTGGATTGAAAGTGAAGATGCCGAAGAGCTGGAAGCATTCAAGAAACGTAAATATCAGTTCATGGCAAAAGACCGTGAGGGGAGGGACGTATTTCTGGCAGACTCCAACTATGTATTGCAAATGGCACAGATGGACTTTAAGAAGATAAAGTTCCACTTTACCAGCGAGTTCTGAGTTCAGAGTTCACCACAGAGTGACATAGAGTTTCACAGAGTACTATTTTTCTAGTTGAAACGCGGATTAACGCAGATTAACGCAAAAACACAGGTGCAAAAGAACATCAGCACTTTAATCTGTGCTAATTCGCGTTAATCTGCGTTTTATCCGGATTGGTGAGCAGAACCGTAAATTGTCATAGTCCACTATTACAAGCCTTATTATTCCTTGTTTTTCCTTCTCTGATCTTCCGATTTAGCTTTTTTTATTCTTTCCTGCCTTTATTTTTTCTTCTTTTATTGGTAATTTCGAGCGATTTTTTTTGAAACCGATTAAATAACTAATAATTTATTATATGGAAAACTTAGAGACAGCGTTTCTGCTGATGGTAGTTGGTATGGCTACCGTGTTCGTTATTTTACTTATCGTCATTTATCTTGGTAAATTACTGATCTCACTCGTCAATAAATATGCTCCCGAAGAGGTAGTGTCTGTCAAACAGACTTCTTCGCAAGCTCCTGTGCCTATTCCTGGGAATATCTTAGCTGCAATTACTGCGGCTGTTAATGTAGTAACCCAGGGGAAGGGCAAAGTGACAAAGGTAGAGAAATTATAAATAATAGATTAATGTGCCAATTTGCCAATAGTATCGATTGGCTGCGCTATATGAGGGCTGTAATACACCGGCACGTTATTTAATTGACAAATTATCAAGACACAACTAAAAGAATATGAAAAGAGAAATCAAGTTTAGTCTGGTTTTCAGAGATATGTGGCAGAGTGCCGGAAAATATGTACCTCGTGTAGACCAGCTTGTTAAAGTAGCTCCTGCTATTATTGAAATGGGATGTTTTGCCCGTGTTGAAACCAATGGTGGTGGTTTTGAACAAGTGAATCTGTTGTTTGGTGAAAATCCCAACCGTGCTGTCCGCGAATGGACGAAGCCTTTCCATGAAGCCGGTATTCAAACCCATATGCTCGACCGTGCCCTAAACGGACTTCGTATGAGCCCCGTTCCTGCCGATG
>OGOQ01002736.1_pt1 | contig 10468 bp, 11 predicted proteins | sample 1552691 | NCBI WGS metagenome assembly OGOQ01 (sample SAMEA2580209, study PRJEB22360) | human gut metagenome | biome: human gut; feature: human-associated habitat; material: faeces | place: Denmark | collected 2008/2010
GGTTGTTCCTATGTGTGAGAGTGGAAGGAATATCCTAGCTAAGCATAAGAAAAAGCGAAGAATTAATAATTCTTCGTTTTTTATTGCATTCTTATTCGATTGAGATTGTTTTAAACTACTTTTTTCCTATATTTACATTGATTTCAAGCTTTTTATTATTTAAAGTATTTCTAAGATAATTTAATGCATCTTTATATGAATCAACTTTAGTAGGATCTTTCGATACAGTAGAATCGTCCAATTCAGATGGATTTTTATTACCAAAATAACTTCCCCAATCTAATTTTCCATTATAAGTTATTACATTACTACTTTGAGTATCTGTTGTTGCACCACTACTACTTAGAGTAAATCCAGACTTGCTAATTGTTCCAATTGTTCCAGAAGGAAATTTGATGTATTCTTTTCCATCACGGTTTATATCCGATATATTAGTAAAGCTAAAGTTTATATCGGCACTTTGATCACCTAAAGAAGAGAAGTCGAAGTCAGCACTACTACCTTTAGCAGTAAATGTTAAACTGAATTTAAAATCCAGTTTTTCTTCGGATGCACTTCCAGAATAACTTATGTATTTTCCTTGTGTGCTAGGTGCTAATATGATTGTTGAATCGGAAGAAGCCTTAACATCAAATTTATATCTATTATCTATAACATCATCAACAGTGACACTCACATTAGATTTTTTGCTAATGTTTTGAGCAGCAATTACCCAAGAAGAGAAACCAACACTAGCAGCAGTTAGACAACCCAAAGCTAAGATGGAAGCTAAAATTACTTTATTATTTCTTACTTTCTTCTTCATAGGGTTTATTTACCTACTGTTTGTCCATTTTGTCCATAATCAAAAGTAGCAGTTAACTTTAAGGTGCCTTTTAAAGCTGCCCTCATTGCTGCAAACTCTTGCCCAGCTTTTTGATAGTATTCACGCTTGCCCTCATTAGGTTCATGTAATTTGTGGAATTCACTAGGAGCTTTTCCGTCAAAATAAGAACCCCAAGTGAAAGAAAATGTTTTATAAGGAGTATTAGGTGTATCATTTATATCATAAATCTTTCCATCTGTAGGATATGGATCTGGTAAAGTGACATCAAATTTTTTACTTTTTACATCTATATAACTCCAAGGTGATCCTGTTTCACCTCTCACTCCAACCGTATCTTCAGTTACCGAATTAGTTGCCGAATTTGTATCTTCTGTTTTATCTTTTTGAAGCTCAAAAGCAATCTTTAAATTTGTTTTACCCTTGAGTGATTCATTATAAAATTCTTTTCCAACAACAATATTCAATTTTTCTATTTTTATATTCCAATCAGGCTCATGATCAGCTTCATTTCTTTCAATAGTTAAATTAGGATTTGAAGTTCCAGCATCTTCAGCAACAAAAATTTTATCGTCAGTTTTATCTAAACTAAAAGTTAACTCTACTGATTTATCTTGAACTGTATCAACATCAATATTAGCTTGACCATCTCCAGAAGGCTTGTGTACACCGATAACCCAAGTAGCAAAACCAGTTGTCAATAATGCGACAGAAGCAAAAGCTAACGAACCACCTAACAACCACTTACGTCTAGACTTTGATTTCAATTCTTTACGCATAGATAAAAAAATCCTTTCTTTTATGTTTTATCCCTTTAATAAAAAATAAATAGTAGTTTAAATCTCTAGTATTATAAGTAATGCTATTTACTATTTAAGGCCTTGTGTATAAAAATAGTTGGTTTTTCTTTTTTAAACAAAAAGAGTAAATATTTACTAATCCTAATATATTTAACTTAAATATTAATAGTCTTTATTTAAATTATTCTTCAAATCTTCTATTCGTTTCTTTATCTTCTATTTTTCTTTATCATTTTCAGAATTATTTATGTTTTCTTTCTTCTTCTTTTCATCCATAACCATATAAATAATCTTATATACAAATTGCAGCACAAGGTAGAATGATCAATACGACCATTCCAACCTTAGAAGTAATAAAGAAATAAATATATCCGAACAAAATCCTTCGACGTAAACTTAAATTAAGTAACTACTTTAATCACCACTCATAATCTTCATCAAATTTAGTCTTTATATCAAAGTCAAATTTTATAGAGATAGAATCCAAATCAAAATAAGGTTTTACTTTTTTCTTTAAACTATTTAAGAAAGGAGTTATTACATCGTCATAACTTCTAATTCTTATTTCTTCAACTATGTCTTTTAAGAATTCATCTCTACCTTCCAAATCAGTAGGAGCTTCAGAATAGCAATATAAAACTCCTTTAAAATATAGAGTGTTATTAGATAAGAATGTTTTTGCTCTATTTAAAGAGAAGTTACCATACCTTCCATGGTAATGAATCTTATAGACAATACTTTTTCCTTTATAAAAATCATAATATCCTTGATATCCACTAAAATCTTCTATTGAAGAAATAATGTATTCAATTATTCCTTCTTTAGATATATCGAAGATAGAATTTGGCTTTTTTTCATAATTATAATTTGGAAGATCATAATGCTTAGCTAACAAAGATTTTGCTTTCTTTAAAGAATCTACTGCATTATCATCGTTTGAACTTATGATAAAACCTATGGCTAGACAAAGGTCTTCACTAGAAACAATCTTAGCTCCTTCCTCTTCTATCAATTCAGAATTAATCAAATAATAATAAGCAATGAAATAAGCGATGATTTCATTGCCTTTGATAAAGGGTTTCTTCTTGATGATGTTATACATAGTTTTCACTATGTATGAAACACAATCATATTCATCAAATTTTATTTCATCTTCATCATCTCCAAGTGCTGAATTTAATCCATATAAAATATCTAATAATAATGAATAGTCTCTAATGACACCGAAACCATCACCAAAATCGTATATATCTTTAATTAAGCTTATTAAAAATTGCAAACTTTCTGTAGAGATAAAGCTATAGTCACCATTAGAGTTATTTTCATTTCCAGCATCATAGTATTTATAAAAAGTATCGATTACATCTTCCTGTTCTTTTACGATAGATCTCAATTCATTGAATGTTTTTTTCTCTTCATCAATTTTGCGATTGATATATTCATTAAATATTAACCCATTATTCAAAGCGGATTCATATAATTTGAATGCTATCTTATAGTCATAATCAAAAATAAATATAACTACAACATCCAAAGAATAATAAGTTTTATCCGAGCAAGAAATAACATTAGTGTCTGTATAAATCTTGCTATCAGCACTAACGTTCAAAGGATCTTTTATCTTTTCGACTTCGCAATTCAGCATCTTTGCAATATCAGTCAAATTCATAAAACCACGTTTGTTATCGACCAATATCTGATATCCATCAATAGTTATAAATTTATAATCCATAGAAAAGCTCTCTTTTAAAAATTATAAAACATATATAATTCTTATAAAAGCAACATTTTTAAATATGTCTTTTTATTTTTCTTATAATCTTAATTTCATTAATGTTATAAGTAATAACATCAATGAAGATGAAAGGAAGATCAAAGTAAATCCTTAGCTTATTTCTACTATAGTAATTACCCTTACTCATTTAGTAATAATCTTTGTTAGGATGGGAATGTATACCAATGTGATTATGGTTAATCTAGTCTTCCTCTTCTTAGCTTTAGGCTTAGTAAGCCTTTCTATCTATCGTAAAAACTGGATCTCATTGATTGTAAGTTCTGCTTATTTGGTGTTTTCAGTATTTACAATCGTTATGTAATTAGGATGTGTTAAAGTTTTAAGGATATTTGAGGAGAAATCTTATGGAAACAATAATTAAAATCAATGATGAAGATGATTATTTTCGGGCGGTAGGCAGAGTTCTTTATTTTTCACAATGTATTGAACATGATTTGAAATTGACTTACTCTCTTCTTAACCCAAATATCGATTTTAATAATATTAAAAAACTAACTTTAGGAACTACAGTGAAAAAACTCAAAGAAAAAGATTCTTCATCGAAACATCCATTTTTAGGCACTGAGGATTACGATCTATTAGATCAAATCACAAAGATTAGAAATAGATATGCTCATGAATGCTTTATTGAATGGGTGTATGAGTCAAAAGATAAAAATAAAGCTTTTACCAAATCAGCAAATAGGCTAATTAATGATCACAATAGATTAGCAAAGCTATATAGGGTAATTGAGAAAGTTAGAATAGATTTAGCTAAAAAGCAAGATGTTTAGTCTATTTATCTAAAGTCTTAATATAGTTTTATTTGTACTTTCGTTATCTAAGATATGATCTTTTACCCATATATCAAACTACTGATAAGTTATTTCACCTGCAGCCAAAGAAAAATAGCTATCTATTAATTCCTTGTTATTAAATGTATAGTTAATTTTATTTACTTCTAAGATATATAAAAGTGTTAAAGCACCAATTCTTTTGTTTCCATCTATAAAAGGATGATTATTTACTAACAAATAACTTACTCTTGATGCTTTATCTATTATGGAAGAATAAAATTCTTTACCATCAAATGATTGCAACGGAGAATAAATACAAGATTCCAAACCACCTTCATCTCTTAGCCCAAAAGAACCACCAGTTTTTCTAATAAGCTTTTCTTGGAATTCTATTATTTGTTCTTTTGTAATCCAAATCATTTAGCTAATTCCTTAAAAGCATCTATGTGTTTATCTATAATTTTATCAGCGATTGAATTGGCTTCATCATTAGGTAAACAATTAATACTTCTTTTAATCTCAAAAGGAATTTTCTGCTCTCTAATAGTTTGCCTTATAAAAAGATTTATGGCTGTATTAAAGCTCATGCCAAAATCAGAAAAAATACTATCAGCTTCCTCTTTTATTTTTTTATCCAATCTAATAGTTACATTAACAGTTTCCATACTAACTCACCTCTATAAGAGTGTATTAGATTTGCATTTGCTTTGCAAATGCTTTGTAATTGCAGTAGAAGAATTATTAGCAAATAAATGACTTTACTTTAAGTATGGATAAATATAATCTTGAGTAGATTTGAGAAAAGGTTATCGGAGATCAAGTCAACTTCCTATCTTCCAATCAAAAGACTAGCACCGGACTTGTTCAAAGCTCTATCTAAAGAATCAACAGCAGAGATGTAAACAAAAAGCCAGTACACTACAGGGGCTGGTTTTTTATGTTATTTCTTGAATAATTCAAAATGTGTTCCTAGACGATAAAGCATCAAAACTAGTGCGTTATTATCAATTTCATAAATAAGTAACCAATCAGGCTCTATATGGCATTCACGAGTTCCTTTATAACTACCAGACAGGTCATGGTCTTTGAATTTTGTGTCTAGTTTCTCCCCATTGGCTAATATGTTGATTACTTCAAATAATTTATCTAAATCCTTTCCTTGCTTTTTGGCAAGTTTCAAGTCTTTTTTTTGAATTGATTAGCAAATTGAATGCTACACTTCATTTATTCAAAGCATCTTTCAAGGCTTCCATACTTGTATATTTAGGTGCTTTAGGATTAGAAAGAAGTTCTTTTCCTTCTTTAATAGCTTTAGCAGTTATTTCGTTAGGTACATCGAGCTTTAATTCAAAAGGAATGCCATTTTCACGAATGGCTGTTCTTAAAAACATATTAATAGCAGTTGTCAAACTAAGGCCTAATTCATTGAAAATAGCCTCAGCTTGATCTTTTACAGCTTTATCAGTTCTGATATTTAAATTAGTTGTAGACATATTTAATACCTCCACAATTATTATTTTATATTATTTTCGTTTATTATCAACATATTAGCCGAGTTTTTACATTATAAAATCATCATTTGCTAATTAAAAATTGTAATTGTGATGTAGCAATATGTGATTTATTAAGGAACATAAAGACTTCTTCTCGAGACAGTGGAAAAACTCAATAAAGACTTCTCAGCCTCTTTACCATAAAAAGAAAAAGAAGACTTCAATCTCATCACTCCAAAATTCCTAAAGCCTTATTTAGAATTTGTCAAAAAGAATAGACAAGCTTTCAAAGCCACCAAACAAAGACCTGAAATATTTAAAGTAGAAGAATCTTTTCAAAGGATGCAACAAGGAGTATTTAATCCTATACTAGACCATTACAAAGTAAAAGAAGAAGATAAGGAATATATCTTCACCTTCTTCACTCAAGGCATAATATCAGTAGTGTTCAGATGGATTAAGAATGACTGCAAAGAAGAAATAGATACTATGATAAATTTAATTCAGCACTGCATGGGAAGAGTGGATTAGATTGACGAAATAGGAAGAAGCAAAGTACCATCATTAAGCATCGATATCTTATCAGCTGTGCAGACAATTGCGTTTTTCCCATGTACAAATTTAGAATTTATGAGTTTCTTAAATGCTTTAGTATCCGAAGCATTAAAGTTTTGCCCAGCTTTTATCTCTACACATGAGATCTTTCCTTCTCTCACTAAAATCATATCTACTTCATTTTGCTCAGAATCTCTATAGTAATAGAGAGTCTGCATAATCCCTTCATTCATAAAAGACTTTCTTATCTCATTAAAGACAAATGTCTCAAAGAATCTTCCCTTGAGGAAACTGTTTTGCAAGGTCTTAGCATCAGTTATTCCACATAGATAAGCAGCCAATCCTGTATCAAAGAAATACATCTTTGGTCTTTTCACCACTCTCTTTACTATTGATTCCTCATTGTATGGCTCTACTAAATAAATGATTGCTGTCTTTACTAGAACCGAAGTCCAGCTTTTTATAGTGTTTATTGAAACGCCTATATTCTTGGCATAGTTATCATAAACCAATTCTTCACCTGTGTTTGAAGCTAAAAGTTTTAAGAAATTCAAGAATTTAAATTCATCATTTATATTTATTAAGTCTCTAAGATCCTTTCCTAAATAAGTGGTTATATAAGATGAATAGAACACAGAAATATTTATAGAAGAATCAGCATATAGAACAGGAAAGAAACCTTTGACAATATATTCAAAAGCTTGAGATTCATTCAATGTATATCTAAGGCTTCTTTGAGAATCTTTAGCAAGATTAACTTCGAAAGGAGAATTATCCTTCCCTAAAATCTCATTTATTGAAAGATTATTCATATCTAGAATAGCTACCCTTCCGGAGAGAGACTCTTCAGCTCTATCTAACAAGTCTTTTCTTTGGGATCCAGACAATATATACATGCCATTGCTTTCCATATTCCCTCTCTTTAATCTAGATTCATTTACTATTCTTTCTATCTCAACAAATAGTTCTGGCGCCTTTTGTGCCTCATCTATAATCAATGGAGAAGGATGAAGATCCAAGAAGCTTCTAGGGTCTTTTCTTGCAAAAGCCAAGTTAAATGAGTCATCAAGTGAAATATAATTAAAACCTTTGGAGTTAAAAGAATTGAATAATTCAGTTGTTTTACCAATTTGCCTTGGCCCTGTAAGTAAAGTTATTGGAAAATGCTTAACACAATCAATAATAGTTTTAGTTATAAATCTAGGAATCATTAGTAATCTCCTCTGTAATTTCTGCAGTGGCACTGCATTTTTTACAATTTCATTTTATATCATTTATGTGAGCGAATCAATAATAATAGGTCACTAAAGTTATAAAGACATGGGCTTTAAAAACTATTTTTACTTTCACATCAATACTACTTTATATTTCCCAATTTCTTTAATTAAAAGGACATTTTCAAATCATAAAATGAAGCCCCCTCACCGACTTTTTTGTCAACTTTTCTACTCAAGCAGTGTCGTTATAACGTTATTTGTTTTCGATTAATTGTCCTTTAGCATTCAATCGGGAGATCAACGGTATGAAGAAACTGAACAGCAAATACGTCGAATCGGTTGTCAAAAAAGCAGCAGATGGCAAAATCGTCGCGGTTCACAGAGAAAAAACTCTGGAACACGGTCCAAATCGAGAAAAGGCAGGAGACGAAGGGCAAAAAAAAGATTAGAAGACCAACATGGAAGCCACGACCAAATCAACCGTGGAAAAGTATGGTTATTTCAAACAAGAAATACCACGGAAACAAATAACGTCATAGCGGCAGGGGAATATCATCTAATTTCGCCTTTAAAATAGACTAATTATTAGTTCTGATACGTAAGCGTAAATTTTATCCCGTTCGAACCTCCTGGTTAGATTATTCGTAAATCCATCCAGGTTGTCGAATACAAAAATCTTTTACGCTTACATCTCAAAAAATAAATCAGAATTGATTATTTTTATAAAAAAAGTCTGATACCGAAGTATCAGACATAAATACAAGAAAGGTGACCCATTCGACGTTGTATTCGAACAATTGTCATTATTTCCAGAGCCACCATTTGTACTGAACCCATTCATCCGTTCAATCCAAGAAATCATAGCCTTTGTTTTGCAAAAGAGAAATTATTGTTTCTTCGACGATTTTTTCATGAATCATTTTTCATCTCCCCCTTTAATCAGCCAATGCCCAGTACGTCTTGTTCCTTTTCGCTCGATGAAGCCGGTTTGTTTCAACTGCACTAAGTTTTTCTTTACAGATGAAAGACTCATATTGATTGTCTTTGCAAATTCTTCGGTTCGAGCGTATGGGTTGTCTTTTATCGCTGAGAGAAGAGCTTTTTGCCCAATCGACAGTGTATTCCGCACATTTTGCCCTTGTGAAGATATGACCCAGGTCGGAGTAAAGGCGAAAGGAATCGTTACTTGTATGAAATGTTCTCTTATATCGATAGATGATTTTCCGTATTTGGATACAATGGTAGGGATTCCGTGGCCCGTCTGCTCTGCATAGTCCAAAGAACTGAATATTGACCATAATACTTTATTCACAGGTTTTGACGTTCCTGAATAAAAGTCCTGTTGGGTCATTCCGTAAGGAAGACCGCCTGTGGATATAATTTCAATTCGGTCACTATAGATGTATACGGCAGGAGGGACCATATCCATCCAAAGATTATGAACACAGGCGTTTTTCCAAGCTTCTTCAAAAGCCTCCCGGTCAAATAGATTCGTTTCTTTTCTTGCACCGGTTCCCAAAATCACATTTGTCTCATTCAAGGCGTCGACATATTCCATGGACTGTTTTAAGGCTAGTACCAGGCATTGATTGCCGAATTCCTTTCTCTGAGCCATGGAAGTCTTATCGCGCCCTAAGAAACGGACGACTTTCACAGAAACGTCCGATTGATCCGACAAAAGGAACGCCATGAGATTGAAATCTCCATCATCATTTCTTAGACCTTTGCTCTTTTCCAAAGACTCGAGAGACAAAACATGATATCCCTTTCCAACCAAAAGAGACGTGAGCTGATCGAATGTGAGATCCTGCCGAACTGATTTGATATCGGAAATAAAATCAACGCCAGAATTAATAAACATGGAACGGAGAGCGCTTCTATTGATTTTCTTGTCCTCGTCCGCAGATCTCACGAGATATTGGCCATAGGCAGAGTAGGGAATGTCTTTTCCGTTCACTTCGATTTTAATTACCTTCAGATTATCTTTAGTTCCATTAAGCAAGGTGATTGTTGGTAGCACCGCAGGTTCGATATTGGTAGAGATTCCCTGTGAAATATCTCTCAGGGTATTGCTGCCAATTTGTTGTCCGATGGCATCCCCATTGTCTTTGACACCGAAATAAAGCACACAATGTTGGTTTTTATTCAGCATCGAAGCAATAGAACGTATACCCTCTTTCAACTCGCTGGTGCTTTCTTTGAATTCGATGGTTTCACATTCTTTCCCTAAATTCATACTATCTCCTTGTTTGTCTTCGCATATTATACATAAAAAGGACAATTAGTTCAATGATTAGTTCAATGATTAGTTCAATGATTAGTTCAATGATTAGTTCAATCAGAAGTTCATTTATAGTTCAATCCAATACAAATTATTGAGGAAGATAATTGACACTATAGGAAGTGTGGACGATTTGATTGAAAATCTCATTAAAACTCAAGAAAAAATCAACACGCTATTGGTACACATGCCAAAGAAATGCAAACTTAGTTTTTATAATCCAAAGATAATAAAACCTGGGTTACAGCCGTTTGATAATCAAAAGATATATCTTGATACTGCTTCAGTTGATGGAACAACTACTATAGATTGTTCTTATCTAGTTTCAAACGAAAAAACTTTCTAGAGCAAACATGCAGCTTGTTTTGAACTCCGTTTGATCTGCAAGAATGAAGGGAAGCTTTAAAGTCATATTCATGAGCGAAGTCGATGTTACCTTACTCACAAGATGTATTTTTTCTACAGGATTCATTGGATTACAGGAAACTTCTTTATTGCCTGCTTCTTTTATTTATTCAGTTTTCTTATCAAAAGAATTCCGCGATGAAAAGGATAAAAATTCAACAGGCACAACGATGTCATCCATCAATAACAAAGATTTTCTTGATTTGCTTGTCCCTTATCTTACAGGGGATGAAATGAAACAATTTGATTTAAAAGCTCGCCCTCTATTATGTAGTGCACCCCTCTCACTGGACTTTAAATAGAACTATAGCACAACATTGAGA
>OGOQ01002743.1_pt1 | contig 10441 bp, 8 predicted proteins | sample 1552691 | NCBI WGS metagenome assembly OGOQ01 (sample SAMEA2580209, study PRJEB22360) | human gut metagenome | biome: human gut; feature: human-associated habitat; material: faeces | place: Denmark | collected 2008/2010
GCACATTGCCGGAAAGGGAGGAAGCAAGCTCCGGCAAAGGTTTCCCGTCGGTCTGACTCACATCAAAGACCTTGACAGGGCGAAACATGGGAATCTCGATTTCTTTTTCCTCTGTGACGATCTTTCCGTCTTTATCCAGAATCGGAGCCTTGGTATCTGGGTCCAGCTTCTGCTCCTCGATTTTCTTCTTATACGGTGTGGGGGCGATGATGGTAATGCCATGCTCGCCCTTTTTTACATGACGCTCAAACTGGTCTTTCCACTTATTGTATCCGGCTACCAATGTGGCGTCCGGCTTCTGCATATAGATGAGCATGGTGTTGTTTACCGAATAGCGGTGGAAGCGGGACATGACGGACAGATAGCGCATATACTTTTCACTCTCAAACAGTTCTTTGATGCCCTGCTCGATGCCATCTGTGATTTCCCTTAGCCGTTCTCGGTTGGTGGGTTTGTTCTCAGCCATGATTTTCAATCTCCTTTCCAAGTGTGTGATTTCTGCTGTGTGTTCTGCAATCCATGCCTTTTGTTCTTCTTCACTTTCATAAAGAAAAAGGTCCAGCAGGTACTCTACATAGGCTTTCTTCTGGATTGCTTCCACAAAGCGGGGGTGCGGTTCTTCCTCCGGTGTCCTGGGAGAACGGTCGGCTTCCCATTTTTTCAACAGATAGTAGTAATCGGACAGTACACGGTAACAGCGCTGTCGATCCTCCCGAAACTTCTGTGCCTCGGTTTTTTGCCGGACATATCTCCTGCGGGGCGGGGCCTGACTGTCATAGATCAGGCCAAAGTCCTGTGCCAGTTTCTCCGCCGCTTCTTTTGGGGAGAGGTTAAAGAGCTTTGCGGTAAAGTCGATCACATCCCCATCTTCACCGCAACCAAAGCAGTGGAACCGCTGGTCTACCTTCATGCTGGGGTTCTTATCATCGTGAAAGGGACAGCAGGCCATACCATTTCGTTTGACCTCGATCCCATAAAACGCTGCCGCTTCTCTGGTGCTGACCGACTGCTTGACCGCTTCAAATACATTCTCTGCCATGTGCCTTTAACTGCCGGACTTTTTCACAGGGGGCTGGTATCCGGCGGCTTTCGCACGCTCACTGGCAGCTTTGCGACGCTCGGCGCTGTATGGCTCCCGGACTGATACACACCGCTTGGGGACGGTAAAGTTATGGGCGTCCTTTCGGGTGATCTGGTCGGGGTGCTTTTTTGCCAGCAGTTCCAGCTTCTCCATCAGATGGGGATCGTGGGTGTAGACCTCAGCCATTGGTTCTGCCTGGTTATAGAGGAGAATGGTTTCCCGTTCCACTAAAGAGAGCTTCATCGGCTGCCTCCTTTCCGCTGGTCAAATTCCAGCTTGAAGTTGGCATACTGTCCATCGTCCTCCAAAACCACAGTGGCATCGTAGGTCTTGCCGGTTTTCTCCGAATATAGCCCCGTCACACGGACACGGCCATCGTTCAGCAGCGCAGACACCACAGCCTTGGTCGGCTGTTTTTTCTTGGCAGCCCACCATTTGTTGTTTTTCCAGATTGCAAATTTGCAAGAATCATTCTGACAGAAGAAGCCTTTTTGCAGTTCTGCAACTTCACCGCCGCAGCGAGGGCATTTGCCCACCACCTCACGGGGCGGAGTGAACAGGTACTCAGTTCCCTTGATGACCTGATAAGTTCCCACCAGATCTTTCAGCATGGTGCTGATCCCGTCCAGAAACTCCTCTGGGGCAAGCTGCCCGCGCTCGATCTCGCCCAGGCGGTACTCCCACTCGGCAGTCAGAAGCGGCGATTGCAGTTGTTCCGGCAGCACTGTGATCAGGGAAACTGCATCGTGGGAAGGGAGAAGCTGCACCGTTTTCCTGCTCTTTTTTCGTTCCAGAAAACCGGCAGATACCAGCTTTTCCAAAATACCGGCACGGGTGGCCGGTGTCCCCAGACCTTTTCGCTCGGCATCCTCCGGCATATCCTCTTTTCCGGCAGTCTCCATCGCGGACAATAGGGTGTCCTCCGTAAAGTGCTGAGGCGGACTGCTTTTGCCTTCTTTGACGATTGCCGCAGAAACCGAAAGGGTCTGTCCTTCGGTCAGCTCCGGCAGAGCTTTCTCTGCGCCCTCTTTTTTCGGCTCTGCATCCTTCATTTTGGCACGGTAAGCGTCCTCCAGTGCTTTCCATCCGGGATGCTTCACCGTTTTTCCTTTTGTGGTAAACTCCCCACCGGCACACGCTGCAATCACAACGGTTTCCGAATAGATATGGGGCTGGGCTACGGCGCACAGCAGACGCAGGGCCACCAGCTCCAGCACCGCTTTTTCTCCCGCAGGAAGGGCAGAAAGGTCTGCATCCTTGAGATTTCTGGTAGGGATTACTGCGTGGTGGTCAGTTACTTTCTTATCGTTGATGACCGTCTGCGGATCACAGGTAATGGCGATCCCTTTGCGAAACGGCATAGCACTGGCAACCAGATTCACCAGCTCCGGCAGGCTGTCTGCCATATCACCAGTTAGATAGCGGCTGTCAGTACGGGGATAGGTGCAGAGCTTCTTTTCATACAGGCTTTGCAGATAGTCCAGGGTCTGCTGGGCTGTAAATCCAAGCAGGCGGTTGGCATCTCTTTGCAGAGTAGTCAGGTCATAGAGGGCAGGCGGCTTTTCGGACTTTTCCTTGCACTCCACCTTTTTGATTGTGACATTTGCACCCTGACAGGTTTCTTTCAGCTGCTCAGCAGCGGCCTTATCCGCCATGCGCTCCCCAGATACGGTAAGACCGGGCAGCTCCAGCGCCACGGTATAAAAGGGAATCGGCTGAAAGGTGTCGATCTCAGCTTCTCGCTGAACAATAAGCGCCAGCGTCGGGGACATCACGCGCCCGATGTTGAGGGTTCGGTGATACAGCACGGAAAAAAGCCTTGTCGCATTGATCCCCACCAGCCAGTCGGCCTTGGCACGGCAGAGGGCAGCATCCCGAAGTCCGTCATAGTCCGCACCGGGGCGCAGGTTTGCAAAGCCTTCCCTTATGGCGGAGTCCTCCATCGAAGAAATCCAGAGCCTTTTCATAGGCTTCTTGCAACCTGCCAGCTCATAGACGCTACGGAAGATCATCTCGCCCTCGCGTCCGGCATCACAGGCATTTACCACTTCCGTCACATCCGGGGCATTCATCAGCTTTTTGAGAATATCAAACTGCTTTTTCTTATCTTTTCCTACCACCATCTGCCAATGTTCCGGCAGGATAGGCAGATCATCATATCGCCACTTGGCATACTTTGGGTCATAGCTGTCTGCATCCGCAAGACCGGCCAGATGGCCCACGCACCAGCTGACACGCCAGCCGTTGCCCTCCAGATACCCGTCCTTACGGACGGTTGCGCCGATCACCGCCGCCAAACTCTGGGCAACTGATGGTTTTTCGGCAATTACCAATTTATGTTGAGCCATGATGGTTCCTCCTCTCTTTGAGCCATCGGGACATTTCCCGGTGACAGATACCTACGCAGGGTCTTCCATAATTCCCGCAACCATAGCAGGGGTGGCTGTGGGGTAAAGAAGGAGGACGGGAAGTTTCCTTCCCGCCCTCCGGCCTGCGTGTCATCATGCGTTCATAGGGACTGTCTGTGAAACGGGTCATTTCACACTGTCCTCATCATCTTCTTCTGTGCTGCCCCCGTCAGCGTCCGGCTCGTCCGACTCCTCATCCTCGGTTTCCCATTCCTCGGAATCTTCCTCGCCATAATCATAATCGTCCAGACTGTCATTGCCCTTGGTCTTAGGCTTGTTCTTAACGAGCTTCAAGTAGGCAAATACGCCACCGCCTCCCAGCAGAGCCAGCAAAAGGACTATCGCAGCCGGGTTCAATCCGGCAGGCTTCTCTTTTTCCGGCTCCGATGTTTCTGCCGGAGGTTCCGGTGCTTTGCCCGTACATTTACTCTTATCAGTTGCACAGACCGGGCAGGCCGTATTGACTGTCCCTGTTTCACATTTTGTCGAACAGCTGCACACAGCAGGCGGCTCCTCTTTGGGTTTTCCATCTTCCATCAGTGCCATCAGGTCCGCTTCATCCACCTGGTTCAGAAAGTGAACAGCAGTCTTTTTATCTTCGTTGGCCCTGTCGATCAGGATATAAAAATAGTTGCCTGCCTTGGTGGTAACGGTAATGAGCTGCTTGTTGCCACCAAAATCATCCACCAGAGCGGCGTTGCCATCCGGGGTCAGCGGAGGTGCTTTTTCCGTTTCTTCCACCACCACATTGCTGTCATTGGTGGTATCCTCTGCCGGGGGCGGCGCTGCGCCCTGGGCAAAAGCGGGAACAGTAAAGCCCGATGCCAGAACCAGCGTCAGGCAAAGGGCGGAAAGTGTTCGGAGCAATCGTTTATTCCTCATAGCTGTTTTCCTCCTGTTCGTTATTGTCATCAGCCAAACTGCCGGGAACTGTGCCACCGGACAGCATGGCGCTCAACTGGGTCGGGGTCATACGCAGGGCGCGCACCATCTGGACGATCTCCAGATTTTCTGCCTCGGTTTTCTGTGCTTCCAGCGCCTTGAGCTTTTCCTGATACTCTGCGATCTTCTCGCGGACCTTTGTAATCTCCTGGTCAATGCGTTCAATTTTGTTCTTTGCCATCGTCTATCACTCCTTCTAAAAAATCTCTGTTACCAGTTCATCAGGCCGTAGCCCTTGATACTCTGATAATTCAGGTCATAACTTTTGATCTTGCAGGCATCGCCGGAATTTCCCTCCACGGTATAAACACGGCTGCCATCGGTGCCGACAACAATTCCCACATGGTCTGCGGAACCATCCAGATCCCAATCGAAGAAAATGGCATCACCGGGGGCAATGTTTTCATATCCTCGTGCGCCCCACTGTCCATGAGACTGGAACCACGGAACACCCTGAGACTGACAACCAGCAAAGCGTGGTTCCGTTCGACCGGATTGACCATAGCACCATGATACAAAGCAGGCACACCATTCCACACGGGAGTCAAAGCCGTACCAGCTCCAGTAAGGCTGACCACCCACATTACCAAGCTGCGACAGCGCTATTGTCACGATTTCACCATCACCTGTTCCGATACCGTAAAGTACGGAACTCCAAAGCGACCGATACTTCTCATCCAACAATTCTGCCAGCTGCTTTTTCTGGTCAGCATTAAAATGATACTGATCTGCCATCTCGTCAGTAGTTTTATGCGAAATTGTAATGTACAGATATACTACCGTTGTCTTATCTTTGCCGCTACCTTTTGTATGGCGCTCCACACGATAGGAAATGCTGTTCATATCCCAAAAGACCTTACGCAGCAGCTCCAGCTTCATATCATTCATTGATGCCACCTCCTGACCATCACTCTGGTCGGATGTGGTCTTTACTGCATAAATCGAAAGGATTTCCGGCCATGTGGCTCTCGAACCGGATAGGATCAATTTATCATAGGGATTGTCTGTTTTGATTTTTTCTATCTTCTCGTTATACTCCTGATTGATTTCTCGTGCTGCGTCCCGCATGGTCATGCCAGTGCCGCTGTCTTCGCCTGAGAAAAAGATACCAAAGCAGGAGCCTGCCATCATGCCAATCAAGCACACAACAACAATCACCATGCAGGTCACTCCACTGCCGGCAGTCAGAGCCGCAACCATCGACCGCATACCGGCAATAATTGCCCTAAGCACCTCTTTCGTGGCTTCTGCCGCTCGTTTAGACATGGTTGCCGTCCGCTTTGTCGCTGCTCGAAATGTCTGGGCCGAAATTTCAGCAGATTTCACTGCAGCCTCCGCCGAACGATGCTGAACCGCAGTTGCATACTGCGCTGTTTGTCTGGCTGACTGCACCCTTCGTGCAGCAGTCTTGATTCTCAACCGAGTTGTCTTAGGCGAAATTGCCTCTTTTGCAGCAGTTTTGCTGCTGTGCAATACTGTTTCTCTCGACTTTATGACGCTTTTTTCTGGATTTGCACTATGCTGTGAACCATGCACTACGCAATCATGGAAACTCGTTTCGGCAGGTTTAATAGTCCGATCTGAACCTGCAATCGCAGACTGCCGCTCTTTGATTCGAGCAGATTTCAACTTCTTGGCAGCTTTGCTCTTTGCCAATGTACGTCCCTGTTCCACCGGGTCATTTGAAACTCTACTCACAGTCTGCTGTCCGATTTTTATTCTCGGAGCATCTTTTCCGGCAGTTTTCCGGTTCGTTTTCACTTGTTGTGCACGAATTGCAGCCTGCCGTTGCGATTGTTTCTGAGGTGTGATGTCATTTTCACCCCATGGCTGATTGGGCATCGCCGGCTCCTGCATCGGTTCCGCATATCGTTCCCTGCGCTGCTTGATTGCCGCTGTTCCTTTTTTCACTGCCAGTTTTGCACCAGCCGCAGCAACACGAGCAGTATCTTCCGCCGCATTTTCCGCTGCTCGTTGCACCTTGTCCCCAGCATAGGCATTGGGATTTTCCGAACGGTCATCTGTCAAATTTGTAAACTGTTCTTTGGAACGGATATATACCTCCTTCATGCGTTCTCCCGCAACCGCCGCCTTATCCAACGTCTTAATGCCTTGCACCTTTTCTCTTGTCTTGATCTTTGGCATTTTCCTACTCACCTCCATACGCAGAAACGGGCAGGATTACTCCTGCCCGTGTGCAAACTGACCCTCACCAGGTCGGGTCGTCATCAGCTCATACAGTTTCGTATTCTGCGGAAAACGGTTGATGAACGGCACCAGTGCGCTGCCATATTTAATCAGGCCGCAGCCTGCATCTGCGTTGGTGATATAGCTCATCTGCTCATTCGAGATATTCAGCAAATGCGCCAGCTTTTCACGGTCGGATGCTGCCTGATTGAGCATGACAATAAACTCCGAGTTAGAGAGCATGGTACTTGCCTGAACGGAATCCAGCAGATACTCCACATTCTGCGTGATAGCGGTCGGGTACGCATTTCTCTTTCGAAACTGCCGCCATGCCGAATTGAAAAAGGCCGCACTGAACTCGTTTTCAAACATGACATGGAACTCATCAATGAATACATGCGTGCGCTTGCCGCGTTTCCAGTTGAGCGTTACGCGGTTCAGCATGGTATCCGTAATAACCAGATGGCCGATCGGCTTCAACTGTTCACCCAGTCCATGAATGTCAAACACAACCACCCGCTTGTCCAGATTGACCGTGCTTTTATGACCGAAAATATCCAGAGAACCGGTGGTAAACAGCTCCAGTGCAAGCGCAATGTCCTTGGCCTTTTCTTCTGGCTGATCGAGCAGCATTTCACGCAGTGTTGACAACGTGGGCACTGTGCCGGACTGCTCCGCTTCCTGATATACCGCCGCAACGCATCGGTCAATGATGGACTTCTGCTGCGGACCGACACCGTTCGGGTCAATACGCTCTACCAGTGACATGATAAACTGCGATTTCACTACAATCGGGTTGTTCTCGCCATAGCCATCAACCATGTACATGGCGTTCAGTCTATCCTTACCGCCAGCCGAAACACGAATCACAGACGAAATATCGCCCATTGCTTCCGCAAGCGGCGCATATTCTCCTTCCGGGTCACAGATCAGGATATCATCATCGGTATTCAGAATCAGGAACGTAATCAGCTCCTTTGCATTGAACGATTTGCCGCTGCCAGGCACACCCAACAGAAATGCAGACTGGTTCAGCAGGTTCGCTTTATTGCACATGATGAGATTATGCGAAATCGCATTCTCTCCAAAGAAGATGCCGCCCTTATCCTGGATTTCCTGTACCTTGAACGGCATAAACACTGCAAGGCTTTCCGTTGTCAGCGTTCGAAAAACATCAATCCTGCGAGAGCCGATTGGCAGCACTGTATTCAGTCCATCAAGCTGCTGATATTTCAGCACAGCCAGCTGACACATATGCTTTCGGGCAAGCGCCTGTACGGTTTCTGTATCTGCGTCCAACTGCTCCTTGGTATCTGCCGTAAGCACCATTGTCAGCACTGCGAACATCATGCGCTGATCACGGGTGGTCAGGTCGTCAAGGAATTCCTTGCTCTCCTTGCGCTGAAGCTCCATATCATACGGAACAACAGCAGAGAAGTTGTTGTTTGCATTTTGGCGGCGCTGCCAGTTCGTAATGTTTGTTTCCACACCCAACAGGCGGCTCTCCACCTCATGCACTGCCTCATCGGTCGGAATGGGCAGAATATCAATGGAAAGCATCATATTGCGGTTCAGGTCAGTCAGTTCCGTAACCATGCTGTCCTTAATGTAGCTGGCATAGTCTTTGAGAAACAGCACCCGGCAATACTGATCGCCCAGAATCAGATGATCCTTGTTCTTTTCAATGGAGTCAGGGCAGATAAAATCCCGAATATCATGGCCCTTTCTCGCCATGCTCTTAATGTCGAAGTCAAACGTAGTTTCCTCACCGGCACGGTAAAAATCATGCAGCATACGCAGGCGTTCTGCCGCCGTCAGTTCCATACACTTGGAACCGAGCGCTGCAAAATGTGCCGACAGGTCAGCGCCAATGCGTGAAAAATACGTTCTTGCTTCCTCCACGTCCTTTCTGGCTACCGAGACCGTCAGGTATTTCTCCTGCATGATACCGTTTGCGCCCGTAGCCTTGTCCAGCAGCATCTGGTTATATTCCTTGCGGTACTGGTCCAGTCCGTCCTCCTTCATCGGCATTAGAATGGATTTTTCAAAGCTGGCGCGGTTCTGACGATGGTTATAAATCGTCAGTTTGGTAGTCGCGCCGCTGTCCAGACTGTTCAGCAGTTCCGAATAGGTCAGGAACATACTCTCCTTATCCTCGCGGGAGGCCACCAAATAGTTAATATCCGTAAACCGATACATCTTAGTGAACTTGCTGCCCACCTGAAAAATACCGTCCGGCCAGATGCGCCTGATAGGGATGACATCCTGCACTTTGCGAGGTACCTTGTAGCGTTCCTTATCCTGCTTCATGATGGTACGAATACTCTTAATCATGGTTCTTCATTCCCTCTTTCTCTTTCTTCTCCAGCTCAGGCTTTAACGCTTCATAATAGATATTATTCGACTGGAATCGAATGACTTTTGGCTCCAGCACTTCTGACCGCAGCCATGCCCATACAAACTGCTCGGCCGTCATACCGTGATATGTCACAAATCCCATAGCAGCAAACGGGGCAGCACCAAGGATACACATCCATGAAACCGTTTCTGTGCCGACATACGGTTTGAGGACAAAGTACAGCAGAATCGCTACACTAGCTGCAAGCACTGTAAACACGCACTGCCGCATAGACAGTCCGAAGAACATGGATTCGGTATAGTTCCGAATCTCTCGATTGATTTTAACTTCCAATGCCTTTCCCTCCTTACAGTCCCATCATCTCATGCACAATTCTGTCTGCCATTTTTATCGAGCCAACCAGAATCAGCATATTGAAAATCAGTTCGCCAATATAACTCCATACCATGGATGCTGCTGCCGCATCCACATCAACCACCGGCGGCGATGCTGCAAATACGCTGAATATAATGCAGGCAAGGACGATAATCGCTCCCTCCAGGCAAACCGCAGCATAACCTTTTAAGAAACTCTTACCGATGTTCTGGCTTGGTTCTCCTGCAAAGCTGGACAGCGGAATCGGCGCAATTGCCGTGTACATGAACATCTTAAAAAACCGCCCATAAACACTTAGAATCATCACAAAAGACAGCACCCAAATGAACAGTCCGCCGATCAGCGTGACGGCCCACAGAGGAATGCTTTCAAAAAAGCCGCATTCTTCTACGGCTGTAATAATCTCCTGTGGCAATACCGTCTGCTGTGCTCCTCCAAATCCTGCGGCATTCATAATCGAAGAAATAACGCCCTGTACAATATTGAGCAGAGCCAGCATCAATTCCATGCCGTAGGAAATCAGTCCTTTGGCAAGGGCGAACCGCACAAACAGCTTTACTGCGTGTTCAGGCTTCTTGATTTCCGCAAAGCTGCCGCAGGTTTTCATCACGCCAACCACAAAGAAAACCACCAGAAGCGCATATCCAATCGCCTGGAGTGCGCCATGAATGCTGACGATCACACTCCAAATCGCGCCGCCCTTAAAGTTTTCTGGCGACTGCGTAATGAGCAGCCAAATCTCTGACAGCTTATCATTCCATGTTTCCAGCGCATTGGTCAGGTTTTGTACGACCCAGTTATCCGACACTTCAAGCACCTCCTTCCGGGGCAGGCATCATGCCTGCCCCAAACTGTTGGATAACGTATCTTAGCCGCCGGTAATCAGCGTCAGGATTTCCTTGGCAAAGGTGATGACAATGCCGCCTGCCAGTGTCAGGAAGCCGTTAGAACGCTGAGAGGGGTCATGGGACTGAAGCGACAGACCTACCTGCACGATACCCCAGCCAAGCAGGATCAGACCAACAGCGCGAATCAGGCCGAAAATAAAATTGCTCAGGTTGTTGATCACTGCCAGCGGATCGTCTGCCG
>OGOQ01002750.1_pt1 | contig 10412 bp, 7 predicted proteins | sample 1552691 | NCBI WGS metagenome assembly OGOQ01 (sample SAMEA2580209, study PRJEB22360) | human gut metagenome | biome: human gut; feature: human-associated habitat; material: faeces | place: Denmark | collected 2008/2010
ATAAACGCTTTGAAGCCCGCCTCTATGAGCTTTTGGCAGAGATAAACAAGGAATGTGCCATTATCCTTGTCAGCCATGACATTGGCACGGTATTACAGCAGGTAAAATCTATCGCTTGTGTCAACGAAACGTTAGATTATCATCCGGACGCGGGTGTCACTACAGAGTGGCTGGAACGTAACTTCAACTGCCCTATCGAATTATTGGGGCACGGAACGTTACCGCACCGCATATTGGGAGAACATCACCATCATCACGATTAAAAAAGCCCGAAGGGCTCTGCTCATATTCGCTCATTAACATGCAGAAGAAGCTAAAATAGCTTCGTGCTTTCTATAGGCACACGGATGAAACTGGTAAAACGGATGACGACGGATCAGATTTTCTTACTTCCTGATTACCAATAAAAAAATCCGTTGTCATCTGCCCGATCTGTCTTATCCCCGTGTACCATAAAAATAGGATTCAGTTTGATTCAAATCAGATCAGTAACGAAGATCACAGCTCTATCTTTTCGGTGGCAGAAGTGCCTGTAAACAGCATCGTTACCGTTACTCGGTGTTATTCTTTGTCTTTCTCAGAAAAGAACGTTCCTTTTCTCGGTGCACAATCTTGTTTTAGATGTACATGTAAAGCTGTACGAGATGCACATGTCGTACTGTCCCACATGCACATGTCGTACCGCTTTACATGTACATCTAAAACAACGTTACACACCGAGGCTTCATACGTTACTCTACGAGAGGAGGCTTTATCCATTGGCGTACGATCCACCGAAGTAAATAAGAACACAGCAGCCGCCGGATTGTATAATCAGACTCTGCTAAGCTTGCACAGCACACTCCGTATTCATCCCCCCTGCCAGTATGTAAGAAATGCTCAGGGGATTACCTATACAAGCAACAAGTCGGTTTCTATAGCCTGGAATGATTGATAAATAGAAATCATGCTTTCTTCATCTGAATGAAGAAATGGCCTGCACCCAGATGGAATAGACGTCACTTCTATCTGGGTGTATCATTTTATAAAAGATAAAACAGCATAAGAAAGTGTTCGCAAATTTGCAAACAATTTAAAAAAGTACTATCTTTGTAACAACAAACAAGCTAATATGGTCGTTACATTTGAAAAAGAATATTTGCGTGACTTGTACGAAAAGGGTATATCCCCTGATAAAAAGCATCGGTTTCAACCCGAAATTATCAAAAACTACATACGTCGCATTAAAACGCTTGAAGAAGCTGATGAAATAGAAGACTTATTCAGTATCAATTCATTGAATTACGAAATCCTCACAGGTGACAAGCAAGGAATCTCGTCAATAAGAGTGAACAATCAATACAGAATTGAGTTTACTGTAACACATCAAGAGAGTGAGCCTGTTATAACAGTGTGTAACATATTAGAGTTGTCAAACCATTATAAATAAGTTCATTATGATTACAATAAAGGGAGTTTCCCCCCAAATGATAGCCAACAATCTCACACCATGTATGGCTACACATCCGGGGGATATATTGAAAGAAGAAATTGAATATCGTGGTATTTCACAACGGAGATTTGCTGCGCAAATCGGTATGTCTTATTCCGTATTAAATGAAGTTCTGAATGCCAAACGTGCTATTACAACTGAGTATGCATTGCTATTTGAAGCAGCCTTAGGCATCAATGCAAAGTTGCTCGTCAACATGCAAACGGACTATAATATGCAAATAGCGAAGCAAAATGCAAGTTTCATGGACAAACTAAATAATATCCGTAAAATAGCAGCACTATTATAAATCCGACCGCAGGCAGAACTTTGCATAAAACAGTCCTACAGGAGGCAGGAGACTACTTTACCTCCTGTCCCCTTCCTAAAATCTTATAATAATTATTACTTTTACTTCTATTGTACACGTAAATCATTATCTTTGCGCCCACTTAACATGTTAATGAATAAACATCTATCGTCTTAATGAAACAGTACAAAACCGTAAACAACCTAATCGGTTGGCTTACTTTCATTATTGCTGCCACGGTCTATTGCATGACAATAGAACCGACAGCCAGTTTCTGGGATTGTCCCGAGTTCATTACTACCGGCTATAAACTGGAGGTCGGACATCCGCCCGGCGCCCCTTTTTTCATGCTGACAGCCAATCTGTTCTCACAGTTTGCTTCAGATGCTACCACTGTAGCCAAAATGGTAAATTACATGAGTGCCCTGATGAGTGGAGCCTGTATCCTGTTCCTTTTCTGGAGTATCACCCATCTGGTACGTAAGCTGATTATCAAAGACGAAAACAATATTACCACCGGCCAGTTAGTTACCATCATGGGTAGTGGCCTTGTTGGTGCATTGGTATATACATTCAGTGACACTTTCTGGTTCAGCGCCGTAGAAGGGGAGGTTTATGCCTATTCTTCCCTGTTCACAGCCGTTGTATTCTGGCTTATTCTGAAGTGGGAAGATGTAGCCGACGAACCGCATAGCGACCGTTGGATCATTCTCATCGCTTATCTGACCGGATTGAGTATCGGCGTCCATCTGCTGAACCTGCTCTGTCTGCCGGCTATCGTACTGGTATATTACTATAAGAAAGTTCCCAATGCCAATGCAAAAGGCTCTCTGTTAGCTCTTTTCGCTTCTATGGTGTTGGTAGGAATCGTGCTTTACGGTATCGTGCCAGGCGTAGTAAAAGTAGGCGGATGGTTCGAGTTGCTTTTCGTCAACAGCATGGGCTTGCCATTCAATACCGGCGTCATTGTTTATATCATCATACTTGCCGCCAGCATTATCTGGGGAGTATATGAAAGCTATACCGAAACCAGCCGTGCACGTATGAATATCTCTTTCATGTTGACTATTGCCCTGTTAGGAATTCCGTTCTACGGACACGGAGTGAGCAGTGTTATCATCGGCATTATCGTACTTGCCGCATTAGGACTCTATCTGTTTGCTAAAAACCTCAATAAGAAATACCCGATTTCGGCCCGCAGTATGAACACCGCACTGCTCTGCACAATGATGATCATGGTAGGATACTCCTCGTATGCGCTTATCGTAATCCGTTCTACAGCCAATACTCCGATGGACCAGAACTCTCCGGAAGATATCTTCACGCTGGGCGAATATTTAGGACGTGAACAGTATGGTACACGCCCGTTATTCTACGGACAAGCTTACTCTTCAAAGGTGGCCCTGGAAGTGAAAGACGGATACTGCATCCCTGTAGAGGCAAACAGCACAACCAAATACATTCGCAAAGAAAAAACATCGCCGGACGAAAAAGATTCGTATGTTGAAGTACCGGGACGTGTAGAATATCAATATGCACAGAACATGCTCTTCCCGCGTATGTATAGCAGTGCACATATTCCGCAGTACAAAGGCTGGGTAGACATCAAAGGATATGACGTGCCCTACGATGAATGCGGCAACGCAATTATGGTCAATATCCCCACACAGTGGGAAAATATCAAGTTCTTCTTCCGCTACCAGCTCAACTTCATGTACTGGCGTTACTTCATGTGGAACTTTGCCGGACGCCAGAACGACATCCAGGGTAGCGGCGAAATAGAACATGGCAACTGGATTACAGGTATTCCTTTCATCGACAACTGGTTGGTAGGCGATCAAAGCTTGCTTCCGCAGGAACTGAAAGACAATAAAGGACACAATGTATTCTACTGCCTGCCCCTGTTATTAGGTCTTATCGGACTATTCTGGCAGGCATACCGCGGTCAGAAAGGCGTACAACAATTCTGGGTAGTATTCTTCCTGTTCTTCATGACAGGTATTGCCATTGTGCTCTACCTCAACCAAACTCCCAGCCAGCCCCGCGAACGTGACTATGCTTATGCCGGTTCGTTCTACGCGTTCGCTATCTGGGTCGGTATGGGTGTAGCAGGTATCATCAAACTGCTGCGCGACTATACCAAGATGCAAGAATTACCGGCTGCTATTCTTGTCTCTGCACTCTGCCTGCTGGTACCCATTCAGATGGCAGGTCAGACCTGGGATGACCACGACCGTTCAGGACGCTATGTAGCCCGTGACTTCGGACAAAACTACCTGATGTCCTTGCAGGAAAGCGGAAATCCGATCATCTTTACCAATGGTGACAACGATACATTCCCTCTGTGGTACAACCAGGAGACAGAAGGTTTCCGTACAGATGCCCGCACCTGTAACCTGAGTTATCTGCAAACAGACTGGTATATTGACCAGATGAAACGCCCTGCTTATGACTCTCCGTCACTGCCGATCACCTGGGACCGTGTTGAATACGTAGAAGGAACAAACGAATATATACAGATACGCCCAGAGATTAAAAAGACAATCGACGCTCTTTACGCACAGGCAGACAGTAGCGGTAACCCGGAAGCATTGCAAAATATCCACAACGAATTCGGTGAAGATCCGTATGAACTGAAGAATATCCTTAAATACTGGATACGTTCAGACAAAGAGGGCCTGCATGTCATCCCGACAGACAGTATCGTCATCAAGATTGATAAAGAAGCGATACGCCGCAGTGGCATGAAGATTCCGGAAGCTTTGGGCGACTCTATCCCCGATCATATGAATATTCTGCTGAGAGATGACAATGGAAACCCGAAACGTGCCCTCTATAAGAGTGAACTGATGATGCTTGAGATGCTGGCAAATGCCAACTGGGAACGTCCTATGTATATGGCTATCACCGTAGGCAGAGAAAATCAGTTAGGTATGGACAAGCATTTCGTTCAGGAAGGACTCGCCTCTCGCTTCACACCGTTTGAAACCAAGAAATTGGGGGCAACGATTGACAGCGAGAAGATGTACGACAACCTGATGAATAAGTTTAAATTTGGTGGTATCGACAAGCCAGGCATCTATATCGATGAAAATGTGATGCGCATGTGCTATACACACCGCCGTGTTTTCGCGCAGCTCATCGAACAGCTGATGAAGGAAGGTCAAAAAGACAAAGCCCTCGCTGCTTTGGATTATGCCGAGAAGATGATTCCTGCTTACAACGTACCTTATGACTGGCAGAACGGCGCCGTACAAATGGCGGAAGCCTACTATCAGCTGGGACAAACCGAGAAAGCAGACAAAATTATGGATGCATTGGCCAATAAGGCGATTGAATACATGACCTGGTATCTCAGTCTGGACGATTCACAATTCTTCGTATCAACCCGGGAATTCGAGTATCACATAGCCTTACTGAATGAAGAGCTGAAACTCATGGAGAAATATAAATCGAAACTGTCAGAAAACTATTCCGGCAAACTGGACGAACTGTACGGCATGTACGTCTCCCGTGTAAAAGGAACGAGATAGAAAGATGTTTATAGAGCAACCACCGTGGTTTTTCCGCATTTTATACCCGAAAGCTATCTTCCGGATGAACCCTGACGAAAAAGCAGTTTACCTGACTTTCGATGACGGGCCTATTCCGGAAGTAACTCCCTGGGTATTAGATCTGTTAGATCAGTATGAGATCAAAGCCACTTTCTTTATGGTAGGCGACAATGTACGTAAGTATCCGGATATTTTCCGGATGGTGATTGAACACGGACACCGGATCGGTAACCACACCTTCAATCACATCCGTGGATTCGAGTACTCTGCTAATGATTATCTGGAAAATACGGATCGTGCGAATCAAGAGATGAAGACCGATCTTTTCCGCCCGCCACACGGACACATGGGATTCAAGCAATATCACGCGCTGAAACAGTACTACAGCATTATCATGTGGGATCTGGTAACACGTGACTATAGTAAGAAAATGCGTCCCGAACAGGTGTTGGCAAACGTAAAACGCTATGTACGGAATGGTTCCATCATCACGTTTCACGATTCGCTGAAATCCTGGAATAACGGGAACCTCCAGTACGCTTTGCCGCGTGCCATCGAGTTTATGAAAGAACAAGGCTACGAATTCAAGATGCTTCCACACTTCCCGCATGGGGAGGTTCGGCAAGCGGACAGGTAACGAAAAATAAAAAGACAGGATGGGAGAAGTTATTCTTTCTGCTAAACAAATAAAAGCCGAAGCTCTGCGCCTCGGCTTTTCTGCTTGTGGGGTGGCACCGGCAGAAGCGGTAAACAAAACCGTTTCCAATGCCTTTTGCCACTGGCATTCGCACGGCATGCAAGCAGGAATGAATTACATGGGCAATCACCTCGAAAAGCGCCTCGATCCCCGTTTACTAGTAGAAGGAACACGTAGCATTGTATCCGTAGCCCTCAACTATTACCCTTCCCGATTCTTACGAGAAGACCAGTATCAGTTTGCCTGGTATGCATACGGCAAAGATTACCACGATATCATGAAAGCCCGGCTGACCGCCTTACAGGAATATATCTCCGCACACTCTCCCCTACCCTTACAAAGCCGTATATTCTGCGATACAGCTCCCGTATTAGAGCGTTACTGGGCATGGCGTGCCGGATTGGGTTGGATAGGTAAAAATACCCAGCTTATTATTCCGCATGCCGGTTCCTGCTTCTTTTTAGGAGAAATATTTCTCAGTGCAGAAGCAGACGAATACGACCAACCGTTAACAAGCCGCTGCGGAAACTGTACCCGGTGTCTTGATGCCTGTCCGACAAAAGCGCTGGAAGCCCCTTTTTTGCTCAATTCAGGCCGTTGCCTGTCTTATCTTACCATTGAGCACCGGGAAGCTATTCCGCCCGCAGAAGGCAAAAAAATGGGCAATAAGATATATGGCTGCGACGAATGCCAGAAAGCCTGTCCCTGGAACAGATTTTCCACTCCCTGCCAGACACCGGAATTGCAACCCACTGACGCCTTCATGCAGATGGAAAAAAAGAACTGGCATGCACTGACAGAAGAACAATACAGAGTAATCTTTAAAGGAAGTGCGGTAAAAAGAGCCAAGTACACAGGCTTAATGAGAAACATACATCAGGTGGAAAGTAATAACAAGGATGAAGTACAAACATTGCCAGACGTGTAAACATAAACATGAGACGGGATTAACAGTATCTGAGAAAATGTAAACATAGAATGCCAAACAGAAGCCGTACTTTTAGGACCTACTTTAATCTTAAAAACAACGCATCATGAAGACAATGACTTATCTTGGATTCTTATCAGTTCCTCTATGCTTCTGTCAGCACCTACAGGCACAAAACAACTCCCGGCAAACAAATCCCCCCAATATTATTTTCATCCTTGCAGATGATATGGGCTATGGCGATGTCTCGGCATTCAATGAACATTCCGGCATTACTACCCGGAACCTGGATGAAATGGCCGATAACGGAGTCTCTTTTACCGATGCTCACTCCTGCTCGTCCGTTAGTACGCCTACCCGCTATGGGATTATCACCGGAAGATATAACTGGCGTTCAAGCCTTAAAAGCGGTGTATTATATGGATATTCACGCCCCATTATCCCTACTACGCGAAGCACAATGGCTTCTATGCTAAAACAAAACGGATATACCACAGCCTGCATCGGAAAGTGGCATTTAGGTTGGAACTGGGGTACAAAAGCCGGACACGAAAAACCAAATGCCAATGCACTGGCAGAGGAAGATGTGGATTATAGTAAACCCATCACGAACGGCCCTGCCGATTTAGGATTTGATTATTTCTACGGCTTCTGTGGCTCATTAGACATGGCTCCTTATGTCTATGTAGAAAATAGCCAGCCTACTACCACTCAGATACAAACCATCGCCAAGTCAGGAGGGTCTGCCATGTGGCGGGCAGGTGCCATAGGCTCCGACTTCTCACACCAGGAGTGCTTGCCCAACCTTACCCGCCGGGCCGTAGACTATGTAAATCAACACGCCCAAAACAAGCAGCCGTTCTTCCTGTATCTGCCTCTTCCTGCACCACACACACCTATCCTTCCGGACGAAAGATTTAAAGGGAAAACCGGGTTAGGAGATTATGGAGACTTTGTGCTAATGGTAGATGATGTGGTAGGACAGATCCGGAAAGCGCTCAAAGACAATAATATCTCCGAAAATACCATCCTAATATTTACCACAGACAATGGTTGCTCACCGGCCGGAGGTATTGACAAGATGGCACAGAAAGGACATCGTGCCAATTACATATGGAGAGGTATGAAAGCCGATCTTTTCGACGGAGGACACCGTGTCCCTACCATCGTAGAATGGCCCCAAAGAGCTGGAAAAGGCAAATGCAACCAAACGGTCTGCCTAAACGACTTTTATGCAACGTTCGCAGCACTGAACCAATATCAGATAAAAGAGAATGAGGCAGAAGATAGTTACAACATTTTGCCATTGATCGAGAATCCCGGTTATCCCCAAACAATCCGGGAAGCCGTTGTACACCATTCCATCCGTGGTGAGTTTGCCATACGCAAAGGCGAATGGAAACTACTTTGTTCACCCAGTTCAGGAGGTTGGAGCTACCCGAAACCAAATGTAGACAAAGAAGTCATTGCTACACTGCCTCCTATTCAACTCTACAATATGAAACAAGATCCGGGAGAGAAAAACAATGTATATCAGGAACATCCGGAAGTGGTACAAGAATTAAAACAGCTGTTACAGAAGTATATACAAGACGGAAGAAGTACCCCGGGAACAGTTCAGAAAAACGATGCGACCAACAAATGGGAACAGATAAAAGGCATTATGCAGGATGATTAAAGAGAGGGGAGTTAAGAGAAGGAAGAAGGGAGAATGGAGAGGGGAGAAGGAGCTGCGCTATTACGCTGCATAGCACTTCTCCCCTCTCCATTCTCCCTTCTTCCCTTTAAATAATTACTGTACTGTTACAGTCAGCGGAGCACGCAATTTCTGTGCAAATGCAGCTACATATTCATTCCATGCATCGGCAGTCTTGATATCAGCCTTATCCCATGCAGAACCCCAATAATAAGTATATTCAGAGCCCGGTTCATAGTCACTGGCAGCCAGTACATGACCATCTGCACCACCACGCAATTCTTTCTTCTCTTTTTCAGGGAAAAGAACCACTTTGGCGTCTTTCACTGTAGCAGGGAAAGCAGCACCCACAAAAATCTTTCCGTTATTATTGTTCACATTATCCGTCGGATCCACATAAGTAATATAACCATTGGCAGCATCTGTCACAACGGCACCGTCCGGTTCGTGAAGAACAATACCGGTAGCAACAGGCATTGTTTCTTTCAGATTACTGTAAGCAACAACAGTCTTGTTCATATGTGAGCCAGCATCCAAAGAGATCAGACGAGTCTCTATAACGTCAGAATTATCCTTTACTGTCAGCGGGTTATACACCAGTTTCACTGTGAAACGCAACGGACCATTGTCAAGTATTTCCTGTGTTGCATAGCAATACGGATAGATAATCGAATCACCCGACATCAAAGCGGCCGTACCTCCTCCGAGCGTAGGACCTACTTTATAGCAATCCAGACCGTTACCATGATCTACATGATAAGAAACAGAACGATAAAGTTCACTTGCTGCTTTAGGATCTGTCTTTTTCAGTTCGGCTATCTTGGCACGCTTTTCAGGATTAAGCTCTTCAGCATACAGAGATTCCAAAATCGGCTCCGTAGTATTATACTTCGTAAAAAGATCATAGCCAAAACCACGTTCTCCACGAGCCTGCAAAGCAGGACCATAAGCACGGAATCCGCCAAGATCATTCTCCCAGGCTACGTCGTCCAGACGTTCGGGGTAGTATTTACCGCAAGCAATGACATCAAAAGGTGCCGGTGTGCCCGGTTGAATGGTATAAGTAACCACACTGTTTCCCCCTACCGTAACGGGGAAGACCACCTTCTCATCATACGTCACCTGATAAGGCACTTGCTGACCGTCGACGTCAAGCACCACAATCTGTGCCGTATCCGCCAGTTTCAATTTAGCGACCACATCGCTCATCGGCACTTCAACCATCTCCCCTGCCCGTTCAAGAGCCAAAGAATTGGTCACTGTGACTGTCATTGACTGCTTGCTGTCGGCACAAGAAGCAAAACCAATCAAGGCTACAACAAACAGAATTAATATCTTTCTCATAATTAGTCTACATTGAATGAATAACATATACTTTGCAAATCAGAGGCTATTATATCCGGCATGTTGGATGTATAGCTCCAACGCGTCAGCTATATATATCCAACGTGTTGGAGCTATATGTTCAACACGTTGGGCATATATGTCCAATAAATCGGCCATATAGCTCCTGCAAAGGGAATAATAAAAAATAAGGTGACAGATGAAAAGAGGATGCTCTTTGCCATTCTATCACCTTACCGGAATTTCTTCTATCAGCTATTATTTCGGTTGTTTTCCGATATAAGCAAGAATACCACCATCTACGTAGAGAATGTGACCGTTAACAGCGTTAGAAGCTTCAGAAGCAAGGAACACGGCAGGACCTGTCAGTTCTTCCGGATCCAACCAACGACCGGCAGGGGTCTTAGCGCAG
>OGOQ01002769.1_pt1 | contig 10352 bp, 2 predicted proteins | sample 1552691 | NCBI WGS metagenome assembly OGOQ01 (sample SAMEA2580209, study PRJEB22360) | human gut metagenome | biome: human gut; feature: human-associated habitat; material: faeces | place: Denmark | collected 2008/2010
CAAGGTAACCACCATATCCACCTTCCTGACGCCTTCATAGTCGGCAATATCGCCTTCTAAAAATGTCAGCTTGTCATAGCCGTATTTCCTGCCCAGTTCATTGCAGTGACGGATGACATCCTTTTTTAAGTCCAGGCCGATAATCCGTATATCATAACCCTTCCTCTCATGCAGATAATAATACATGGCAAACGTCAGGTAGGACTTCCCGCAGCCAAAATCCAGGATCGTAAGCTCCCGGTCCTCATCAAGGACAGGAAGGATATCCTCGATAAACTCAAGGAAACGATTGATCTGGCGGAATTTGTCGAATCTTGCATGGACGATCCTTCCTTCCGGCGTCATAACTCCCAAGTCCTGAAGAAATGGCACCGGCACGTCCTCTTCCAGAATGTACTGCTTCTTTCGGTTATGGCTTAGATCCACACTGGCCGGCGTACCTTTTGCAGCCTTCCTCTTCACCGTTACCTTGCCCTTCTTGCTTACCAGCACCGTATAAGCATATTTCTTCGTCTCCATCTGCATCTGGCGCATATTTTCCATGTACCCAAGCAGAAACTGGCAGGTTTCACCGGGATCGGCGTTTTTATGAAATACCTGATTGTTCCGGAATATCTCCAACTGGAACACCAACTGCTCCTTCTTAAGCAAAGGACGCACCTTAATCTTGGATGCCTCCTCCTTTTGCCGTGGATTGCTCAGAACTGCTGAGATAAACTCTATATTTAGATTTTCCTGTAATAATTTTCTTAATTCATCCATAATATTATTATTGTAATGTTTTTTTTCAATAAGCGCAAGTAGGGCGCAGCACTTTTGAAAAGTGCCGCGTCCATATTTACTCATTTGCAGCATTATGCTTCTGTCTGTCCGTCATTTATCCGTCCATCATCTGCAGGCTCGTTATCTGCCTTTGCCAATACGATGGGGAATGTGATCGTTACTCTGAACAGATCGCCATCCACATACAGGTCGAATTTTCCTCCCTGCATCTGTGTGAGCGTCTTGGCCCTGATTTACAGTAGCACGGCAAAGAGAATAGTTCGGATCATGTTTGTTCAGCCAGTAGTACTCATCCAGTACAGAGGCGCCTGGTTTTTCCAGGGAAGGAATGCTGTGGAAAAGATCCCAGAGACATTCGAAGTGATTCTCCATCTCACGGCCGCCTCGCATGACGTATCCTCGCATCGGATCAAAAATACCGTCGCATGCACCGCCTGCAATGTCCATCGCTTCCAGGATGTGAATGTGGTCACCAGGCATCTGCGCGTCTCTTACAAGGAAGCAAGCTGCTGCCAGAGCCGCAAGTCCGCTTCCTACCAGATATGCATGCTTGTCATCTACGCCTTCCGGTTTCTCTGGGCGGGCAAATGCTTCGTAGTTACCGTTTGTATAATAAATGCCCTTGCTGTTTTTCTCATTTTTGCCACGCTCTGTATTGCGGTAATTCGGGTCTACGTGTGCTTCTATGATCTGTTTCTCTTCGCGGCTCTTGTTTGCCAGAACTGCTGCTCCTGCACCTGCTGCAGCAAGTGCTGCCATACCTAATACGGAATGTTTTTTCTTTGACATAAAAATTACCACCTTTCTGAAATTTGCCGTTACATTATTTCCGGCTATCTGTGTTTATTCTTGTTTTAACTTTTCGAATCAGCTTCTAAGCTTTCTCAGTTTTGTTTCCTAACCTTCAGATAAAAAGCTTTTATTTGACTAATTCGAAATTCTGCTGCCTTTTATTTAGTATTTCCTGTTTCTGAGTGTATTCTACGTCAAAAAATAATTTTCCTCAATTTACAAAACAAGACGGATGACAAAAAACTTATCATCCGCCTTACTTTGTAAAGTTGATTTCGAAAACTTTATGTCCCGCCCTTTCAGGATTAAAGCTGCTATGCCATAGTTATCCCTTATTTTCCGGATAAACTTAATCTTTATTGCCCTTCCTTCTCCATATTCCGCAGAGAATTCCCAATATTTCCATGCATGGTCACGCAGACCATATTCGCGATTTCTTCCGGGGCTTCCTTCATTCCTCTCTTGATCCAGTCAAGCATAACACCTACGAAACTATATTTGTAAAAATCCGCAATAAATTTCTTCTGTTCCTCTGTAACCATCAGGTTCTCGCTCTGCTCTTCCACCACTCCTTCGATCAGCTGATAGGTCAAGCCGTACAGATAATTTTCCACCTGCTCTCGTTTCACAGAGCGATACACGTTCAAGATAAATGGTTTATTTTCCAAAACAGCCTCAAAAATCTGCTGAAGCCCTTCCTGCCAGGTGTCGTAAGTCTTTTTTCCCTGCAAAGCCCGGGAAGCGTCCTCAATACAGGACCATTCTACCAGGTCATAAATGTCTTTAAAATGATAGTAAAAAGCCATTCGGCTAATTCCGCAATCTGTAGTCAGGTCGCTGATGGTGATCTTGTCCAGAGGCTTCTGAAGGAGAAATTTCTTCAAAGACTCTTCCAGTGCATTTTTTGTGATATTGTTCATTCAGATGTGCTCCTCTTGATGATTTTATTATGCAGTACGGCATCATGCAATCCATGAGGTCCGCACAGATTCTAGAGCGTGTTTGAAAAATCATTCCTGCAATCTGCAGGCTCTAAGGATTTTATAAATCCTTTTTGATTTTTTGTCAACAGGAGCATTGTTGAAAAAGCCGCTTTCACACCATTTTCACAAAGAAAGGCATGGGAAAAGCCCCCTTTCGCGGAGGGCACATAAAGTGCTTTTCCAGAAAGGGGGCTAAGGGGAAGCCTTATTTCATTATATCTTTTTCATCTTTCTTTTTGAGAAAAATGATAAGAAGGATTGCAGCGGAGGCTGCGAAGAGCATAAATGCAAGCTGGGTAAGAGGTGAATCGTCACCGGTCTTGACGCCATTTGTTGTAACTGCCCTGTCCTCTGGCTGCTGTGTGATCTGAGGAGCCTGGGTGGGCTCTGCAGGAGCTTCTGTAGGTTCCTGTGCCGGCTCTGCTGTCGGTTCCGGTTCTTCCTTTCTGGATGTGTTGATAATAAGGACTGTTGCATCTTCTGATGTCTCAGAAAGTGTTACAAAGCCGTCATTGATTTCCACATCATATTCAAAGGTATCGTTCAATGCTACCGGTGTACCATCTGCTGTAACCTCCGTTACATACAGTTTTATTTCTTCGCCGCCTACAGGAACTGTAACTTCTGTTTTTGCTGTTGCAGTGGATTCACCGTCCATAACAAGCGGAACAATGTTCTGGCTTACGCCGTCTGCAAGCTGTGTACAGTCTTCATCTTTGAAAATTCCTGCATAGAAGGTCTCTTCAGATTTCAGGTCTTCGCCATTTTTCTTAACAACCGTCTTATTAATTGTGATTGTTTTCACAATATAGTACTCGTCTGGCAGAAGCAGGAACTGATTATCAAACTGGAACTGTGCTGCTGTTCCGTTCTCCGTAATCTCTACTTTATTACCTGCCTGATACTGTGCTACATAAGAACCATTGTTGTAAGTACCCTCTGCAACAACTTTGCCTTCTGCGTCGGTCTCTGCTACATAGTAGGTACCGCGTTTCAGCTGGTCAAATGTTACCGAAGAGGTTCCCTGATTTTCATCAAAGTGAATCATCTTTGTATCAGCTGCCTTCTGAGTCATTGCCTCGTCGGAGAACAATGTCACATAGAAGTCTGCTGCACGGACTGCAAGGAGTTCACCCTGGATATTGGTAAGCCGTTTTGTTACTGTAATGCTACAATTTGCTGGATCTTCTGTTGGAACTTCTTTCTCATCTTTGCCTTCCGGTTTCGGGGTGTCGGCCGGATTCTCCGGTACATCACCTGTTGCGGTTGCTGTATTGAGAATGGATTTTCCAAGGTCAGATTCTTTCACCTGATAGGTGTAGGTTACGGTCTTTGCCTCTCCTGCTTCCAGGATGCCAAGGTCAAAGCTCTGGCCTTCTGCAAGCTGGATTCCTTCCAGACTATCTGTGATCTTCACATTTGTGAGTTTCACGTTTCCGGTATTGGTTACAGTTACGCTGTAGGTAATGATGTCGTTCAGGTCTGCTTTTCCTGCTTTGTCTTTCTGGGTTCCATCTGCTGCTGTGATGGAAACAATGTCCTTCTTCACTTCAAGCTTCGGATTTTCTACCGGGTTATCTGTGTTGTCTCCTGGCTTCTCGCCATCTGGATCCTCTGGGTTTGCAGGAGTTCCTACTGCTGCGTTGCTGATCGTATTGCCTTTATCCGCTTCCTGTACCACGTAGTCATAAGTAATGGTTGCTTCTGCTTTTGGTGCAAGGCTGCTGATTGTGAAAATTGTTACCTTTCCATCCTGCTTACTGTCTGCGCCCTGGATGTTGGAAATCATTCCGGCTGCATTCAGAGTATCTGTGATCTCTACATTTTCCAGAGTCTGGTTTCCTGTGTTGGTCACGGTGAGGGTGTAGTGGATGGTTTCGCCTGCTTTGAACATTCCGTTTTCGTGAGTGCTCTCACTGGATTTCTTGGTGAGTGTATAGCTTCTTACCGGATTAACGGTGGTTACTGTATCAGTGTTCTCAAATGGCTTACCGCCCTCGAATTCCACTTTTACCGTATTTACAAAGCTTCCGTTGGCAATGTCTGCCTCTGTAATCTTATAGGTTGCTGTTGCTGTAACAGTTTCACCTGCAGGAACCTTCTCAACTGTGAGAACGTTCGGAGTCTCCTGCGGTGCACCTTCGATCACAACACCAGGAAGTTCAATGATCCTTACGGTTTTCGCTTCGTCATAGATATTCTTTACATTGATTGTAAAGGTAACAGTCTCATCCAGATCATAGGTTTTATCCTCATGGGTCTTTGTTACAACCTGGCCTGGATCTACCGGATCTTCTTCACTTCCGTCTGTAACCTTCAGAAGTCCTGCAAGAAGAATAATGGAATAGTTCTTTGTCACATCCTGTGCTTCTGTCTCGCTGCCCTCAGCTTCCTGGCTTGCTGCATTTGCAAAAATCTTCAGATCTGTGATCTTATTCTCGCTTTCGCCAACCAGTGTCTGGCTTCCTTCTACATGTGCGATTTCCTGCTGGCCATCTGCCAGAGTTCCATCTGCCAGTTTCCATGTAGGAACCGTAAGCTCCTCGCCGTCATATTTCTTCTCGCCGCTGTCAGCCTGGAAGGTTACCTGGCGTCTGGTGATTTCAAGAGCTCCGTCCTCCACCTTAAACACAACGTTTGTAAAGTTCGGGTTGATGTTCTGGAAATCTTCTGCCTTCAGCTCCATATCGTAGGTTCCGGCATCTGTTCCTTTTACCTCAGCATTTCCAGTGAATGTGAAATCTTTGTCCGTATACAGCTTGTTACTGATGTCTGCTACAGTGTAGCCGGTAACTGTTTTCTCTGTTCCGTCATAGACTTCTGTACCACTGTTTTCTTTCAGTGTTACCACAACCTGATCTGTTACAGGTGTAACAAGCAGGCTGCCATTCTTAGTTTCAATGGTGTAGTTGTCAGCGTTGGTATTTTCATTCAGCTTATAGGTGAATGTATTCTCGCTGTTACCTACAGTTGTCTGGGTTCCTGTTACATCATAGGATGCGCCTTCGCCCTTGACAAATCCATCGCCACTTACCGTTACATCCTTTGCTGTTAACTCTGTTCCATTGTAAACCTTCTGGGCACTTGCACTGGTAAGAACCAGATTACGTTTTTCGATTACGAGAGAACCATCAATTACATGGAAGGTAACTTTTGCAAAGTTCTTATTGGTATTTGTGAAGTTCTCTTCACTCAGCCCCATCATATAAATATCTGCATTTGTTCCTTTTACAAGAGCTATACCATCAAAAGTGAAATCGCTTTCTTTATACAAAGGACTGGTGATGGATACTGTGTAGCCTTTTACTGTTTTCTCTGTTCCATCGTACTTCTGAGTATCTTTGTTACCTGTGATTGTTACTACTACTTCATCTTCGCTGGAGGAAACAGTAAGGATTCCTTCAAATGATGTGATGTTGTAGTTATCCGTTTTGGTATTATCTTTCAGCTCATAGCTAAAGGTATTGTTGCTGAAGCCTGCCTCTGTCTGACTTCCGGTTACGTTGTATACTGCACCTTCTCCTTCTGCAAAGCCGTCACCGCCAACTGCCACATTGTCATTGGTCAGCGGCTTTCCATCGTATGTCTTGCTGTCTGTTGCACTGGTCAGAGTCACATCTCGTCTGGAAATATTCAGAGTTCCGTCTACGATTTTGAAGGTAACACTTGCGAAGTTATGGCTTATGTTGTTAAAGTCAGATGGTTTCAGTTCCATGTTGTAAATGTCTGCATCTGTTGCTTTAATAACATCATTTCCACTAAATGTAAAGTCATTTTCTGTATACAGTTCATTGTCTATTGCTACGTCATAACCGGTTACTGTTTTCTCAGTGCCATCATATTTGGCGCTGTCACTGTGTTCGGTAATGGTGACAATTACGTTATCTGTAACCGGGGTTACCTTAAGGGTTCCCGGAGTAGTTTTGATATTGTAGTTGATTGCCTTGGTGCTGCTGTTCAGTCTGTAAGTGAATTCATTATCACTTGATCCTGCATTTGTCTGGCTTCCGGTTACATCATAATCTGCGCCTTCTCCAGGAACAAACTGGTCACCTGCGATCAGAATGTGATTCTTAGTCAGCGGAGTTCCGTCGTAAACTTTCTCGTCAGAACCACTGATCAGTTCCACATCTCGTTTGGTAATCTCAAGCTGTCCGTCTACAATTTCAAATACTACATTTGCAAAGTTTTTATTCTTGTTTGTAAAGTCTTCTGCTTTCAGATTCATCGGATATGAACCAAAGTCAGTTCCTTTCGCTGTAGCATCTCCGCTGAAGGTGAAATCAGTTTCTTTATAGAGGGTGTTGTCAATTGCTGTGTCATAACCTGTAACAGATTGTTCCGCTCCGTTGTATTTCAGGGAAGCGCTGTGCTCTGTGATGGTTATGGTTACTTCGTCAACAATTGGAGTGATCCTGAGGGTTCCAGGTTCATACTTAATATCGTAGTTTTCCGCTTTATAGCCAGTTTTCTGAGTAAAGGTAATTTCATTCCTTACATCCTTATCACTTACATTTAAAGCACTTCCAATTGCTTTGACATCAGACACTTCGCCATTTACGAAGCCATCCCCACCTATAGTTACATCCGGACGGATTAATGGAGTTCCGTCGTAAACCTTAGCAGCACTCTCGCTGGTAAGAGTTACAGAACGTGGGATAACCTCTACATAACCATCCGTAACTACGATTGTTATATTTGTGAAATTCGGATTTCCATTTGCGAAAGCGTCTGCCTTCAATCCCATAAATGTGGTTCCTGCATCTGTTCTTTCTGCAAAAGCACTGTCATTACCAATGACTTCAATATCGTCTTTTTGGTAAACACCAGATGTGTCTTCCACAATATTGATAACATAGCCTTCTGCCACTTTCGGAGTGCCATCATATTTCTCACTTGCATGATTTCCAATGATTTCAACTTTTACTTTTGTGGTAACCGGGGTAATTGCAAGTTCTCCCTCAACCTGTTCAATGGCATAATTATCTGCATTGAATTTTCCTTCAACAGGTGTAAAAGTAATTGTGTTTGGTTTTGGACTGTCGACTACATTTGTAACGCTGCCGATTGCTTTGATATCTGTTACTTCACCATCTACGAAGCCACTTCCAGTTACGGTTACATTTGAATTGGTTAATGGAGTTCCGTCGTAAATCTTGCTGGCACTGGCGCTGGTGAGGAGTACAGAACGTTTATTAATCGTTACAGTTGCTTCTCCCTGAACGGATTTGTAACCATACAGGCTCGCCTCAAATTTCACAGTTGCCGGAGTATCTGCCACATCCCTGTATTCAGGTGATTCGTCCAGATCATATGCATTTGTCTTTTCATTCCAATATTTGATTGTTATATTTGGATTCTCAATTTCTGCATTTTTAATCCGTGCTGTCGCTGTTACTCCATAGCTGTTTCCATCGTATTCCTTTACTACATCTGCTGCACTTACTGTCAGACCATTTTCATTTTCGAAGATGGCAAAGTCTGCGGGGATAATAGTAAAGGTGTAGTTGGTATATTCTTTTTCCAGAGCTTCTTTGCTGTTCTGGATACTCAGCACATTCTCATGAACCTTTATAGTATCGTCTCCTGCATCACTTCTGATTACTGCAAGATCAAGATCTTTAAGCTCATCTCCTACACTGTTTTCCAATGTTGCCAGGTCAAAGGCAGGATCTGAATTTCCGTATACCTTGCTGGACTCTTTGGCTTTGATGGTTACCGGGCGTCTGGCAATTTCAAGAGTTCCATCTACAATTACAAATTTTACATTTGTAAAGTTTTTGCTGATATTCTCGAAATCCGCTGCCTTCAGTTCCATATTGTAACTTCCTGCATTAGTTCCTTCTATAACCGCATTTCCGTTGAAACTAAAATCTTTTTCAGAGTACAGCGTATTGCTGATATTCGTTACATCGTATCCTGTTACGGTCTGTTTGTTTCCGTCATAAACACCTGTACCGCTGTGTTCTGTGATCGTAACTACAACCTCGGTGTCAACTGGCTTCACTTTCAGTTTTCCATATTTTTTTTGGATTTCATAGTTTTCTGATTTGGTATTTTCCTTCAAAGTATAATCAAATACATTGTCAGATTCTCCTGCTTCTGTCTGTGATCCTGTCACTCCATAGGAAGCAATACCTTCTCCTTCTACGAATTCATCTTCTCCACCAACTACAATAGTGTCATTCGTCAGTGGAGTTCCGTCATAGAATTTTTCGTCCTTTGCACTTGTAAGTGTTATTTTACGCTGTGTAATACTTATCTTTGCTTCTACTGCAGGTCCCACATTTCCATTATTAACAACACGAACCTTTATTACAGTAGTTCCGCAATCTTTATATTTCGGAAGATTGGTAAAATTGTCATTGAGATCAGTCCACTGACCGTCTCCGATCTGATATTGAATCACATCTCCCTCAATACCAGGCGCTGTAATAGTGATGGTATGCTCCTGGCCATCGTACTTGCCAGTATAATCCTTTACAAAAAGAGACTCTCTGTTATAATAAACTTTAAGGACTAAACCACCGCCTTTTACTACAGCTCCACTGCGCTCGATTTCTCCACTTACACAAGTAAACCCAGTATAACCTTTAGGTGTCGCAGATACCCATGCACCAATCTTTTCTGCACCCTGAAGTTCAAATTCTTTCTTATAGTAAGTTCCATCTGGGTTCTGAAGCCAATGTTCTACTGTGTATGTTGCTTCTGGGGCTACATACGTGAAAACGATCTCAGTAGTCTGGCCTTTAATTGCCTGTACTACCGCCGGAGAAGTTAACTGATAACCCTCAAAAACCTTATATACAACAGTTTTCATATTATCAGTTGTGGTCACAGACTCTGCTGTTTCTATTTCTTTTCCACTCTCATCTACATAGCGAATCGTATAAGTCCAGCTTTCAAGAGGTTTATAGATGAAAACAATCTCCTGTTTATCATTGTTTATAATTACACTCTTTGAAAGTTCCTGCGGATAGTAGTCGTCTATAGGCTGCGCGTTTACACTTGCATTTTTTCCTTTCTCAATGCTCTGTGCTTCGCTTCTCCATAATTCCTTTCCATCTACATCCTTTGCCACAATATAGTAAGTGATAATATCAGAACTTTTCCATTTCGCATAAAGGGTCTGATCTTTTACAATCTGTGACTCTTTTACAAATTTGTGAGTAAAAGATTCATCTGTGTACCAACCGAGGAATTCATCGCCTTCTTTAGTTGGTGTTGGTAATGTATCTCCAAGTGTCTGACCTTTGGTCACTGTCAAAGTTGACTCAGTTACTGTTCCACCATTTGGATTAAAAGTTACTGTATATGTTGGGGCTTCCCATTTGGCATATAATGTGATGGTATGGGATGGCATTTTTGTTTGCCAGTCAAATTCTGTGCCATCTTCACATGCCGGTGATGTATACCAACCAGCAAAAATGTAATCACTGTCTACGTTTGCTGGAGGCTGTACATCTTTATCCAATGGTTTATAACCGGAGACATTGGCTTCAAATTTTATACTTGCATCTGCAACACCGGTACAATTGGCAAAATGAAGTACGTACGAGTTGCGAGAGTAATATAAAAATCCACCATATCTGGTTTCTCCTGTTACTTTATCAGCAAAATATGATACATCTTTTACATAATTGTTGTTATTTCGGTACCACCCATAATTCAATGCATCATTCATATCAAAAGAAAATCCATTTATAGGCTGAGCATCCTCGCTTGTTAAGCGAACATATTTTATATCATAGCTTTGGTATTCTTTAATTTTTCCATCTAGTGTTTCTATATAAT
>OGOQ01002770.1_pt1 | contig 10347 bp, 8 predicted proteins | sample 1552691 | NCBI WGS metagenome assembly OGOQ01 (sample SAMEA2580209, study PRJEB22360) | human gut metagenome | biome: human gut; feature: human-associated habitat; material: faeces | place: Denmark | collected 2008/2010
CGTCTGCTTCGGCCGCCCGGGGGGGGGGGGGCCACCCCGCCTCCATGGCTGCCGAAGGCGAAGAGGTCTGCGGGGCGCTTTGGCGGATTTATTACGGTGCACTGACGATAAGGGAACGGCTGAATCCGAAACAGCAGCGCCGTTGCATGCCGGTGCGTTATTGGAAGTATATGACCGAACATTGGTGATGTTCCGTATTTCGGTACCGGTGCGTCGTTCTTGCGGTCTGCTGCGGTATCGGTCATTCGCAGCAATGAGGGGAGTCTGCGGCCGCAGACTCCCCTCGATAGGAATGGCAGTTTCTTCTATGTGGTATCCCGGTTTCAAGGAGACCGGGCCTGTCGAACCGCATGCGTGCGGTTGATACCGGCCTCTCCCGTCGTTTCGGAGGTCAGTTGTCGCCGCAGAGGGCTGCGGCGAGTGCTTCCGTTCCTTCCGCCCCCGGCAGTCCGGGGTAGGCTTCGTTCAGGGCCCGAAGAAACGCTTCCCGGGAGGTGTGCTCCGCCAACAGGTGCCGGACGTTCTCCAGATAGTCGATTTTGAACCGGACGGCATCGGCGTCGGCTGCGCCTCCGTGTCCTCCGATAAAGAGGGTGGCTCCCGATGCGAGTGCTTTTCGGGCCTCGGCTATTTCCGCGTCAACTGCGGCCGGGGAGGAGATTTGCAGGGAGCTGGGGTGTGCTTTTGCCGGAGCCCAGTGGGTATAGTACACCTTTCCGCCTATCAGGATGCTTGCTCCGGGAAAGTCGGTGGAGGCACCGCGTTCGAACCGGAAGGGAATGCCGGCCCATGTATGGGTGGAGCCGAAGGCGGCTTCACTGACCGAACCGGGGGGAAGGGCGGCCAGCGCATTGCCGAAGGTTGCGGCGAATCCCTGCATCATGCCTCCGTAGATTTCTCCTTTCGTAAACTCCGGCATCCCTTCCGCCATGACGGTGGCGTGGTCGCCGGTTCCTCCCACATGGTAGTCTGTGATGCGCCGTACGACCGGTTTGCCGAGGCTGGCGAGGTAGCGGTCGAATTCGGCGACGTTGTCCCGGAACAGCGGCTGTTCCATCGTTACGAGTTCCTGCGTTCCCTCGATGATGTAGCTCGCGTCGCCGAGGGCGTCATTGGTATAATAGACGTGCAGTTTGAAATTGTCGAGGTCGTACACTTCGAAGCGTCCTTTGTCCTGTGCCATGGCTGTAATCGTTAAAAGGTTAAATAGAATGAATAATACTTTTTTCATCTCGGTACATGTTTGAAAGTTAATAATGGTGTCTAAAAAATATTAAGTATCTTTTCGGATGCAAATATAATGCATCCTTGCATGTATGTCAAGTAGGTACTTGTTTTTCAGTTACTTACTTGCATGTGACCATTGTTGGAAATGAGCGGGTTGGCTGCCGTTTTTTGTGAATTTTTTTTACTTGCGGTAAAGAAGATGTATGCTTACTTTTGTAAACTGTAATTTGAAATGCGATTGTATGGACAGGATGAGTGTGGAGGATGCGTTGTTTCCGGGGTGCCCGATACGCAACGTGCTCGCCCGGATAGGCGACAAATGGTCGCTGCTGGTACTTTATACGCTTGACGGAGCGGAACCGATGCGTTTCGGGGCGCTACGCAAAGCCATACCGGATATCTCCCAGAAGATGCTGACCGTTACGCTGCGGACGCTGGAAGAGGACGGTTATCTGACGCGGAGCATCTATCCGGAGGTTCCGCCTCGTGTGGAGTATGCGCTGACGGAGCGGGCCAAATCGCTGTTGCCGCATATCAACGGTCTGATTGCCTGGGCTATTGAGAATATGGATGCGATAAAAGGGGAACGGAAGGCTTCCCGCGAGGTGTAAGGTACGGGTCCGGACCGACAGCATCGTTTTATCCCCTTTCGGTTGGCCCTGTGACAATGAAGGCGCCCGGGCATGACTTACGCCGGGGCGCCTTTTCGATTTATTTTTTCTGTCTTTCCGTTAATCGGCTTCCGAATAGGTCAGGGCATCGGACAACATCTCCGGATTGACGAAATCTTTCAATATCACCTTTTTGTCCCTGTCGAGCAGGTAAAGGCTCGGAATCGCCCGCAGGTCGTAGAGTTCTTTTTCGTTAATCTCCTGCGCTTCGTCGCAGGCATTTATCCATGTGTCGGGAATTTCGTTCGCATGGGCCACCCATTCGGCCATGTCGGTATCGGGATAGAGGGCGATTATCCGGAGTTTGCCGGATGCCAGCATCCCCGCCACCGGTTCCCGGGCTGTTACCGAGACGATTCCCTGGCGCACTTCCCGGCATGCCGGGCATCCCAGATTGTGGAAAAAGAGCAGTACGTAATCGGCGTCTATGTCGTACAGGGTGCCGTGTCCGCCTTTTCCGGTCGTGAAGGAAAAGTCTGCGGCCCGGTCGCCCGGTCTGTTCTTCAGGGCCATCCGGAGCCGCTCGCGCGGGGCTACCTTATATATATCTTCGAGGTCGGGGTCGGCTATCTGCTCTTCGAGCACAGTGATGTAGAGCTCTTCGTTGCGCAGCGGAGAGTTGGGGTCGTAAAGGTATTTGTCGGCGAGCCCTGTCATCAGGTCGTAGACGTCGGGGACGGCCTCTTCGCCGAGACGCTGCATCAACCGGGCTACCGCCTGTTTCGACAGTTCCATGTCGGGATAGAGGGAGGCGACTGTGATGAAACGTGCGAAAGCCTCCTCCATGGTCTCCGCGGCTTCCGTCCACGATTCGTCCGAGAAGTCCACTCCGTCCCAGAAGTGCATCAGCACATAACCGGCCTCTTCCTCTTCTCCGTTCAGGTAGGTCGGTATCTCAGGATACGGTACGGAAAGTTTTGCTGTTGCGGCGCATTCTCCCGCAGGGAGAGAGGAGGGCGTACCGGCTTTCAGGGCCGTCCGGCGTCCGCATGCCATGCAGGCTGCGGCGGCCATCGCTATTATCGCTGTTTTTCTCCACATGGATCTCCTGTTTCGGTTCTCGGCAAAGATAACCGTTTGGCGGCGGCTCTCCAAGAAAGGAAGCGGGCAAAGAGACGCTTCCGCCCCCTTACTTTCGCTCCGAAAAGATACCTGGCCGTCGCTGTGGTTTCCTGTTCATCCAGATTTATTCCCGTTTCGACGATATATTGTTGCATGTGACCGCTGCCCGGATTACATTTGTGCGGTATTCGGCTGAAAATGTACGTTGAGGATGCGTACAACGAGGGTTGGCCGCGTTTATTGTCCGGCGGACGAATTATTTAAAAAAATTAAAAAAACGGAATAAAACGCGAAAACTTTTTTTGTTTTTATAGTTTTCGCCGTACATTTGTCCCTGCAAAAGGGGGATGAATATGGAGATTAAGGAGAGGGTGATAACCGAGGCCACGCGGATGTTTTCCGAGATGGGAATCAAGTCTGTGCGTATGGACGACATCGCTGTCGCCTGCGGCATATCCAAGCGGACGCTGTACGAGAATTTCGCCGACCGGGAAGACCTCGTCAGGCAGTCGATATACTACCATCTCAGGAGGCACGAGGAGGAGATGCTCGGACAGATGAAGGCCGCATCGAACGTCATAGACGAGTTCTGGATAATGTTCGGCCACAGTTCCGAGTTCAGGGCATCGACCAAACTGGTGGTGCTCGACCTCATCAAGTACTATCCGCAGATATTCGATGAGGTGATGCGCAATCACCACGAAACGATTGTCCGCAACAACGAACAGCGGCTGCGGAAAGGCATTGAGCAGGGGCTTTTCCTGCGATGTATCGATACGGAATTGATGGCACGGAGCCTCACGCGATACCTGTATGGTCTGCACCGGGATTTTTCCGATGTCGTCATTTCCGCCCATGTGGATGATAATAAACCGGAGCCGCGTCCGTTACAACTTGCGATAATGTTCTTTCTGAGGGGGATAACTACCGAGAAGGGAAGGGAGTACATAGACGGGAATATTTTGAAAGGGATAGAATAAACAAAAGAAAATCAGGTTAGTGATGAAAAGAGTATTTTTAGCAGCCCTTGCATCGTGTGCCGCCGCCGTACTCGGCGCGCAGGAGCCGACGCAACCGCAAACTATTACGCTTACCCTCGACCAGGCGATAGAGATAGCGCTGAACGAGAATCCGACGATACGAATCGCCGACATGGAGATAGAGCGTCAGGATTATGTCCGGAAGGAGACCGTAGGCAACCTGCTCCCGTCGCTTTCGGGGTCGGGACAGTACAGTTATGCCATCATCAAGCAGAAGATGTCCAAGAGCGGGCTTTCGTTCGGAGCCGACAATACGGTGACCGTCGCCGCTAACCTGAACGTGCCCCTTTTCGTTCCGTCAGTGTATGCTTCCCTGAAACTCAACGATGCCCAGATTGCGGAGGCGGTGGAGTCGGCGCGTTCTTCACGGGTGAACATGGTCAATGAGGTGCGGAAGGCATACTACAACATGCTGCTTCTGCAGGAGTCGCTGGACGTGCTGCGCGAGAGCGAGAAAATCATGCAGGAGACGGTCGATAACACCCGGATGATGTATGAGGCCGAACTCGGTTCCGAGTACGACTACATCACCGCGCAGTCCAACCTGAGCGCCATCATGCCGAATATCATCCAGACGGAGGGGTCGATAGAGGTGGCGGACCTCTACATGCACATGTTGCTGAGTCTGCCGAACGACGTGGAGATAACATTTGTCGGTGACCTCGATTACTATTCGGAAGACATTGTCAACAGTACGGGGTATTACTCCACGGATGTCAGCAACAACAGCGACCTGAAGCTGCTCGACATACAGGAGCGGATGCTGGAGGCCCAGTTGAAGATGACCAATGCGCAGCGTATCCCGACCGTTTCCGCTTTCGGTTCGCTGAGTCTTTACGGAAACGACATGCCGGAGATTAACTTCGGCGATTTGGGAGGGGGTAGCCAGGTTGCCGGCTCATCCAAACAGTTCTGGTGGCAGTACCCGGCGAGTGTGGGCGTCTCCATCTCCATACCGATATTCTCGGGAAACAAGATAAACAACCAGGCCAAGCAGGCCAAGATTGCCATCGACCAGCTCAAGATGCAGCGGGAATATATGGAGGAATCGACCGGCATGCAGGTGCGTACCGCCATCAGCAATCTCGTTACGGCACGCAGCAAGATGAAGGCGAACGAGACGGCCATGGCCCAGGCCCGGAAGGCGTACGACATCATGAATGCACGCTATACCGGCGGTGCGGGTACTATTCTCGAACTGAACTCTTCGCAACTGCAATTGACGCAGGCGCAGCTCAACTATACGCAGGCCATCTACGACTATCTCGCGGCCGAAGCCGATTACGAGAAGATAATCGGTTTGGATTATGTGCCCGAAACGGAGAGAACCGACAGCGTGTCCGGTGCGGACTATTCTGAAAATAAATGATAAATATATATTGGTGAATTATGAGAAAAAGTCTTTTAATCGCAGCGGCGATTGTGTCGGTAGTGGCTTTTACCGGCTGCAAGGGTAAGAACAAGACTGTGACCGGCGGGGGCGACGAAGCCGTCTCGGTGAAGATAGAGCAGTCCTACAAGGAGAAGGTGGCCCAGTCCGTGGATTTCACGGCCAATCTGGAGGCGTACAAACAGACGTATATCGTTCCTTCAATAACGGCCCGTATCGAGAAGCTGAACGTGGATGTCGGCGACAAGGTCAAGAAGGGCCAGATACTCGCCGAAATGGACAAGACGCAGTACAACACCAATGCCCTCCAGCTTGCCAATGCCGAACTCGATTTTGCAAGGATGAAGCCCGTATATGAGACGGGAGGGATTTCCAAGCAGGAGATAGATGCGGCCGAGACCAATATCAATGTCTTGAAGGAGACCGTATCGAATCTGGAGGAGAATGTAACGCTCCGCAGTCCGTTCGACGGCGTGGTAACGGCGCGTTACAACGAGGAGGGCGACCTCTTCTCCTCGATGAGCGGCACGGGTATCTATCAAGTGATGCAGATGAACCCGCTCAAGGCGTACGTCTTCGTGTCGGAGCAGTATTTTCCGCAGGTTTATATCGGGATGCCGGTAGAGGTGAAAGTGGACGTCTATCCGGACCAGGTATTCTCCGGTAAGGTGAGCCGTATCGCACCGGCCATCGACCCGACTTCGCGTACGTTCGAGGTGGAGGTAACCGTAGGCAACTCCGCACTGACACTCCGTCCGGGCATGTACGCCCGCACGACCTTCAACATGGGCGAGGTGGATAACGTGACCGTACTCGACGTGGCTATCCAGCGCCAGACGGGGACCAACGACAAGTATGTCTACGTCCTGAAGGACGACGGTACCGTAGAGAGCCGTTTCGTGACCACGGGCCGTCAGGTAGGTGACCGGATAGAGGTGCTCGCCGGTCTTGCCGAAGGGGAGAAGGTCGTTATCGCCGGTTCCGCCCGTCTGCTCGACGGCATGAAGGTGCAGGTCATCGAAGGAGCGCAGCAGTAGGCTTTCATCCGTCCGGGCGGTCGGCTGCCCGGACAATTCAAACACCAAACGAAACAAGGATAAACAATGAAGATATATGAGAGTGCGGTCAGGAAGCCTATTTCTACGGTCCTGATATTCCTGATGGTGATGATACTCGGTATTTTTTCGCTGAGCAACCTCGCCATCGACATGTATCCGGAGATGGATATGCCTACCATATCGGTCATCACGACCTACGAGGGGGCCAACGCTGCGGATATAGAGACCAACGTGACCCGTGTACTGGAAGACAATCTCAACACGGTGGATAACCTGAAGGATATTACCTCCAAATCGTCGGACAACTTTTCGCTCATTTCGCTCGAATTCGAATGGGGTACCGACCTCGATGTGGCGGCCAACGACATCCGGGACGCCATCGACCGGGTAAGCACGTTCCTGCCCGACGAAGTGGACAATCCTACACTGTACAAGTTCAGCAGTTCCATGATTCCGGTCATGGTGCTTTCGGTGACGGCCGACAAGAGCTATAACGGTCTTTACAAACTGTTGGACGACCAGCTCGTCAACCGCCTCAACCGTGTGAATGGCGTGGGTTCGGTCAGCATGATGGGTGCGCCGGAGCGCGAAATACAGGTCTATGTGGACCCGCGTAAGATGGAGGCCTACAACCTGACTGTCGAACAGCTCGGACAGGTGATAGCCGCCGAAAACGTCAATGTACCGGCCGGTACGATTGATATCGGCAACAACACCATCAATGTCAAGACCGACGGCGAGTTCAACTCCAGCGATGACCTTTACGGCATCCTCGTGACGAGTTACGGAGGCCGCGATATCTTCCTGCGCGACGTGGCCCAGATACGCGATACGATTGAAGAGGAGACGCTCGATGAGCGCATCAACGGCCGCAAGGGCGTGCGTGTCGTCGTACAGAAACAGGCCGGGGCGAATACCGTCAGCATTGTGGACCAGATAATGGAGACGCTGCCGTCCATTCAGAAGAATCTGCCGAATGACATCGAGATAAGCGTCCTGATGGACGGTTCGGAGAATATCCGTGACAGTATCTCCTCGCTGACGGAGACCATCATGTTCGCCTTCATCTTCGTCATCCTCGTCGTCCTCGTGTTCCTGGGTAGGTGGCGGGCGACGCTGATTATCTGCGTGACGATACCTATCTCGCTACTCGCCGGTTTCATCTACCTCTATCTGACGGGCGGTACCATCAACATCATCTCGCTCAGTTCGCTCTCCATCGCCATCGGTATGGTCGTGGACGATGCCATCGTGGTACTGGAGAATATCACCACCCACATGGAAAAGGGCTCTTCGGCCAAGGAGGCGGCCATATACGGTACCAACGAGGTGTGGCTGTCGGTCATCGTGACGACACTGACGGTCGTTGCCGTGTTCCTGCCGCTTACGCTCGTGTCGGGCATGTCGGGTATCATGTTCCGGGAGCTCGGTTGGATGGTCTCCATCATCGTGACGATATCCACCCTGACGGCCATTTCGCTGACGCCTATGCTTTCGGCGAAGCTGCTCAAGGGCAACTACATGCATACGTATAAGGGACTCGGTGTGATATTCAAGCCGATTGACCGTTTCCTTGACAACCTCGACAACTGGTATGCATCCATCATTACGTGGGCCGTACGCCACCGGGCGGTCGTGATGTGTTCCGTGTTCGTCATCTTCCTGGTGGGATTGTTCGTGGCGACCAAAGTGCCGAGCGACTTCATGCCCGTGTCCGATAACGGCTCCATCAGCATGAAGGTCGAACTCGAACAGAATACGGGGCTCGAGTACACGAAGAAGATAGCGCGCCAGATAGATACGATGATATTCGAAATGTATCCCTATGTGGAACGCGTATCGGCCAGTGCCGGTTCCGCTTCGGAGACGACCGCTTTTTCGGCCATGAACACGTCGGGTTCGTACATCATTAACTATACGCTGAAATTCCCGAAGGCGCACGAGAGGGAGAAGTCGATATTCCTCATCAGCGACGAGCTGCGTGCCGAGCTGGCCAAGATACCTGAACTGAAACGGTTCACCGTAACGCCCGGCGGCGGTTCGGGCGGTGGCGGCGGTATCGGCAACGCCGCGAATGTGGAGGTCAAGGTATTCGGTTACGATTTCGATGAGACGAACGCCATTGCGGCCGACCTCAAGAGCAAGATGGAAAAGCTCGACGGTGCCCGCGACGTGATTATCTCCCGCGAGGACATGCGTCCCGAATACAACGTGAAACTCGACCGCAACATGCTGGCTTACTACGGACTCAACACCGCGACCGTTTCGACCGCCATCCGTAACCGTATCAACGGATATACCGCCAGCAAATACCGCGAAGACGGCGACGAGTACGACATCATCGTGCGTTACGCCAAACCCTATCGTCTCTCGGTGCAGGATATAGAGGATATCATCCTTTACAACTCGTCGGGCAAGGCCATCCGGGTGGGTGACGTAGGTACTGTCGTTGAGGAGTTCGCTCCGCCTACCATCGAGCGTGAAGACCGTCAGCGAGTCGTTAAAGTTACCATGATGCTCGGCGACGGCGTCGCACTCGGTTCTGTGGTGGACGAGGTGAACGGGGTACTGGCCGACTACGTGCTTCCCGACGACGTATTCATCGAAGTGGGCGGTACGCTCGAAGACCAGCAGGAGTCGTTCGGCGACCTCATCGTGCTCTTCGTGCTGATAGTCATTCTGGTTTACGTGGTAATGGCCACCCAGTTCGAATCCTTCGTGAACCCCTTCATCATCATGATTACCATTCTGCTCGCCGTACCGGGCGTCTTCTTCGCCCTCTATCTGACAGGTACTTCGCTGAGCCTTATGGCCCTGCTGGGTGCGATTATGCTCGTCGGTATCGTGGTGAAGAGCGGTATCGTGATGGTGGACTATACGAATCTCCTGCGCGAGCGCGGCTACGGTATCAATCAGGCCGTGATAGCTGCCGGCAAGAGCCGTCTGCGTCCTGTGCTGATGACTTCGCTGACCACCATTCTTGGTATGTTCCCAATGGCGCTGAGTCTCGGCGAAGGTTCCGAGCTGTGGCAGCCGATGGGGGGGGCCGTCATCGGCGGTCTTACTTTCTCGACTATCCTCACACTCGTGGCCGTTCCGGTCATGTACTCGCTGTTCGGAGGTGCGGGCGTCAAGCGCCGCCGCCGGATGATGCGGGAAGCGTATATCAACGGCACTACGCCTGAAGCATAAACGAGATGCGTTCCGGCGGGGAGAAGATTCCCGCCGGACGTTCATCATAAACATAGAAAACGATGAAAGCACTGTTCATTTCATACAATATGACGCTTACCGAGCGTGTGGAGGGCCTGCTCGACCACTATACTGTCCGCGGCTTTACGCTCTTTCCGCTGACGCACGGGAGGGGGTCTTTCGACGGTGAGCCTCACATGGGCACGCATACGTGGCCGGCCATGAACTCCACCATCATTGCCATGGTCGAGGATGAGAAGATGCCGCGTGTGATGGAGGCCCTGCGCAAGCTGGAAAAAGAGACGCAGATGCAGGGCATGAGGGCCTTCGTGTGGGATATCACCGATACCTTATAGCCTCTGTCTTCTTGAGTCGAAGGCGGCGGAAGTATATTTCCGCCGCCTTCGGCGTATCCGGCAGCCCCAGGCAGGATACGGTGGCTGTCGTTTTCGAGCAGAATGAGCGATGTCGCCGAGATAAAATGAGGTGCCCGAATATGGAGAGGCCAAAAGACTGCTGAAGTTCCTCGATAACTTTCTGAACATATCGTCGGTGGAGATTCCTCCTGCTTTTATACTGCGCGAATTCATAGGCGGCAGCAGTTTCAGGTATTGACCTTCGGCCGCAGACGAAGCGGACGGCAGGGAACGGATGTTCCGTTAAGGTGTATGAGAAAGCCGCAACCATCGGGTTGCGGCTTTCTCCTT
>OGOQ01002777.1_pt1 | contig 10317 bp, 7 predicted proteins | sample 1552691 | NCBI WGS metagenome assembly OGOQ01 (sample SAMEA2580209, study PRJEB22360) | human gut metagenome | biome: human gut; feature: human-associated habitat; material: faeces | place: Denmark | collected 2008/2010
TTGCGGCGCCAGCATTGTAGCTCACTTTGCTCGCAAAGTGAGGGCCACGAACACGCAGCGAACATGGCTAACGCTTTAGCGCATGACTTTGTTGGATTTTTAACCGTGCTTAGCCGCCACAATATCCGTGGCCCTCACTTTGCGAGCAAAGTGAGCTACAATGCTGCGCCCCATTCTCTGCCGCAAGAAATTCGTCAATTCGTTGTCCTGTCCGCCACGAGCTTCGTTCCACCGTTTGAATGCCTCCTGCGCTTTACAACCAATGTCCCATTAATCCTTAAAAGTATTATAAAACATTGATTTTCCTTTCTTCCGCTGCCCTCTCAGATTTAAAAACGTAACTTTGCACTGGTGGTATCAGTATCTATACCGAATCTAAGAATTTAATAAACAGTAAAATAACAAATAACAATGAGAAAAATCTTATTGACAGCCCTGCTGGCAGCAGGAGGGCTGACGGCTTCTGCGCAATATCTGCAAAACGAAGGTTTTAAATATTGGAAGAAGGAGTGTGGAAAGACGGACCAAACGAGTAAATACAAGAATAAAGTAAATGCTCCTGCGGGTTTCCTGCAACCTCGTCCAGGTACGGAACCTTGCTACTGGAATGGCTCAAATGTTTACCAACAAGTTGTACTCGGTGTTGTTAGTGTCCCTGCAAAAAACTCTGAATTGGTGACTACTTCCATGCGTGGCGATTCAGAAGTTGTCAAGCTTAAAAACGTGCATATGGGTGTTGGTATATACAGCAGTGAGGCCCCAGCGTTTATCAATTTTGCAACGCCTTGGGTTTATGCTGTGACAGACATTGATGCATGTGATGGTGGTGTGTATGGTGATACAACTTTCACCTACAAGCCAGATGCCATTAAAGGCGTATTCAAACGCACGCAGGGAGACGCTCCTGAAAATGCGCATATTATTGCCTATTTCTGGACTGGAACTTTCAAATCGCCGATAGCACAGACTGGTAGCAACGGAAATAAGTCTACCCGTATTCAGGCTGACGTAGACCGTGCTGTCATGGGACGTCCCGATGCCGGAACCATAACGGGGGATGGTAGGCTCATCGCTTCTTGTGATTACGCTTTCGAAACAACCAAGAACAACGATTGGGAAGAAATCGTGGTGCCTATCGACTATAAGCTGACAGACGTTGCACCCACCAAGATGAATGTCATCATTTCAAGTGCCGACTATTGGACTCGCAAAAATATTCAAGTTAATAGCATTCTCGAAGTCGACGATGTGCAGTTTGTTTACTACCACGCCTTGAAGAACGTCACCTACAATGGCAAGCCCATTGAAGTAAAGGAAAACGAGTCACAGTTCTACATTCCTATTTCTCCAGACGAGACTTTCGATTTGAAAAAATTGAAGTATGATAAGGTGGGCGTTGGTGCAACAGTGGAAGACCCTGTTTACGACGCAGCCAAGAACACCGTGACCATCACCGTTAAGGGCAACGACTTCGAAAAGAACAACAAGAGCGTAACGACCTACGTCTTCACGATTGTCAAGGAGCAGACGAACTTCACCGATGGTCTTTCCGTCAAACTTGAAGGAAGCGGCACCTTCCCCATTTCCGATGCAACGATTCAGCTCGTCAAGGAATTGGACGGCAGCCATACTTTCCAACTCAAGAATTTTAGTTTGGCACAGGGTCAAATTCCTGTCGGCACAATCCGCATAAAGAACCTCACGATTGACGGCAACCACATCACAGCCAAACAGACCATCAACATTGAAAATGGTGACGACGCAACGGTTGAGGGTTGGATGGGTCCGATGCTTCAGGACGTCCCTGTAGAATTGGATGCCACGCGCAACGGCGACAAGTTGGTTGCGAAGATTTTCATTGATTTTTCTGGTATGAAGATTCATGTGCTCTTCGCTCCGACGGTTGACATCGATGGCACAACAGACGTAAAGGCCATCGAACCGGGCATGAAGAATATCCGTTTCACCCGTCCTTTGAAGAATGGTTGGAACTCCATCTGCCTGCCGTTTAATATGTCTGCATTCGATTTCGAAAACAGCACCGACACCAAGCTTCAGGCCCTCGCCTCTTACGACGGCGAAGTCCTCAACTTCGAAGAAGTGGAGAATTTGGAAGCCAACGTGCCTTATCTCGTTTACATCACTGGCGACAACTCGGAAGATGGGTTCCACGGATTCAATATCGGCACGGAAGTATTTGCCGCCGAACCCCAGGCCCAGTGCCGTGGCGGTTTCTGTTTCCAGGGCAACTACACGCCGAGCTTCGCCATGCGAAACCGTTATGGTGTTACCGACCACGGTGCCGAAGGCCAGTTCATCCAGAAGGGCGGCGAAAAGTCCACACTTCCTGCCACAGGCGCTTACTTCACGGCCAGCGGCAAACCAGCGAGCGTGAAGCTCAACTTGGGCGGTGAGGTGACTGGCATCGATAGCAACGGTGTCATCATCAGCGACAGCGCTTTAGCTCCCGTCTTCGACCTCAAGGGCGTGCGCGTCAGCAACGGTTCTCTCGAAGGTCTCCCCAAGGGTCTTTACATCCAGGGCGGCAAGAAAGTATATGTGAAATAACCCAACAACATAGAAAAAATGAAGAAAACATATAGCGCTCCCAAGAGCGTAGCAATACAGGTCGTTGCCGAAGGCCCTTTGGCCCTCTCTGCAGGTAGCAGTCTTTCTGGCAACGGCGGCATCAACTCGGGCGTACGTCCAGGCGAAGATACGTTTGAGGGCGAGTTCAGTTCCAACAAACAGGGCTGGAGCGCCGACAACTGGAGCGAGGAAGAATAAAACTCCATAAATCTTTAATATAATGCCGGGTGTTCGGAATCAAACGATTCCGCGCACCCGGTTTTTGTTTGCGCCGCTGTAGCCATTCAAAAATGAGGAAAACGCGCGGCGCATAGCATCGTTGCACACAATTTCCAAGGTAAAATGCCGTCAGACGGGAAATAATGTTTAACTTTACAGCGAAGGATGAAAAGTTCGCTTCGCAGATAATCATATAACCTTAAACCCTATTAAATAAATTAGATTATGGCCATTGAAAAGACCCTCGTATTGCTCAAGCCCTGCACATTGCAACGCGCCCTCGTTGGCGAAATCATCAGCATCTTTGAAAAGAAAGGACTGCACCTTTGCGGCATGAAGATGATGATGCTCACCGACGAACTGCTCTCTGAACACTATGCCCACCTCAGCGAAAAGCCCTTCTTCCAGCGCGTGAAAGACTCGATGATGACGGCGCCCGTCGTGGCGCTCTGCCTGCAGGGTGTCGACGCCATCGCCGCCGTGCGTGCCTTGGCAGGGCCCACCAACGGACGCCATGCCGCCCCCGGCACCATCCGCGGCAGCTATTGCATGAGCTTCCAAGAGAACATCGTGCATGCCTCCGACTCTCCAGAAACGGCAGCCGTGGAGCTGCGCCGCTTCTTCCGCGATGAGGAAATCATCGAATGGAAGCAATGCACCTTCCCCTTCCTTTATGCCAACGACGAATTTTGACGTTGTAGCGTAGGATAATCGCGCTTTGCGGTGCCAGCATTGTAGCTCACTGGGGCGCAGCACTGTGCGCCAAAGTGAGCTACAATGCTGGTGCGCCAAAGTGAGCTACAGTACGGGCTTTTAAAGCTAATGGCAAAAATATTTTTGCAATATTGGTAGGTTTATTACGGAAATCCTATATATATTTCATGTTACGGCAAAAATTATATATCTTTGCATCAGCTAATAACCAATCGCCTACATTATGATTAGAGATTTTTGGGTAAGAAATTATCTCTCCATACGAGACAGACAGGAACTCAGCTTCGTGGCTAAAGCCCCTGCATCTGAATTGGTGGTTGAGATTGCTAAAGGTGTTTTCTTGTACAAGTTGGGAATTCTATATGGTTCTAATGCGTCTGGGAAGTCAAACATGCTCAAAGCCCTTAATGAGCTTTTCCATATTCTGGTGTCTCAAAAAACAGATGCAAAACAGAAAATCAGTGGTTATCTTCCATTCGCTTTGACCAAGGATGAACCAACCCAAATGCACGTGTCTTTTTATGTCAATGCCATAAGGTATGATTATGACGTGTCGTTTGATGGTAGCCGCATCATAAGCGAAGTATTAAACTATTATCCCAACGGTTCCAAGGCGCTGTTTTATGAACGTTCTTTTGTCGGTGATGATGTCCAGGCAGACATAAAGTTTGGCACCAGTCTCAAACTGCTTGCAAGGACACAGGATAGCATTCGCGAGAACACTTTGAACAATCACAGCGTGTTGTCTGTTTGTCGAAAAGCAGTATTAAAGGAGGACATAGAGCCGTTCACCACGCTTCACAATTATATCATGAACAACTATCATGATGTGGATGGGGACATGGATAATGGTTTAGCAGAAATTCTTACCAGTGCATATAAGGATAAGAGAAAGCGTAAGTTCTTCACACAGATGCTCAAAAAGGCGGACTTGAACATTATGGAATACCGACCAATCATAGAGGATCGTGTCATTCCACAGGAATACCGTGAACGTATATTAAAGGAGAATATTCCGGAAAGAATGAAGGATGTGTTGCTCAGGCCAACCAACGATACGATTTCTTTCTTGAACCATTCGGATAATGGCGACTTCGAGATTCCAATGGAATTGCAGTCCAAGGGTACGCAGAAATATATCCGCATACTTGATGCGCTTTATGATATGGTAACAGCCACTCATATCTATTATCTTGATGAGCTGGGCGAAGACTTGCACTATGATTTGCTGTTCTACTATCTGAACGTGTTTATCTTCAATTCAGACAAGTCACAACTGATTATCACCAGTCAGGAAACCACTTTGCTTTCACAGGATTTGATCAATGAAAACCGTGGAACGGTATGGTTCGTTGACAAAAACCACGTCACGGCTTCATCTGAGTACTCACGTGGTGACTCTTTCGGCCTACACAAAAACCTCTCGCTTTACAACTCTTATCGTGTTGGACGTTTAGGGGCGAAACCTGAATTGGGCAGTATTTTCATTGACTTAGACGATTAGTGTTATGGGGAAACTGAAGCATTCTGTTTTAATATTGGGTGAAGGTCCAACGGAGTTTTATTACTTCAAGCTATTCATAATGCCAAACATTCAATGGATGAGAAATTGGCAGATAACAGAAATTACACCTACTCAGAACTTGGTCGAATGATAGAGGAACTGAAAAATCTTCTGTAAAAAAGCCTTAAGCGGATGTGCAGGATTCTCAATATCGCACATCCGCTTTTGTATCTATCCAATTTATGATAATACTCAATAGGTACTTCCCTCACTGGGGCGCCAACAGTGTTGATCACTTTGCGGCGCCAGCATTGTAGCTCACTTTGCTCGCAAAGTGAGGGGGACGAACACGTAGCGAATATGTTCAGCGCCCCTGGCGCATGACTTCTTTGGATTTTTAGCCGTGTTTGGTCGCCACAATATTCGCGCCCCTCACTTTGCGAGCAAAGTGAGCTACAGTGCTGCGCGCCAAAGTGAGCTACTATGCTTTGCTCCGTCCCTAATACTTGTCAGCGAACGCGGGCCGTGCAACGTCCGCCTCTGGGTCGTGCAACGTCCGTCTCTGGGCCGTGCGACGAATGTCTCTGGACCGTGCGACAATCGCCTCTGGGCCGTGCGACGACCGAACACCGTCCCGCGTTCGCCATCAAACCGTAGCTTCGTGCCGAAGCATCTCTTTTCCGCGCTTTCCCCTCGCCGCGCCGCCCTGCTTTTTTTACTTTCATCCCGCAGAAAAAGCAAGCGCAGATAACAATTTGAAGGGAAGCGGCTCTTTTAACACAATCTTCATACCATTTCACTTGACAATCAGTAAATAATGGCGTAACTTTGTCGCACACCACATGGAAGGGCGTCGTGAAAATTCCCCACAGGATTTCCAGCCGCCCCCTCTTAAATCACCCACTTTAATAACACACCGCTTTATATCCTTGTGTACGTTCCTTAGAAAACAATAAATCAAAATACAAATTATTATGAAACAAACATTACACACATCTCGCAGAGCCTTTAAATTGGCGCTGCTCTGCCTCATGGCTTTCGTAACATGGGGGGGTAATTATTGTATTGCGCAGGAGACGGCTTTGTTGAAATTTACTAAAGCGTGCGGCGGTAAAGGCACTGATAATAAGGGCGGTGCTTGGACGGTTACCTCTGATGCTACTAAGGAAAGCACTTTTCAAAGTGATAAAGGTATTCACTACGGAACTAACAATGTTAGTGTTTCATACATCAAAGTATCTACCAGTGCCTATGCTGACGCCGTCATCACAAAAATAGTAGTAAATGCTTCCGCAGCAAATGCAGGTAGTCCTAAAGTAAGTTGCACAGTTAATGGCAAGGCCTTTGGTACGGCACAGAGTCTTACAACAAATAACGCTGCATACACTTTTGAAGGAAAATCAAGTGGAGAAATAGTGGTCAGCGTATCAAAGAAGATTACTAAAAAAGCCTTATATATTAAAAGCATAGAAATTACTTATTCTAATTTAGAAACCACTACGCTGACTCTCACTGCTCCAGACTCTCCAATTTCTATCGGAGGCACTTATACAAGCACTCCGACCTTAAAAGCTGGCGAACAAGCATTATCTGATAAAACCATCACCTGGTCATCTGACAACGATAAGGTTGCTACCGTTGATGCTGCAACGGGTACAGTTACAGGTGTGGCTGCAGGTAATGCCAACATCACCGCGAAGTTTGCCGGCGATGACACATATAAAACTTCAACGGCTTCTTATGAAATCATAGTGAAGGGTGCTCCTTCGCTCTCTTTCCCGCAAACATCTTATACGATTGAGATGGGTGACGCTTTCAGTGAACCTACTCTCCAAGGTCTACCTACAGGCGTAACGGCTAAATATTCTTCTTCTAATGCAGATGTGGCAACTGTTGATGAGTCAACAGGTAAAGTGCAGATTGTAGGCGTTGGAACGACAACTATTAAGGCTGTCTCGGAAGCTAAAGATGTTTATGAGGTAGCTGAGGCTTCTTATGAGTTGACGGTTAATCGGGCTAGTTCGAAGAAGGTAGAATTTGACCTCTCAACGTTTGGTCTTGAAAATGATAAGGAAGTTGGAAATTTAAAAGTGGATGGTATAACAATAACTTTTAAAGGAAAATCAACTCTCCCCCCAAAATGGTATAATAATGGTACTGCTGTTCGCCTCTATTCTGATAATCAATTAACCATCAGTTCAAACAACGTTATCCGTAGCGTCATATTTATCCTTGACGATGGTGGTCAAAAGATGACATCTGAAAACACTGCATTATCCGCTGGTGTCTACAATGCCAAAAACAATACTTGGGACTTGTCAGGTGCAAATGAAAAAGTAGTAACTCTCAAAAATACCTTATCAACTGGACATTTCCGTATCCAAAAAATAATCGTCACCACCGACGTCTCCGTCGGCACCATCACCATCGCCACTCCGGAAGGCTTTGGCACCTACTACAACTCAAACAGCTATATTCTTCCTGAAGGCTTGACGGCATTTGGATATAAGGAAGCCAATGCAGACGGTACGCTCGTCAAGACTGATGAATTTACTGGCGGCGATGTCGTTCCTGCAAACGCTGCGCTCGTCGTAAAGGGTAACGAGGGAGATTATGAATGCTATGCTACAGACCAAGTAGCTACGAAGACACTTGAGGGTAATCTCTTGAAGGGCGTGGCAAAAGCAACGACTGTTGAGAAAGTTGAGGGATTCAAGCGCTACGTGCTCACCAAAGTAAACAATGTGCTCGGTTTCTATCAGACTCAGAGCGGCAATATCAAGGTGCCAGCCAACCGCGCATATTTGGAATTGACGGAAGCACAGGCTCAGGCCGTTTCTTTCTTCCAGCTCGACGGCGAAACCACGGGCATTGAGAATGCCACTGCCACAACCAAGGAAGCACCCAAGGCCATCTATACGCTCTCTGGCGTGCGCCTCAAAGCCACTACAACGCAGGGACTCCCAACTGGTGCTTATGTCGTTAACGGCAAAGTGGTCATCGTTAAATAATGTTCAACTGAAAATTGCATATCCATAAGTCATGAAAAAGATATATTTGAAACCGGAAACAACGGTCGTTGAGTATAAACTTGAAGGGATGATTGCCCAGAGCGGCAGCGATCCCAAAATCTACGATGATGAGAGAGCAGACGACGATTGCGTTGTTTACTCCAACAAGCAGGGCTGGAACTCTGACTTGTGGGGCGAATAAAATCGCCCGTTCGCATGAAAGGTGAATATTAAATACACCTTATAAGTAATCCCCCAGTTCAGAATGTGAACTGGGGGATTTTTCGTATTGGGCATCAGTGGGGGCGCTCATTGCGGCGCCAGCGTTGTAGTTCAATTTGCGGCGCCAGCATTGTAGCTAACTTTGCGGCGCAGCATTGTAGCTCACTTTGCTTGCAAAGTGAGGGGGACGTATTTATGGCGAAAAATGTAACGCTTTTAGCTGTCGCCGCAGGACCATCTTCGCTTCCCTCACTTTGCAAGCAAAGTGAGCTACAGTGCTTCGCCTCAGAGAGCGACCATGCTGTCGCCTCAGAGAGCGACCATGCTCCGCATTCTTCCAACAAAAAAAAGGGTATCCCAAAACCTCCACCGCGATGGAGATTTCGGGATACCCTGAGGCATCTATCTGATGATGCTTATTCTTCGCCAGCGAAGAGAGGATCCCATGCTGGAAGGAGCGTAGGCTTCTGCTCGAAGAGCTTCAAAGTGGCGGCAGGCACGAAGCGCTTTTCAACCACGAGGCGGAACATGTATTCATCAAACCATTCGTCGGTCATGATGAGGTGGCCCTGATAGCCCGAAGTGGCGCCCCATGAGTTTTCAACCATCCATTTGTTGAATTTGCCGTCGGCAGCGATGTCCACCGCCATGAGCGTCATGGCATGGCTGGAAGCCGAGGCGAAGGTGCGGATGCGGTCGGCCTTGTTCATTGGGAAGGTGGTGTTGAAGAGGCTGCCGTAGTCATAGTTCTGGAGGCTCTCCACGCCCGTTTTGGGGTTGATGAACTTGTTGACGTCACACGACATATACATCATCGTTGAATCCTTGATGGAAGCGGCGGCCATCGCCTTGATTTCCTCCATCGGCAGATTGAGGTAGGTCCACTGCGCACCGTCGTAAGAATGGCGGTCGAGGTCGATGGTGTATGTCTTGTGGTATGGACGTGAAGGGTCGTTCATAAACATGAGGTAGTTGTTCTTCAAGTCGGCACCGATGTAAGTCTGATAGAACGAGAGCGGGGTGAACTTCTTCGTTTCCACCGGTTTGCCGTTAGCGTCCTTGCGTGTCCAGGTGAACTCCGTTGGCGGTTCGCCGAGGCAGATGGCGAGCATGTGGTAGACCGTTGCGAGCATCTGCGTCTTCTCCTTCTTCAGCGCGTCTTTCTTGCTGCCTTTGGCGGCCATGTCGCGGAGCTTGAGGCCGTATTCGCGGAGCTTGAGGGCGATGAGCTGCGACATGCGCGACGTGTTGTTGGCCGCGTAGCTTTCAGGCATCACCTCTGCCGGCACGAGTCCGTATTTCATCACCACGTCCTGCACACCGCAGAACGTGCCGCCATCGCTGAGTGGGTTTTTGAAGAGCCATTCAACCGTCTTGTCGCTCATGGGCTTAGAGGCGTTGTCGATGACAGCCTGGAGGAAGAGGTTTGACTTCTCGAGCTGGTCGTAGAAGAAGCAGTACGACTGTGAGAACTGGAAGGAGCCGAGGTTATATTTCTTGATCATCTTGGCACGCATCACGTTGAGGCCCGTGAAGAGCCAGCAGCGTCCAGAGCTTTGCTGGTCGGTGATGCCCTTCGACTCCACTTTGTTGGAGAAGTAGCGGTCGGTGTTCATCGGGTTGTTGGCCACCGTTGCCAGTTGTGCGATACTGGTGTTTGCCAGTGCATTGCGCATGGCCGTGGTGTTTTGCGGCTGTGCGGCCTTGATGTTTTTGAGCATGTCGGCGCTAATGCCGCCTCCAGCAGTCTGTGCCTGCGCCATCATGGCGGGGGCAGCGAGGAGGATTGCGAGGATTGCTTTTCTCATGTGTTTGTATTGTTTTTATTTTGTGTTGAAAATTCGTGTGGTTTGCAAATATGCGGCAGAGTTTTGCGGCGCAGCATTGTAGCTCACTTTGCTCGCAAAGTGAGGGGGCCGAATATATGGCGGAGTTTGCACGGGCTGAAAGTCCCCAACAGGAGTATAATCGTTTACTGTGGGCGAATATATGGCGGAGTTTGTACGGGCTGAAAGCCCAACAAGTCCAGAGCCCAGGGCAACGCCCTGGGTACCATGT
>OGOQ01002778.1_pt1 | contig 10315 bp, 8 predicted proteins | sample 1552691 | NCBI WGS metagenome assembly OGOQ01 (sample SAMEA2580209, study PRJEB22360) | human gut metagenome | biome: human gut; feature: human-associated habitat; material: faeces | place: Denmark | collected 2008/2010
CCGTCCCCTCGGGCCGGAGCTACGTTGCCTTTGCCGCGAATCCTCGTGTCCGTTGGCCGGCGCGCCCCACGCATAACCCTTATGTCGGTGGGCTGATGTGTTGCGTCCCTGATGGCTACAGGGTTGAAATGAAGGTGGACAGGCGATTTAGGCCTTCGTCCAGATTTTTGTCGGAGACGCAGTAGCTTAGGCGGATGTGGCCTTCGGTTCCGAAGCAGTCTCCGGGGACTAGGGCTACGTTTGCCTCTTTGATGGCTTTGATGCAGAAGGCTTCGCTTGTTAGGCCGAATTGTTTGATGCTCGGGAAAGCGTAGAAGGCGCCGGCTGGTTCCACTACGTCGAGGCCCATGGCGTTTAAGGCTGCGAGCACGCGTTCGCGACGGGCTCGGTAGACTTTGAGCATGGGGGTTGGGTCGACGGTCAGGGCTCGCGCTGCGGCGTCCATCTCAAAGGAGACGGCGCTCGATACTAAGTATTGGTGGGCCTTTGCGATCTCGGCGATGACGGGGGCTGCCGCTGCGAGCCAACCCAAGCGCCAGCCGGTCATGGCCCAGGGCTTGGAGAAGCTCTCGATGACCACCGTCTGCTCGCGTAGCTCCGGGTGGCGCTGGGCAAATCGCTCGTAGCCGTCCACGTAGATCAGGCGGTTATATACGTCGTCGCAGACCACGTAGATGCCCGCCTGCTCCGCTACGCGCGCCACGGCGTCGAGCGATGCCGCGTTGAGAATGCAGCCCGTGGGATTGTTGGGCGAGCAGATAACGATGGCCTTGGTCGCCGGGGTCACGCAGGCGCGAAGCGCTTCCTCGTCAATCTGAAATTGCGCGGGCTCCGTATCCAAAAAGACCGCTTTGGCGTGGTTGGCCACGACGATGCTCTCGTACAGGCCAAAGGCCGGCGTTGGGATAATGACCTCGTCGCCGGGGTTGAGCATAGCCATGAATGTTGCCGACAGGGCCTCGGTCGCGCCGTCGGTCAGGATGACCTCGTCGGCCGAAAACGTAAGGCCCGCATCCCCCATGTAGGCAGACAGCGCTTCGCGCAGAGCGGGGCGACCGTTGTTGGGCGGATAGTGCGTGTCGCCGCGGTCCAACGAAGCAGTCACCTCGGCGCTAATCATATCGGGCGTGGAAAAATCGGGCTCGCCGAGCGCGAGCGCAATGCATCCTGGGTACTGGGCAGCGAGCGCGTTAATCCGACGGATGCCGGAGGGCTTGAGCGTGGCAAGCGAGGTGTTCATGGGCAGACGCATGGCGTTCCTTTCGTAAGGGTTGCACTAGGATAGCGCGGCGGGGCGCCGTCAGACGGTGTAACCTAAACGGAAACCAACCGGAAAGGAGGTGGCATGGAGACGACCACACGCGGCGATGTACCAAAAACGTTGCGAACCATTGCGTATATCAGCATTCCCGATAGCGCCGATCTTGAGTTTTTGCTCTGGGACCTGCAAGATGCCATCGCGGCCTATGCCCGGCTTTCCGACACCGTACTCCCCCACCCGGTTGACTTGAAGGCGGATGATGCCGGTGCAGTCGATGGCATCGTGCTGGCCATTGAAGATGTGGCTGACGATGAGACGTTGACAGCTATCGAGCAGGCGCTTGAGCGCTTTGGCGGTACGGGAACGCGCGTCTATGCCGCGATTCGAGCCGCGCAAGAGGGCGCTAAGCAGGCGCGCGGGACCGCCGTTCGTCTGCACGAGGCATGTGAGCGCCATGACCAATTGTGGTGTGGCGGCATTGTCGTCTGTGCCGGCAGCGGTATTGCGGCGCTTCGCCACTCCCCGCGTATGGGCCTCTTGCGCCGGCCATTTTCCGAAGCGATGGACAAGCTCGTAGGCGCTGTGCGCATGGGCTGCTCCATTGAGCATGCGCAGCTGCTTGGCGGCGGCGATGTCGGTAGCGTCGATGTCGACGGCATGGTGCGCGTCAAGCCCGCGCTGCCCGCACCGATCTGGCATGCCATCATGAAACGCCTCGGCACCCGCGCCCAATCAGATATCTAAATTACAGAGCGCCCCAGTCAACGGCCTCGCGCCAGCGCTCGACAAGGCGTTCCAGGCGCCATGCCGCATTGGCGGGACTAGTCGACGGCAGAACGATGGCCGACAGCCCCGTGCGTTCTTGTAGATAGCGCTTGTAGAGCCGACCAGCTGTACCACCGTTGCATATCACCTGCTCAATGGGAGCTGCGCCGGTAATGCGCTCGATATGTGCCGGCACAACGTTGCGAATGCTCGCGTCGCTCGAGCCCTTAATGTCGCAGCTCTCGATCACATCCCACAGGGCCACGCCACCGTTCAGCAGCATAGCCCGCTTGGCGGCAATCGAGGCGTCGAGCTTCGCGGGCTCGCCGTCCGCCAAAGAATCGCCCTCGTTGGGCGGCACAGGCACACCGAGGCACGCGGCCATCACGCGCCAAAAGCGATTCTGGGGGTTGCCGTAATAAAAATCATTGGCACGCGAGAGCACCGAGGGAAACGACCCCAGCACCAAAACGCGCGAGTGCTGGTCGAACACGGGTTCAAACCCATGCTCAATATGTTGATAGCCCTCGTCAGACGCCGCCATGATCTAGGCCCTCAGCAGATAACGCACCTCGTAGGGCGCAAGCTCAAGCGCGCCCGTCAGCTCGACCGTGGGCGCATCGTCGGCAAGCAGGTCGACGAAGGAGCCGTTGAGTTCGCCGGCTCCAAAGGTATAGGGCTCGTTCACAGCATTGACCGCCACGAGCACCGTCGCGTCATCGCAGGCGCGCTCGAACAGCAGCTGCTTGTTCTGTATCACCACGTTGCGATACGCACCGTAGTTGAGGGCACGGGCCGCCGCACCGTCTGTCGAGTGCAGGTGCGTGAGCTGCTTGATGAAGGCCGTCAACTCGTTGGGCGCAGGCCCATCGAGCGCAGGACGCAGCGCCCAATCGCCATCGGGGCCGCCCTTTTCGCCGGCGATTCCCCACTCGCTGCCGTAGTAGACGCACGGAATGCCCGGCATGCCAAACAGCATGCCATAGGCGGGACGCAGGCACGACTTGTCGGTGAGGATGCTTGCCAGGCGCGGCACGTCGTGGTTGTCGACAAACGACAGCAGATGCTTGCCGCGATAAATGCACCACGGGTCACCGCCAAACTGGCGATGCAGCGAGTGGGCAATCTCGAACATGTTGACCGAGTTAAAGCTGGAGTACAGGCCCTTGTAACACTCGTAGTTGGTGCAGGAGTCGAGCATTTCGTCGTTGACGATCTGGTTGTAGTCGCCGTGGAGCGTCTCACCAATCAGCACAAAGTCGGGCTTGAGCTCACGGGTAAAAGTATGCAGGCGGCGCATAAAGTCGCGGTCGAGCATATAGGCGACATCCAGGCGCAGACCGTCAACGCCAAAGACCTCGACCCAGTGACGCACAGACTCAAGCAGGTAATCGACCACAGCGGGGTTTTGCAGGTTGAGCTTCACAAGCTCAAAATGGCCCTCCCAGCCCTCGTACCAAAAGCCGTCGCCGTAGCACGAGTCACCGTCAAAGCTGATGTGAAACCAGTCCTTGTAGGGCGAGTCCCACCTGCGCTCCCGCACATCACGGAAGGCCCAAAAACCGCGACCGACGTGGTTGAAGACGGCATCGAGCACCACGCGGATGCCATGGTCGTGCAGCGTCTCGCACACGGCGGCAAAGTCGGCATCCCCACCCAGGCGACGGTCGAGATGGCGCAGGCTGCGCGTATCGTAACCGTGGCCATCGGACTCGAGCGGCGGGTTGATTAGCACAGCGCCAATACCGAGTTCTTGCAGGTAGTCGGCCCATTGGGCAATCTTCATGATGGGCGCATCGGGGTTGGGCGCGGCGTTGGCAGCCTGGGCGAGCTCATCCTCGGCAACGGGCGCGGCGTTTTCGCGCGGAGCCCCGCAAAAACCCAGCGGATAGATCTGATAGAACGTCGTCTCGTATGCCCACATAGCAACCTCCCGGTAAGCTCAACACAACGACATCCATTGTATGCCCGGCTTGTATCCTCTTCCCCAAAATAAATTGCGGTGGAATAGTTCCTGCTTGTGCCTTCAGAGGCCTTAAACAGGAACTATTCCACCGCAACTGATGAGGGAACGTGATTAGGCAACAGGCTTTGCGCGGCGAATGGCCGGGAACATCACCGTGATGGCGAGGATGACGCCCATGGCAGCGATCGCACCGCCCGCGAAGCCGATCCAGGCGATACCGGGGCCCGAAACCACGGCTCCACCGATCGCGGTACCCGTGCCAATGCCCAGATTGAACAGGCCCGAGAAGATCGACATGGCGACGGCCGACGAGTCCGCCGGCGTGTGCTTGATGAGCTCGGCTTGAAACGCCACGTTAAAGGCCGTGGCGCAGCAGCCCCACAGCGCGCAGACGGCAAGCACTGCCACGAGCGACGATGCGGCCGGGCCCATGAGCAGCAGAGCCACCGGCACGCCGGAGAGCGTAATAGCCAAGAACGGGAAGCGATGCCCATCGAACAGGCGGCCAAACAGCCAGCTTCCGAGCAGACCAGAGCAGCCAAACGCCGTCAGCGTCATGGTGATAGCGCCCGCGTCGACGTGCGCGACCTGTGCCAGGAAGGGCTCGATATAGCTGTAACCCGCGTAGTAGCCGGTCGCCATAAAAACCGTGACCGCGTAGAGCGCGATCAGGAGCGGGTTCTTGAGCAGCTCGGGCAGTTGCTTGACGGTAAAGCGCTCGCCCGCCGGCATGGTTGGAAACACGGTCGCCTGGTAGACGACCGCGACAGCAGACAGTGCTCCGACCACGGCAAACGTCATACGCCAGCCCACGGCCAGGCCAATGGCGCGGCCGAGCGGCAGGCCGAAGATCTGTGCGATGGAAGAGCCCGTGGCGATCATGCTGATGGCGAGCGCCCCGTGGCGTGTGTCAACCAGGCGCGACGCCATAATCGAGGCGACCGACCAGAACACGGCATGTGCGCAAGCGACCACCAGGCGCGCGCAGACCAGGATGGGATAAGTCGGCGCCACAGCGGACAGAAACTGGCCGAGCGAGAACACGGCGAGCACGCCCAGCAGCATCCGCTTGAACTCGAAACGCGAAGCGAACACCATGAGCGGCAACGACAGCAGCATGACGCCCCAGGCATAGACCGAGATCATGATGCCGGCTTGGGACTCGGTGAGCGAGAACGACGCGGCGATGTCAGTCAAAAGACCGATGGGCATAAACTCCGACGTGTTGAACACGAAGGCGCAGCAGGTGAGTCCGATGAGCGGGAGCCACTGCTTGAGCGTGATGCCGTCTTGCCTTGCCTGAGTCATATATAACGTCTCCAATCATTTTGAGTGGAGGCGATTATATAGCAACGGCCCCGCATCCGTCAGTACAGATGCGGGGCCGAAAACAATTCGATACACAGAGGTTGCGCCGTCAATAAAAAACTAAGCCAACCCCAGCAATATGCCCGCCGAATGCACGACAAACGCCACGATCCAGGCGACTGCCACCTGAAACGCGAACACGGCAACGGCGTAGCGCGCGCCCAGCTCGCTCTTGACGGCGCCGATGGCAGCCACGCAGGGCGGGTACAGCAGCGTAAAGACCAGGAACACGTAGGCGGTAAACGGCGAAAACATGGTCGACAGTGCCGCGGGCGAGGTCGCGCCCAAAAGCACCGTGAGCGTCGATATGACGCTCTCCTTGGCGATAAGTCCGGTGACGAGCGCCGTGGACGCACGCCAGTCGCCAAACCCAAGCGGCGCCAGCGCCGGCGCGATGATGCTGCCGAGGCCCGCAAGCAGGCTTTGCGACTGATCGGCGACCACATTAAAGCGAATGTCGAACGTCTGAAGGAACCAGATAACCACGGTAGCGGCAAAGATAATGGTAAAGGCCTTGGTAATAAAGTCCTTGGCCTTATCCCAGGCCAGCATCACCGTCGTCTTGATGCTCGGCAGGCGGTAGTTGGGAAGCTCCATGATAAACGGCACCGGGTCGCCCTTAAATGCCGTGCGGTTGAGCACCAGGGCGGCAATGCAGCCGACCACGATGCCGATCAGATAGAGCGAGACCATGGCGGGGACCGTCGCCTGCGGGAAAAACGCCCCGCACAGCAGACCGTAGACCGGCAACTTGGCCGAACAACTCATGAACGGCGTGAGCATGACCGTCATCTTGCGGTCATGCTCGGATGGGAGCGTACGGGTCGACATGATAGCCGGCACGGTGCAGCCAAAACCGACGAGCATGGGCACGAAGCTGCGGCCCGACAGACCAAAGCGACGCAATACCTTATCCATGACAAAGGCCACGCGCGCCATGTAGCCGGAGTCTTCCAGAATGGAGAGGAACAAGAAGAGCACGACGATAATCGGCAGGAAGGTCAGCACGCTGCCCACGCCCGTAAGCACGCCGTCGACAGCCAGCGAGCGCACCACGTCGTTGGTGCCGAACGCCTTGAGGCCCGCATCGGCCGAGGCGATGATGGCAGCAATGCCGTCCTCCATAAGTCCCTGCAACGCCGCGCCGATCACGCCAAACGTCAGCCAAAAAACAAGGCCCATGATCACCAGAAACGCCGGAATGGCTGTGTAACGACCTGTCAGGATGCGGTCGATCTTGACGGAGCGCACGTGCTCGCGGCTCTCGTGCGGCTTGACAACACAGCGCCCGCACACGTCGCCGATAAAGCTAAAGCGCATGTCGGCCAGCGCGGACAGGCGGTCGGTGCCGGCCTCGCCCTCCATCTGGGTAATGATGTGCTCGATGGCGTCGAGCTCGTTGCGATCCAGGTGAAGCGCCTCGGTCACCAGCTCGTCGCCCTCAACCAGCTTGGTCGCCGCAAAACGCACGGGAATGTGCGCCGTCGCGGCATGGTCCTCGATAAGGTTGGCGATGCCGTGAATGCAGCGATGCAGCGCGCCGCCGTCCGGACCATCGGGCGCGCAGAAGTCCAGGCGACCGGGGCGCTCGCGGAACCGCGCCACGTGCAAGGCATGATCCACCAACTCGCCGATACCCTCGTTGCGGGCAGCGCTAATGGGAACAACGGGCACGCCCAACAGGCTCTCGAGCAGGTTGACGTCCACGGCGCCGCCGTTGGCCGTCACCTCGTCCATCATGTTGAGCGCGATGACCATGGGGCGGTCGAGCTCCATAAGCTGCAGCGTCAGGTACAGGTTACGCTCGATGTTGGTGGCGTCGATGATATCGATGATGGCGTCGGGGTGCTCATCCAGGATAAACTGGCGGCTTACGATCTCCTCGCCCGTGTACGGCGACAGAGAGTAAATGCCGGGCAGATCAGTGACGCTCGCCTCGGGGTGGTTGCGGATGGTGCCATCTTTGCGGTCGACCGTCACGCCGGGAAAGTTACCGACATGCTGGTTGGAGCCCGTCAACTGGTTGAATAACGTGGTCTTACCGCAGTTTTGGTTGCCGGCGAGAGCAAAGTGCAGCGGCGCGCCCTCGGGCACGGCAGTCTTGGCAGCACGAGGCGAATACGTCCCCTCGCCCAGGGCCGGATGCTCCGTCGTGCCGATTGCGGCGTTAGCGCGCGGACCCGTATCGGTGTCGTGAATGCCCACGAGCTCGATGCGAGCGGCATCGTCCTTGCGCAGCGTCAACTCGTAGCCACGCAGGCGAATCTCGAGCGGGTCGCCCATAGGAGCGTATTTCATCATGGTGACTTCGGTGCCCGGCGTTAGGCCCATGTCCAAAATATGCTGTCGGAGTGCCTGATCGTCCGATGCCACCGATGCGACAACGGCATCCTTTCCAATCTCGAGTGTATCGAGTCTCACGTCCGCGTTCCTCCCCCGGCGCCCACAGGGCGTTGCATTTTGTTTATCTTGGCTAACCGTTTGCCATGGCTAACCATTTAACCACGCATGATAGCGCGAACACATAGTGACGTTCAATTAACAGATTGCCGCTCTGGTGGGCTTACAGCGTCGGCTGGTTACGCGGTTTGGTAAAACGCCGTAACTAAAACCCGTGGCGCTCCAGGAAGCGGAAGGCTAGGCGAATCCAAGGACGGACAGCCACCTGCTTGTCCTCGTTGTCGACCGCGGTATTGGCGTTGCCGAGCGAAAGGCCGTGGCCTCCCTGGTCAAAGACGTGCACCTCGCATGCGACGCCCTCCTCGGCCATGCGCTGCGCAAACGGATAGACCTGCGCCATCGGCGCCGTCTTGTCATCGGACACGCCCCACACAAAGGTCGGCGGCATCTGGCGCGAAACATGTGTGGTGGGGCAGATATCGGCCAGGTGCTCGTCAGTTGCCTCGCCACCCGTCACCATCGACAGGTAGTCGTTGAGCAGATCGCGCCCCGTCTTGCCGCCCGTCTTGGGCACACGCAAGTCAATGCGCGGATCGCGCGTCTGCATGTCGCGCACATAGGCAAAGTCGAGCAGCGGATAGCCCAGCACCACGGCATCGGGACGAATGTCGTCCGGACGCGCCCCTGCCAGGCCCGCGAAGGGACCGGTCTTCCACTGTGTTGCCAGCGAGGCGCAGATCATACCGCCCGCAGAAAAGCCCACAACGCACACGCGCTTGGGATCGACATGCCACTCGTCGGCATTCGCACGAACCGTGGCGACCATCTTGGCAAGATCTGCCTGGGGGTGCGGAAAGCTCACGTCACCCGTGCCACTCGTCACATAGTTGAGCACAAAGGCCTGGTAACCGTGATCCAAAAACGCAAACGCCACGGGATCCTGTTCATGCGGGGCGATATGCGTAAACGCACCTCCGCCGCAGATAATCACGGCAGGGCGGCGGCCATTCGGTTTATCGGGCAGCGGCTCGGCACCCAAATACGTAAACGTCGCTGGATATTCCTCGGTCGGCTCCTCGCCCCACAGCGCGTGGTTCTCGACAATCATATGTGCTCCCTTCGCGCAAATTATGCGCCCTTGTTTTTCGTCTTCAAGCGTACCCCACTTGAGCCCGTGGCACAGAAACACTTCAGCAACAAGCTTCCCATCAACTGATATATCACATAATCCCAGCTCAGGACCATCGCTGAGCAGCGTAGAATAGGGGACGTTGACCAAGCCGCGAAACACATATGAAACGTTTCCGGCAAACCAAACGCGCGATATGCGCCTATTTAAGTTGGAGGCAACTATGGGTCTGCTCGATTCGCTTAAGTCCACCTTCACCTCGACGGGCGAGGCGTCCGTTCCGCCCGCAGCAAGCTTCGCCACCCGCGAAGGCGTCATCTATGCCCCCGTCAACGGCGTGCTCGTCAACCTGAACGAGGTCCCCGACGAGACGATCGCCTCGGGCATGCTTGGCCAGGGCTATGGCATCGAGCCCATTACCGGCACCATCTATGCGCCCGCCAACGGCCGCATCGGCGCTACCACCGTCACCAACCACTCCATTGGCATGATCACCGAGGACGGTCTTCGCGTGTTCATCCATGTTGGCCTGGGCACCGTGGAAATGAACGGCAAGGGTTTTGCCCGCTTTGTCGAGATGGGCGATGTGGTCAAGGCAGGCCAGCCGCTCATCAGCTTCGACCGCGAGGCCATTAAGGCCGCTGGTCACGAGGACATCGTGACCGTCATCATCTCTGAGCTCGACCGCCTCAAAAGCATCGACCACGTCGGCGAGTCCGGCACGCTTATCGGCGGCAACCCGCTCGTCAAGCTTGGCGATCCGCTGCTGGTTGCCAAGACCAAGTAGCAGACTGCCGTCACATAACGGGTCAACCACCCGTGCATCTTTGCCGCATCTGTGTTGTTGTTTTTGCCTATGTAGAGGTTCTGAAACGTTTCTATATAGGCAGCTGAGCATCAACGCAGGTGCGGCTTTTGCGTAGCGAGGCATCGTCCCGCGGCATGTTGTTCAACCGCACGAACCCCCTTCCTTTGTCCGCGCAGAGCGCTAGACTGCTAGGTCGACATTGGAGGAAGATCGATGCAAAACACACCCACGGGCGCCGCACACGCCGCGCCTCAACGCAACCAACGCATCGTCGCGCTCGACGGGCTCCGCGCCCTCGCCATCGCCGGCGTCGTCCTATATCACCTTCGCCCCAGCCGCCTGACCGGCGGTTTTTTGGGCGTTACACTCTTCTTTACGCTGAGTGGCTATCTCGCCACCAAAAGCATTATGCGGGCCACGGCACGCGACGGATTCTCGTACCCGCGCTATATCTGCCGCCGCATTGCGCGCATGCTGCCGCCGATCGTCGTGACCATCGCGCTTACCGCCGTTGCCACCTACATCGCGGCCCCGAGCCTACTCCCTAAGGTGCAGCAGGACGCCCTGCCATCGGCACTCTTTTTGAGCAACTGGTTCTACATCTTCCGCAACGTCTCG
>OGOQ01002784.1_pt1 | contig 10306 bp, 7 predicted proteins | sample 1552691 | NCBI WGS metagenome assembly OGOQ01 (sample SAMEA2580209, study PRJEB22360) | human gut metagenome | biome: human gut; feature: human-associated habitat; material: faeces | place: Denmark | collected 2008/2010
GTGCTCCAACCTACAATGCCGGTCTTTATCACGAGATGGAGGTTCTCCTCTCCGAACTTGCCAATAAGGACGTTAAGAACCACCTCCTTGGCTGGTATGGTTCTCATTGCTGGGCAAGCAAGGCTGTGGCTAAGATTCAGGAGTGGAACGACACCAAGCTCCACTACGAGGCAGTGGGCGAGCCTGTAGATATGAAGCAGGCGATTACTCCAGAGGTAAAGGCGCAGTGCGAGGCTCTGGGTAAGGCAATGGCAGAGAAGCTGCTGGCAGAATAAATCAGAATCTATTCATTCTGAATGAAAGGTTTCGGGTGAAAGTATTCATTCTGAATGAAAGATTTTCGGTTTTCCTCGATGACTATTGTGTATTGAGGGAGTAATTTGGCAAATATTGAAGCCACAGAATAAAGTTTAAGGGCAGAAGAACAACTGGGGGTAACAGAGTTAACAGTTAACAGTTGTTTTTCTGCCCTTTCTTTGTTTAAATACCTTAAATATTCCGTGTAAATTACGATAAAACTTGGTGAAGTCGAGTAAAAATTGTACTTTTGCTGCAAAAATATGTGTCTTGACACGAAAATTTTCAGCGAAATGATGTATTTTGAGCGCAAGGAATATCTAGATAAGCTCATCTCTGCCGAAGGCAATGGGATGATAAAGATTATCACTGGCATCCGCCGATGTGGTAAATCTTTTCTTCTTTTCAACATCTTTTGCAAGCATTTGCTTGAAAGAGGTGTTGCGGAAGACCATATCATACAAGTAAATCTTGAAGACCTTAGAAACAAGAAACTCCGTGACCCGGATGCACTCTTAGAGTATATTGATGCTCAGATGGTTGACAAGGAGAAGTATTACATTCTTCTTGATGAGGTTCAGATGGTAAAGGAGTTTGAAGATGTGCTCAATTCTTATCTCCATGTAGAGAATGCTGAGGTGTACGTAACTGGTTCCAATGCCCGGTTCTTGTCAAAGGATGTAATCACGGAGTTCAGAGGGCGAGGATGGGAAATCCGAATTCATCCATTGAGCTTTTCTGAATACTACGAGGTTGTAGGAGGAGAGATGCAACAAGCTTTAGAAACCTATTATCTTTATGGTGGATTGCCTGCTGTGGTGCAGATGGAAAGCCCAGAAGCAAAGCAAAACTATCTTCGAGAGATTTATGAGACTGTTTATCTGAAAGATGTATTGGACCGAAATCGCTTGAAGAATCCAGAGGGAATGAAAGAACTGGTACGTCTCCTTGCATCTACGATAGGTTCTTGTACCAATGTCTTGAAAATCTCCAATACGTTTAAGTCGGCTGGTGGAGTAGAGATAAGTGGCAATACTATCAGTAAGTATTTGGAATACCTGCAGGATTCCTTTGTCATCAGCGAGGCTTTGCGCTATGATGTGAAGGGGCGTAAATATATTGGTACTGGTACCAAGTATTACTTCGAGGACATCGGTATCAGAAATGCCGTGGTAGATTTTCGACAGATAGAATTCACCCATATCATGGAGAACGTGGTTTATAACGAGTTGCGGAAGCAGGGTTATACTGTGGATGTGGGGTCAGTGGAGAGCTTCAAGCGGGATGAGAATGGCAAGCTGCAGCGTAGGAATCTTGAGATTGATTTTGTGGTGAACCGTCATGATGAACGCCTCTATATCCAGTCGGCTTACGCCTTGCCGGATAAGGAGAAGGTAGATCAGGAGCAGGCTTCTCTTTTGAATGTAAACGATGGCTTCCGCAAACTGATTATCGTAGGGGATAGGTATCGTTCGGGTTATAATGAAGAAGGCATTCTGATGATGAGCCTCTCCGATTTTCTCTTGGGGAAGAGCTAGATTGTCTTGAAGAAAATGTCAAGAGCGGAAGAACAACTGGGGGTTAACAGAGTTAATAGTTGTTTTTCCGCTCTTTCTCCTTAAATACACATTTTTGCCAGCTCTTCCAGGTTATCCGCCACTTCAATCACATCCCGCCAATCGCCACGAATCATCCTTTTCTCTGCCATATCGTCCAACAGGGCGATGGTGGAGTTCCAGAAGCCTTTCATGTTGTAGAGAATCACCATTTTGTGATGGTAGCCGATGGTGTGGGCGGCGGCGATGGTGAAGATTTCATCCAGGGTGCCGACACCGCCAGGAAGAGCTACGAAGATGTCGCTCTGGGCAAGCATCAGGTCCTTGCGGTCGCTGAGATTATCACACGGAATCTCGATGTCGAGGTCTGGGAAGGTTCTGCCGCCTCGCTCTACAAGCGTAGGAACCACACCGATGGTTCTGCCGCCATTCGCCTTTACTGCCTTGCCGATGCAATCCATCAGGCCGGAGTTGCAGCCGCCGAAAACCAGGTCGTGGCCGTTCTCTGCCATCCACTTTCCCATCTCTTCAGTCAATGTGAAGAAGTCGGGGTCGATATTCTTATTTGCTGAACAAAAAACTGCTATTTTCATGTCTTTATTTTCTATTTGATAATGTTTTATCTGTTGTTTATAAATGTTTTAGGCAAAGGTACGCAAAAATATCGAGATTATTGGGCTCTTTTTGCGGATAATTTCTTAATTTTGCAAACAATAACTAATCTTATAAACAGGAAGAAAGATTTCTAACAAAACAAGACAACAGAATGAAAAGGATTATCACATATAGTATTATCGCATTGTTGCAGACGTCGGTGGCGCTTGCACAGACCTCTGTGTCGCTTACAAAAACCTCTTCGAAACCGAAGCTTCAGAAGCGGGAGAAGTATGAATGGCAGGGAGAGATTCCTACCTATGTAGAAACGCTGAAGAAGGAACTGACCTATCCGATGGCTTGGGGAAACAGTCCGATTAAGAATTTCAAGAAGTGGAAGAAGGCGGCAAGGGCGAAGGTGTTTGAATGCATGATGACACCTCCGAAAGCGGCTGCGGCTTGGAATATGGAAGTATTGGGCGAGGAACAGAGAGACGGATATAAGGCGCAGAAAATCGCCTTTAATATCAATGCCTATTCCCGTATTACGGCTTATCTCCTGATTCCGGATGGCAAGGGACCATTCCCAACAGTCAATGCGCTTCATGATCATGGTGCTCATCTCTTTATCGGAAAGGAGAAGATGATTCGTCCTTTCTTTACTCCGGAAGAAAAAGATTCCCCTACGAAGCAGGCACTCTGTCAGGAGATCTTGGATGATGCGGATGCGTGGGCAAGGCAGCTTTATGATAATCAGTACGTGGGCGATTATCTGGCGAAACATGGCTACGTGGTCTTTTCGGCAGATGCTCCGATGTGGGGAGAACGAGGCCGAAAGGAGGGCGTGGATAGAAACAAATACGACCTGATAGCCGGCAACATGATGATGCTGGGTAGAGACCTCTCTGCCTTCATGACTTACGATGATATCGCCAGCACCGAGTTCCTGGCTTCGCTGCCGATGGTAGATGCGAAGCGTATCGGATGCGTGGGCTGTTCGATGGGAGCCTATCGCTCGTGGATGCTCTCTGCATTATCGGATAGAATCAAGGCGGGTGCTTCCATCTGCTGGATGATTACCACCGATGCTCAGCTTACCCGAAGATTCGGAAGAAAGGAGAATGGCGGTTTTGCGAATTGCATCCCCGGTCTTCGCCAATATCTCGACTATCCGCACATCGCCTCCCTCGCCTGTCCGAAACCGATGCTTTTCATCAATGGCACAAAAGACAAGCTCTTCCCGGTGCCTGGTGTAAAAGATGCTTTCGCCGAAATGCATAAGGTTTGGAAGAGTCAGGGAGCAGATAATCTGCTGGATACGGAGCTTTGGGATATTCCTCATTCCTGCGGTTTGAAGGCGCAGGAGAAAATGCTGGAGTTTCTGGATAAGAATTTGAAATAAGAAATAAATAAAGAGCGGAAGAACAGCTGAGGTTAACAGAGTTAACAGTTAACAGCTGATTTTCCGCTCTTTCTACGCTATAGTTTATTTTTATGTCTGTTGTGTGCCCTCACACAGCAGAATTTTTATGTTCTTGAAAAATATTAATCGGAAATGATGCAACTTTCCGATTATTTTCATTACCTTTGCACGCAGATACCTATTCGCTCACGCCGAGTTGATGCTTTTCTTTCTTTTTAAAGGGGAGATGGGTGAGACGAGGACTTGGGAGGGTAGAGGTATCATACATAATATTAAAGTGCGTTTACTATGCGCTTAGTTCTTGACGAACTGAAACCTGGCAGTTTCTAACTCATGTCAAAGACTATGCAACGGTAGATGCTCTCGGGATGTGTATATTCACATCTCTGTACTGATGTGGCACCCTACACAAGTAGGGTGTCCAATTCGGTATAGGGATAAGTGTATCATATCGGCGTGGGCTTCGAAGTTGTTCGTTTCGACATGATGGGCTTGCCAGGGCCTCAGTTCGTGAAGCGAGCAACGGGCAAGTTCACGCTTTCTTTTTATTGTGTAGTTAACAGATTGTTTCACATTATAAAAAGTTAGATTATGGTACAGTCCAAATTTACAAATCAAATATTGCACTTTACAAGTTACGATGTCTTAAAGAGCATCATAAAAAATGACGGATTGCATTTTTGGGCAAGCCGTTATGATTGTATGAATGATTCTCTAGAATATAAGTGGTTGTATGAGCCGTTGAAAGAGAAAATAACCAAAAATAATATAACTCTTAAAGGGCAAGTAGATTCTTTGTATGAGCTATTCCCTTATGTTGTTTCTTTCTCTGAAGCATCTGATACTAAATACTTATGGGAAAAATATGGTAAAAATGGAAATGGGGTGTGTCTGGTCATGAATAGAAAAATAATGCAACCAACTGATGAACAATTTGCGAAAGAAGGTGACTATTTGGCATCTGTTAGATATGCGACAGAGCAAAATAAGATGGCAAAACTGGCAGAGGTTACATTAGAATATCGTAAGGAGGGCTATGGGACGGCTAATATTAGTGAAGAGTTTGTTGATGAGATTGCCTGTTGTCCTTTTGTGAAATGTGAAGAATGGAGCAAAGAGGAAGAGGTGCGCTATGTAAGAATACGTGAGCGCAATATGCAAGTTTCATGTTCAGAGAACGGAGTGTATTTTTCTTATCCACAGGATAAAAAATGTGTAAAGTATCGTGATAATAATGGCAAGCAAGTTCCTTATTTAGACATAGTTTTCCCAAAGTTGTCTTTGGAAGGAATTCTGATAGGCAAACAATTAAATTTTGAAACAACAGAAAAGACAATAAAAACTTTATTGCAGCAAACTGGTTATAAGAATATATCTGTAGAACAATTAATGTATTAACAAATAAAATAGAAGAATATGAGAACAATTACTTTTAAAGGGCTGTTTTTAACAGCGGTATTTATGTTGCTTGGGAGCTTGGTAATTCAGGCTGCAGATGATGGCTTGATTACCAAACAAATAACAATCAAGTTGGATAAGGCTGGTACTTTGGCTGATAAAATTGGTAAGAACAAAAAATATAAGATTACTAATCTTAAGATCGTTGGTGAGATAAACGGAAGTGATTTGAAATTTGTTCGTGATATGGCAGGAGGAAGTTTTCGCGATGAAGGTATTGTAGGAAAACTATCTGTATTAGATTTGTCTGAAGCGAAAATAATAAAAGGAGGTTCTTTTTATTATTCCCCAAATGGCTCTTATGATGAATATTATACAACAGATGATGCCATCGGTAGTTATGCATTTTATGAATGCTGTGAATTGAAGAGTTTAAAACTCCCTTCTGGTGTTACCGAAATAGGCTCTTTCGCATTTAAGTACTGTAGTCGTTTGACAAGTTTGACCCTCCCTTCTGGTGTTACCGAGATAGGCGTTGCGGCCTTTTATTGTAGTGGTTTAACAAGTTTGATCATACCTCCTGGTGTTACCGAAATAGGCGATTTGGTCTTTAAGGACTGTACTGATTTAACTAGTTTATCCCTCCCTTCTGGTGTTACCGAAATAGGCTCTTCCGCATTTGAGGACTGTATTGGTTTGACAAGTTTGACCCTCCCTTCTAGTGTTACCGAAATAGGCTCTTCCGCCTTTGAGGGCTGTCGTGGTTTATCTAGTTTGACCATACCTCCTGGTGTTACCAAGATAGGCTCTTCCGCATTTGAGGACTGTATTGGTTTGACAAGTTTGACCATACATTCTGATGTTACCGAAATAGGCTATTACGCCTTTTGGGGCTGTACTGGTTTAAAAGATGTTAGCTTTTATATTAATGGTGATTTTGAGACATATTTGACAAAAAATCATCCTCATATAGACGTAAATTGTGGAATTGAGTATTATCTGAATGGTAAGAAAATAACATCAGTAGTAATACCTTCAACTATTACAACGTTGGGGGAATATGTATTCCAGAATTGTAGAGATTTGACATCTGTTACAGTTAGTTGGCAATCCCCAATTTCTGCAGGCAGTGCTTTTTATGGAGTAGATAGGAGCAAATGTACACTATATGTTCCACAAGGAACAGAACAAGACTATTGGCTTGCTGATGTTTGGGGCGATTTTGGAAAGATAGTTGAGTATGACCCTACTGGCATTGATAAGGTTACAACCTCTACCGACGCCAAGGAACTCTCTCGCTATTCAGTAAATGGTCAGAGGTTGTCTGCTCCAGCCAAGGGCTTGAACATCGTGAAGTATAGTGATGGTAGTGTGAAGAAAATTGCTGTTCAATAATATTCTAGAACACTCAAGGAGGAAAGAATTATTAGATCAATCATCATTGGGAGTGAAGCCTGCTAACTCCCTCTTATCAGATCAGTAGGTAAAGAATTCTTTTGGGCACGAGTAATCGTGCCCTTTTTGATTTCTAATCTGTCTTATATCTTAACTTTTTGCCTTTAAATCCCCCAAAAGTGTGTTTTTTTTGAGATTTGGGGATTTTGACGACAAAATGTTGTATCTTTGCACCCTATTATAAGAAGTAGTTGGGTTAACAGAGTTAACAGTTAACAGCTGTTTTGCCGCTCTTTCTTCTCTAAAACTTCTTTTAAATATTAAAAGTCTACTACGTTAACCCCCCAAAAAATGGCGTTAGCGTAGTAAACTTTTGTATTTTTACTTGTGTTTCCCAAGAAAAAGTTGTATATTTGCACCCATCAAAATATAAAGTTTGCAAGTATGGGTACTATTAATGGAATTATAGGAAGACAGCGTGAGATAGCTCTGTTGCAGGAGATTTATGAATCTCCCAGGGCGGAGTTCGTGGCTGTTTATGGCAGAAGACGTATCGGTAAGACCTATCTTATCGACAAGTTCTTTGGCGATAAGTACGACTTTTATATGACGGGTATCTATGAGGGTACCCGTAAGGAGCAGTTGACAAACTTTGCCCATCAGCTGGAGTTTTATTCTCATAAGGAACAGAAAACTCCAAAAGACTGGATGGAGGCTCTGTTTATGCTTCGCAAGTATCTGGAGACATTAAAAAAGGAAAAACCTGTGCTCTTGTTCTTTGATGAAATGCCTTGGCTGGATACCCGCTATTCTCGCTTTCTCAAGGCTTTCGAACTGTTTTGGAATGAGTGGGCTTCGAAGCAGGACAATCTGAAACTGATTGTTTGTGGTTCGGCAACCACCTGGATGACGAATACTCTGCTGGGCAACAAGGGTGGGTTGCACAATCGTGTAACTCGCTCCATCTATCTCCGTCCGTTCAACCTGGCAGAGACGGAGGAGTTCCTGGCTTCAAGAGGGTTCTCGATGGAGTGCTTCCAGATAGCCGAGTTGTATATGGCGATAGGTGGAACTCCTTTTTATCTCAATATGCTGAACCGTTCGCTGAGCGTGGCTCAGAATATCGACGAACTCTTCTTCTCATCCAGTGCCCCTTTGAGGAGCGAATATGGCTTTCTCTTTAAATCGCTCTTCAAGGAATCCACGCTCTATAGAAGGGTGGTGGAGGCATTGGCTAAGAAACTGAAGGGAATGACTCGCCCGGAGTTGATAGAGGAGCTGAAGGTGGAGGATTCCGGATATGTTTCTACCGTGCTCTCCGACTTATGCAACTGCGATTTCATCCGCAAGTATTCGGCTTTTGGCAAGACGGATAGGGATTTCATGTATCAGTTGACCGACCTGTATTCGCTTTTCTATCTGAAGTATGTGAAGAACTATCATGGTGAGGATGAGCATTATTGGAGTCATCGCCAGATGGACATTTCCAGTTGGGAGGGCTATGCTTTCGAGCAGGTTTGTCTGCATCATGTTCCTCAAATCAAGAGGAAGTTGGGAATTGGTGGTATTCTGTCGAATATCTGCACGTGGTCGTGCCGTGCTTTTACGGATGCAGAAGGCAATAAGCAACCGGGAGCACAGATTGACTTGATAATAGATAGGGGAGACAAGACCATCAATCTCTGTGAGATGAAGTTCGTCAATCATCCTTATTCCATCACTCCCGATTATGCGGCTTGGTTAATCAAGCGCAGGGAGTTGTTCAAGCAAGCTACAGGAACGAAGAAGACTCTCCATCTGACGATGATAACTTCGTATGGTGTGGAGCATAATGCTGGTTGGCAAAACATTCAGAACGAGGTGGTGCTGGATGATTTATTCAAAGTAGAATAACACGGGCTTTATGGCTGTAGTATTTCTTTATTGCAAGCAATTTTTAAATTAGTGATTTTGAAATAACTAACTGAGAAAATACTAGAATATAAAAGAGCGGAAGAACAGCTGAGGTTAACAGAGTTAACAGTTAACAGCTGATTTTCCGCTCTTTCTTCTATAAATCTGTAAAAGTCTACTACGCTAACCCCTTAAAAAATGGAGTTAGCGTAGTGAACTTTTTGGGGTGTGCTGAATGCTTCTTTACCACAACTCCTTAGGCGACAGGTCTTTATCCTTTCTACCCATCAAGTAGTAATCGGCAAGGAACTGGAGGTTTGCCTGTGTAATCTTCAATCCTTCTTCCTTTACATACTGGCTTGTAAAGATGTTTGCGTCAGGAATCAGGTTGTTTTCTATCAGTTTGCAGACAATTTCGTAAGGGAATGGAAGACCATTGCCGCTGATAATGCCAAAGCTGTCGGTCTCTGCACGCTCCTGTACATAGTATGGATTCTCAGGCGATGCGATGCAATGAGCCAGACCGAAACTGATGTTGATGCCTGTATATGGACTTCCGCTTAAGATGATGCCCTTCTCGTATTTCTGAGGGAATCGGATGTCCTTTGGCAACTCGAATTCAATCTCCTTGAGGAATTCCTTCAGCGTCTTCACATCTTCCAGGAAGATGAACTTGTCTTCGTATCCCTTCGCCTTGAGCAGATTGTAGTCGTGAATCGCCTTCTCATGATCCACCTTTTCATATTGCTCAGTAGCCTTCTTTCTGAACTCCTCATCCTCCCAAAGCTTGTGGGTAGGCATGTTCTTGCAAATCTTGCAGAGCCATTCGTAAGAAGTGAGCGCCAGAAGATTGTTTCTGCCGACGATGGTCATTTCCATCTGCACAGAATAAGCGAGCGGTTCGGTGAGACCCTGAGGCGAGTTTGCCATCTGCTGGAGGGTAAACTGCAGGCGCTTCTGGTTGCCTACGTTGAAATAGCAGCCATAATGGAACCACGCCAGGGTGTCGCGACGGTGAATCTCATCCAACTCCTTGTTCTTCTCGATTTCCTCTTCGGTCGTTTCAGCGTTGCCCTCTATCTCAGGCATTTCGCTGAGATAAGTCAGAAGACGCTCGTTTTCCGGAGCCGTTTCATACTCTCTGTCGAGAATGTTGTAGGCAAGTTTGGCAGCCAGTTCCAGGGTTCCGAAGAGGAAAGGAACGGCTTCCTGTACGAAACTGCTCTGCTGGTAATGGTGCCAGAGCAGGAACTTGACATCAGCGATGTTGATTTCCTCAGGGTCGTAAGCCGGGTCATCTTCGTTGAGCGTACTCTTGATGAATTCGCTTTCTTTCTCATAGAAAGGAATGTAGGTGCCGTAGCGCTGCTTGCATTCTTCCGTGAAAGTCTTCCAGATGCCTGTGCCCGAAATCACATCTTCGAAATAACCGGCAATGCTGAGTGCCAACTGCTTGGCTTCATCCATATTCTTGAAGTTATGGGTGTAGCACGCCTCGTCAAGAGCGTGGTATATTTCGTTGGCGAGTTCTGTATAATACAGATCTGTTTCGTCTGCTTTTTCGTATGGATGCAAAGCAATCCATTCTTGGGTGAAAATAACTTTTTTCATATATTTCAAGTTTTCTTGGTTATCTGTTTGTTGTAACTTTCATGCAAAGGTAATAAAATATTGCAGAAATCTGCAAGAAACTCACATTTTTTTCGTATCTTTGCACCCGAATTTAGGCAATCTTAATAAATGCGTGGGA
>OGOQ01002793.1_pt1 | contig 10293 bp, 9 predicted proteins | sample 1552691 | NCBI WGS metagenome assembly OGOQ01 (sample SAMEA2580209, study PRJEB22360) | human gut metagenome | biome: human gut; feature: human-associated habitat; material: faeces | place: Denmark | collected 2008/2010
GTCAATACCCTCCCGCTCCGCCTGCCGGGTCAGATGGAACTCGATCTCCCCGGGGATCATGATCTCCCGGAAGCCCGGTGCCGTGGGGGCGGCCTTCAGCTCATCATACATGGCGTCAGTCCGGGCTTTGAAGGTTTCCAGATCCACGAATCTGCCGATGTCGATGGCGCCCATGAAGTACCCCACACCGGAGGGCTCCTTGGGATCCTCGAACATCCGGGGGATTTGGCGGCTGTTGTTGCCGCGGGAGGGTAGGCAGCAGCAGATCACGTCGATAATCAGGGCCAGGGCGTAGCCTTTGGCGCCGCCCAGGGGTGTCAGGGCACCCTTGTTGGCTACAGCGGGGTCTGTGGTGGGGCTGCCGTCCGGAGCCAGGGCCCAGTTGTCGGGAATGGACTTGCCCTCCTTCAGGGCCAGAGCGATCTTGCCCTTGGCCACGGTACTGGTGGCCATGTCCAGCACCAGATCCGGGTACTTGCCGGAGGGCACCGCCACCGTCAGGGGATTGGTGCCCAACATGGCGGTGGCACCGCCGAAGGGAGCCACCAGGGCGGGGGAGTTGCAGATGTTGAAGCCGATCATGCCCTCTGCCGCGGCCTGCATGGCGTAGAAGCCGCCGAAGCCGTAGTGAGAGGCATGATTTACGGTGCAAAAGCTGACACCGTATTCCTTGGCTCGCCGGATGCACGCCTGCATGGCGGCAGTGCCGATGGTGGAGCCCATGCCGTTGTTTCCGTCCATAGAGAACACGGCACCACTGTCCATGGTGATGGTGGGCTGGGCGGTGGCGGAGGTGCACCCCCGCTCGATGCGGGTCACATAACCGCTCAGGCGGGTCATGCCGTGGGAGCGGACGCCCCGCATGTCGCTGAACAGCAGGTTCTTCAGCAGCGTCTCGGCGTCCTGGTGGGACATACCTGCCTTCTCCGCCACCTGAATGCCGAACTGCCGCAGGGATTCGACTGTGTATTTCATGGGAAAGACCTCTTTCTACAGATGTTCTTGCTTCGGCGCAATGGCCGCCCGGCGGCGCTGCATCTCGCCCCGCCAGGCCATGATCTCTTTAGCGGTGACCCTCTCACCCCGGGCGATAGCGGCTTGGTAGGGCCCCCTCTAAGCTTCCTCGGCGTCCATGGCCCGGACGCAGGCCTCTGCCAGCTGCCCGGCGATCTCCTGGGGGATGACGATGGCGCCGTGGGCATCCGCATGGATCAGGTCGCCGGGGCGGACCGTCATGCCGCAGATGTCCACCGCTGTGCCGGCCTCTACCATGTGGATGTAGGCGTGGGAGATCAGCACCTCCTTGGAGAACAGGTAGAACCCGACCCTCTTTACTTCCTCGATGTCCCGGACGCCGCCGTCGGTGATGACGCCGATGCAGCCCAGGGCCCGGTGGACCGTGGCCTGTACGTCGCCCCAAAAGGAGCCCACCGGCACCCGGTCCAGGTCTTGAATGGCTGCCACCATAGGCAGGTCGAAGTCCTCATACTGGCGGTAATACGCCTCCATCACCGCGCTGTGGGCCGGCGTGGCCGGCTGCCGGGCGGAGATGACGCCGGTGCGGGCATAGCCCACCATGGGTTTGTCGCTCATGGCGGCGCGCATCCGAAGCTCCGGCCGGGTGAAGCCCTCGGTCCGGCACCGGACACCAAAGCCCTCGATGGCGTTGCAGATGGTGGGGGTGTCAAACTGGGCCAGGGCGTCCAGCTGTTCCTGTGTCAGAAACGCCATCTCAGTACGCCCTTCCCAGCTGGTCCAGCACGGCGTGGGAGGTCTGCATCACGTTCTTGGCGCCGCTGACGATGTAGTTGAAGTCAAAGTTCATGCACATATAGTTGACACCACGGCGTATCCAGTCGGTGACGAACTTCTCGCTGCAGGCGCCGGAGACGCCGAAGAGCTTGCCGGTGCCGGCCAGGGCCTGGCCGATCTTGTCAAATTGCTCCTGCACCTCCGGGTCGTTAACGGTGTAGGTGCGCTCCGGGGTGTTCATGCTCATGGTGAAGTCGTTGGGTCCCACCACGAAGCCGCTGATGCCGGGGAGTTTGGCAATCTCCGGCAGGTCCTTTACCACGTCAATGTGCTCGATCTGTACAATGGTGAGGATATATTTGTCCGTGTCGGCCACATACGCATTCTTGTCCCAGATGCCGTAGTTGACTGCCCGGCGGGTGCCCATGCCCCGGATGCCGTCAGGGGGGTAGTGGGTGGCGGCGGCGGCCTGCTTGGCCTCTTCCAGCGAACAGACCATGGGCACCACGATGCCGTCCGCTCCCATGTCCAGGATGGCCTTGATGATGACGGGATCGTTCCAGGGCACCCGGACGATGCCGGCGGCGCCGGCGGCCCGGCAGGCCATCAGATGGTTCTGGATATCCTTGCGGTCGATGGCGCTGTGTTCGCCGTCGATCCAGATGAAGTCGAAGCCGCAGCCGGCGATCATCTCGGTGACGAAGGGGCTGTCAAAGCCCACGTGGGACCCGATGGCCAGCTTGCCGGCGGCCACTTTGTCGGTGATCTTGTGCGCATTATACATGGGAAATTCCTCCTTTAGTAATACATGAGGGCAAAAAGACGGCAGGTCCGGCCGGTCACCAGCCAGACCTGCCGCTGTGAGGACGCTGGTCAATGGAGATTACTTGAAGTAGTCGGCATAGGCCATCATCTTCTCGTTCTCTTCCTGAATGTAGGCAATAGACTCCTCGGTGTCGAGGAAATAGGGAGTCTGGTTGTAGGCGGTCTTGATCTCCTCGGCATACTCCGGCATCTCAGAGATTTCTTTGAACGCCTGGGCAAATTTCTGGCAGATGGCAGGATCGGTCCCCTTGGGGAACATGACATAGTACATCAGATCGTAGGAGAGATTCACACCCTGTTCCAGACAGGTGGGCACGTCGGGCAGGTAGTCCAGCCGCTCGGAGGTCGTGACTGCCAGATACTTAAAATCACCGGAGGTCACATAATCCTGCACGGTTCCGATGGGATTGATAATAACATCCAACTGGCCGCCCAGAAGATTCGCAACACGTTCTGCAGAGGATGAGGCATTGACGATATTCAGCTGCGCATCTTCCTCCACATTCAGTACGACGGATGCCCAGTGAGAGGTGGCTCCAGTGTTGGCGGCGATTTTCACGGTCTGGGGATTGGCCTGGGAATATGCAATCAGCTCCTCCATGGTGTCATAAGGGGCGTCAGCCCGCACGACCACGGCCTCGCCGGAACTCTTTCCCACCACAGCCACGGTCTCAAATGCCTCGGAACCGTAGTCGGCAATGCCGGTGGCCTGGTTGATATTCAGGCAGGTGTGATAAAACAGGCAAGTATAACCGTCGGGAGAGGCGTTCTTGACTTCCTCGGAACCCAGCGCTCCGCCATTGCCGGTGATATTGGTGACGACTACGGTCTCACCCAACACATCCTCCAGATATTTTGCATATGTGCGGGCATTAAAGTCAGTGTCGCCCCCGGCGCCCATGGGAACGATCATGTTGATGGATTTGGTGGGCCAGTCAGTGCCGCCATCCTCCGAAGAGGCGTCATCGGCCGGGGTATCCGGGCTGTTGCCGCAGCCAGCCAGCAGGCTGCACATCATTACGGTTGCACAAAACAGAGAGAACAATTTCTTCCAGGTTTTCATGTTGAATCTTCCTTTCTTGTCATGTTTAACAGCGTCTGCTGTGGTGCACGGTTGGATTCCTCAGGCAGTTGCCTTTTTACGGTCATTTAGCTGCTTGCGAATCGTCAGAACGATGGAGATGGCAGCCGCCACCAGGAACACGCAGGAAATGGGGGATGTCACAAATGTAGAGATGTCACCGTTAGAATACATCAGCGCCCGGCGCAGGTTGGTCTCAATGGTCTCTCCCAGCACAAAGCTCATAATCATAGGTGCCAGAGGAATGTCGAATTTGCTCATGGCATAGCCTACCAGACCGAAGAAAATGATGGACCAGCAGTCGAACAGCCGGTTATTGAGTGCGAAGGCACCGACTACGCACAACACGATGATAATGGGCATCAAATAGTATTTGGGCACCTTTAAAACCTTTGCAAACAGCCGCAGGCCAAACATCTGGACAAGGATCATCAGAATGGAGGCAACCACCATGGCGGCAAACACGCCGTATACCACATCGGGGTGGGTGGTGAACAGCAGGGGACCGGGCTGGACACCGTGGACGATCAGACCACCAAGCAGCATAGCCGTAGCTGCATCACCCGGAATGCCCAAGGTGAGCAAAGGAATCATGGCCCCGCCGATGGTGGCGTTATTGGCAGACTCGGAGGCGACTACGCCGTCAATAATGCCGGTTCCAAATTTCTCCGGGGTTTTGGATTTGTTTTTAATCACTGTGTATGCCAACAGATTGGATGTGGCACCACCGATGCCGGGCAAAACACCAATGCCGGTGCCAATCAGCGCGGAAATCAGGAAATTCCATTTCTGGCTCAAAAATTCTTTTAGGGTGAAGCCGAATCCCTTGCCGGAGAACTGCATCACTTGGCCGGAGCCAGCAGCGAGAGCCTTTTTGTTCGCGGCAGTGCTGAGGATTTCTGAAATGGCATAGAGGCCCACCAGCACGGTCAGAATGTCGAAGCCTCCGCGGAGACCGGAAAAGCCGAAGGTATAACGGCTGACGGCATCAATTGGGGCTGCGCCTACGGTGATGAACATAATGCCTAGAGCCGCAGAGATCAGCCCCTTAATCAGAGATTTCCCTGCCAAGCTGGCAATCAGGGTCAGGGCGAATACCGAAACAGAAAAATACTCCGCAGGCCCAAATTTTAGAGCGAAATTAGCAATGATTGGGGAGACAAATACGAGGATCAGAATACCGAAAATCGTGCCCAGAAAAGAGAACACCGTGCCCACACCCAGAGCCTTGTAGGCCTGCCCTTTTCTGGCCAGCGGAGTTCCGTCAAAACAGGTGGCCACAGAGGCCGGCGTGCCGGGAATGTTTATCAGGATGGCTGCAATCAGACCACCGGACACGGCACCAATATAAATTGCCATCAGCAGCGCCATGCCTTTGATGGGCCCAAGACTGTATGTAACCGGCAGAAACAGCGCAATGCCGGTCACTGCGGTCAGACCGGGAACGGAGCCGAAAATAATGCCCACAATGACACCGAGAATCATCAACGCCAGCGTATCCGGTGTTGCGATTGCTGCGATGCCGTCGATAAAAAGATCTAACATGTGATGTCCTCCTCTTATCCGAGAATACCGGCCGGCAGGACCATATCCAGACCGTACACAAACAGGTAATAGACACCGATGGCCACGATAACAGAGAGGATGACAATCACAGGCAGTTTCCGCTTCTGCTTCGGTGTCAGCAGCATCATCGTGGCAAACAGGAACAGGGCCGAGGAGATGAGAAAGCCCAGCACAGACATCAACGCCATGTACACAATCAGAATCGCGAATATGGCAATCAGTGCCTTGGTGTCGGCGTTGCGGTTGGCAGCGTCATCGTCCCAGTCCTCCACCTTGAACGTGCCGTCTTCCTCTGTCGGCTTCGCAGAGGGAGCTGCAGGGGGCGGGTTTTTGCCGGCCCTCAAAGAAAAGACCAGCTGCAAAACACTGAGAACAGTCATTAGAGCGCCGATCACCTTGGGAACAAAAGAGGAATCCACCACGGAGGAGCCGCCATAGGCGTCATAGCTGGGAATTGTAAAAGCCAGCGCGAAGTACGCGACACCTACTATCAGAAAAATTACGCCAACCAGAAGCTCTTTGTTGCGAATCGTTTTTTTCATCCACTCTCACCTCTGAAATCGCATCATGTTCTCGGCTCCTTGGGCACCACCACGGGCCAGGAAGGCTGGCGGCCGGAGAGCACTTCGTCGATGCCCATAGCGGCGTGGAGGCCCATGCGGTCCGTGGTCTCCAGCGTCAGAGCCGCGTTGTGGGGCGTGACCGTCACGTTGGGCAGCTGGAAGAGCGGATCGTCCGGGCTGGGGGGTTCGGTTTGGAACACGTCCAGCCCCGCGCCGGCAATGGCGCCGTTCTGCAGGGCCTCCGCCAGATCCGCCTCCCGGATCAGGTCGCCCCGGGCCGCGTTGATCAAATAGGCCGTGGGCTTCATCATCCCGATCAAACGGCGGTCCACGCTGTTGCGGGTCTCCGGGGTGGAGGGCATGTGGATGGAGACGATGTCGCTGCCGGCGAAGATCTCCTCCATGGTCTCACGGCGGCCCACTTCCGGGTCCCAGCGGTCTGCAGGAAGGAAGGGATCATAGCCGATTACCTCCATGCCGAAGCCGTTGATGGCCTTCTTCGCCACCATGTGGCCGATCTTGCCCAGGCCTAGCAGCCCCAGGGTCTTTCCCTCCAGATCCATGCCCTTGACCCGGTTGCGGATGTCGTAGTCGCCGCGTCTGGCCGCCCGGTCAAAGAAGACCAGCTTCTTGGCAGGCCAGGATCAGCATCATGGTGTGCTCCGCCACCGCCACGGTATTGCTCAGGGGACCGTTGGTGACCCAGATGTTCAGCTCCCTAGCCGCGTCCAGGTCGATCTTATCCAGCCCCACCCCGTGCTTGCTGATGACCTTCAGGCGGGGGGCGGCCTCCATGATGGCACGGGTGATATGCTCATTCCGGGCCAGCAGGGCATCACAGTCTGCCACATCCTCCAAAATCGTCTGCTCGTCTGTCCCACGGCCCATTTTTATGGTATAGCCCTTTTCGGCGAGATAGTCTTTTCCGGGCTGAGAAATGTCCGAAGGGATCAGAACTTTCTTTTCCATTCTTGTCACGTCCTCTCTGTTGGTTGTTCGCCTTATTATAAAGCAATCTCTGTGCCAATTTTGGAAAAATCAATGTTTTTGGATGCCACAAAATTTTTGCTGAAACTCCGTTGAGCGGTTTTTCAGATTTTCACAAAAGTGTCTCCAAAATTTTGCAGCCTCAATTGGTTGTTTTCACCGGAGAGTGTTTTATTCGTTCAAAATAGTGTTTTAACTGTTCTAAATCGTCTCAAATAGAACAGACGGCGGCTTGACGTAAAAAGCGGCTTTTGCTATGATGGGCAAAGAAGCACACCGATTTTTGGGAACAGGAGGCTGCTATGGTTCGGATTGCCATCGTCATTCCCTACGCCAGCATGGCAAATCTCGCCTGGGACGTGTTCCAGGAGCACACGGAGCAGATGCGCCTGCAGGCTCTGGACGCCACGGAGTACTCACTGGACATCCTGGTGGCGTCCACGACCCAGGAGCTGCTGCCCCAGTGGCCGGACTGCGACGCCATGATCGCCCGGGGCGCCACCTATCTGGACTTGTGCCGCCGTTCCCTCTCTATCCCGGTGATCGAGCTGATTATCAACGGAACGGACATTGTCAATACTCTATTGCAGCTGCGGCAGAAGTACGGCCCTGTTCCGGCCGCCATCCTGGGAACCCAGAACATGATCCTGGGCGTGGAGAAGCTGGCCCGCCAGCTGGGTGTGGACGTGACGCCGTACTGTTTTCAGGAGAACAGCCTGCTGGAGATCCGCCGTTGTGTGGAGCAGGCAGCCAGAGACGGGAAGCGGGTCATCATCGGCGGCGGCACCGGCTGCCGCCTGGCGGAGGAGATCGGACTGACCTCCATGCTCATTACCTCCGGCCGGGAGGCATTCTGGAACGCCATCTCGGAGGCCAAGCAGCAGGCCAAGATCAGTCAGGTGGAACGGGAGAAGGCCCTGAGCTTCCAAACCATGCTGGACAACGCCTATGAGGGGCTGGTGGTCATCGACCGCAATCAACAGATCTCCTTTTTGAACACAGCTGCCATCCAGATTTTGCAGCTCTCCCGCCGGGAACAGTATCTGGGAAAGCCGGCATCCTCCGTGTTCTCCACCCCGGCGTTGAGCCGCATCGTGTCCGCGACGGAGAACACGGACGAGATTATCGCTTACAAAAACACCCACCTGTCCGTCAAAACGAAAAACATGATGATGCACGGCCTCCGGGCTGGAACTGTGGTTTCCCTGCTGAACGCCGCGCAGATCCAGACCACGGAGGACCAGCTGCGCAAAAAGCTCCACTACAAGGGACACAAGGCCAAGTACACCTTCGGGGACATCATCACCCGCAGCCCGCGGATGATAGCCTGTATCCAGGAGGCCAAGGCCTTTGCCCAGACGGACTCCAACATCGTGGTGGTGGGGGAGACCGGTACCGGAAAGGAGCTGTTGAGCCAGAGCATCCACGCCTGGAGCCGTCGGTCACAGAACAACTTCGTAGCCATCAACTGCGCCGCCCTGCCGGAGAACCTGCTGGAGAGCGAGCTGTTCGGCTATGTGGAGGGCGCCTTCACCGGCGCCACCAGGGGCGGTAAGCCGGGCCTGTTTGAGATCGCCCACAACGGCACCATCTTTTTGGACGAGATCTCGGAGATCCCCCTGGGACTTCAGGGGCGGCTGCTGCGGGTCCTGCAGGAGCGGGAGATCATGCGGCTGGGGGACAGTCAGGTGACTCCCATCAATATCCGGGTGATCGCGGCCACCAACAAGAACCTGGAGTCGCTGGTCCGGGCAGGTAAATTCCGCAGCGATCTCTATTACCGCCTGTATGTCCTGCAGCTGAATCTGCCCCCGCTGCGGGAGCGGCAGGAGGACATCCCGCTGCTGACGCAGAGCTTCCTTCGGAACTTCCAGGCTCGGGAGGGCGACGGCTGTCCGCTGGAACTGAGCGATGGCGACTGCCGTCTGCTGCAGAGCTGCCCCTGGCGGGGAAACATCCGGGAGCTGCAGAATTTCTGTGAGCGGCTGGCGGTGCTTTACCGGCCTGGCGTCTCTGTATCTGGCCTGATCGCCCATCTGCTGGAGAGTGCCGCCTCTCCCGAGACGCCGCCCCCGTGCCCGCCGCCGATGCCGAAGGCCGCCCATACCAGGATCGACCTGTCCTATGAGGAGTTGCTGGCCGTTCTTCAGGAATGCGGCGGGAACCGGACGCAGACGGCGGCAAAACTGGGGATCAGCCGGGGGACACTGTGGCGGCTGCTGAAGAAGTATCAGGTCGGACAGACATGAGCAGAGGCATAGCCCATGACGCATGCCGACTGCGGTTTCCAGAGTATGGGCAGGGGAGGGCAACGCTGATGGAACCCCAGCGTACGAGAAAAAGCCCTGTGGCTGTAAAGCCAAAGGGCTTAATGGTTGCTGGTACTCAGTATGTGCAGCATCTGTGCCGCTGGTGGAAGCGGGCTATGTGGATCACAGCGCCCCGGACAAGCAGGAGATCACCAAGCTGGTCATTGCCCAGTACCTGACGGAGATCCGGGATGCCGGGGTGGACACCCTCATTCTGGGCTGCACCCACTATCCCCTCATCAAAACCATGATCGGCGAATTCATGGGCCGGGACGTCGTGCTGGTGGACCCGGCCAAGACCGCCGCCCACCATCTGGAGCGCATCCTGAGCGAGCGGGGGCTCAAGGCCGACCACCCCGCCGGGCAGGCCCATTTCTATGTCAGTGACGCGCCGGACGGGTTCGTGCAGACAGCCGACCTGTTCCTGGGCGAGTACAAGGGCGGCGAGGTGAAGCAGATCGCCATTGACAAATATTAAAGTGAAGGAACACAAAACTGTGAGCACTGCACACAACGAAGATTACCGCATCCTGATTCGAAGCGTCTCGGAGCAGTTCGAGCACACGGAGCCCCTCCCCGCCGAGGAGACAGACAAGATCGAGCTGATGACCTATGGCAGCTTCCTGAAAAAAGCCGGTTCCTATTATATTAGCTATAAGGAGACGGAGACCATCGGCTTTGCGGGCTGCACCACCACCATCAAGATCGCAGCCGACGGCAGCCGGGTGGGCCTGCTCCGGTTCGGCCCAGCCAACGCCCAGCTCATCATCGAGCGGGACCGCCGGAGCATCTGCCACTATGAGACCGAGGTCGGCTCCCTGACGCTGGGCGTGACCGGCGACGGCATCGAGTGCAGCCTGACCGAAACGGGCGGCACGGCCCGATTCAGCTATCTGCTGGACGCCGACGACCCCATCTCCATCATCAACCGCAACACGCTGGAAATTTCCGTGCAAAAGCCAAATTAAAGCGGTTCACCCTCTCCGTCCGTGCTTTCGAGTGTAACGTTTCTCTCGTTTGCTAAAAGCTCCCCCCTTTGGGAGAGCTGGACGCGAAGCGGCCTGAGAGGGTCAGCCCGTGAAAGGATAAAACAATGACTGAATTCGAAAAGACCTACCAGAACTACAACCCCCGCTCGGCTGCCCTGAGCGAGGCCCGCGCTCTGCTGACCGCCGCGGCCAAGGCTGCCATGGCCGATGGTACTCTGCCC
>OGOQ01002794.1_pt1 | contig 10289 bp, 7 predicted proteins | sample 1552691 | NCBI WGS metagenome assembly OGOQ01 (sample SAMEA2580209, study PRJEB22360) | human gut metagenome | biome: human gut; feature: human-associated habitat; material: faeces | place: Denmark | collected 2008/2010
TCTGTGGAGGCAGAGGGAACTGTCTTTGAAAGCTGACGTATCGGGCAATCCTTACACGGTGTATCTTCCTCTCTGAAGACCTTATGACAAATTTCACCTGTCTTCAATTTCGGAAAGATTTCCATAAGACTCTGGTTAAAGTAAATCAGCTGATAACTGTGCGGATCAATGACATATATGGAATTTCCAAGGTTGTTCAAAAGTGAAATCAACGTGTCGGTATACTTTTTCTGCTGCTCACGCTGCTGCTGATCTTTGAGGAAGGTGACGATTACCTCAAAAATTGTCCGAATATCCGTGCGCTGATTACGACTGAAGCTATGCGTATGCCTGGTATTGGCAAGACCGATGAGGATATCGTGTTGATTGGAAACCGGCACACTCATGTGAACCAGCGCAAAAATAGCTAGCTTGTTCAGAATTTCCTTTGGAAATCTATCAAAACAGTCCTTCCCGCAATTTTCCAGAAACAGTATACGGTCATTGTCAGAATGAATGGTTTCCAGAAATTCCAATGCTGCTTTCTGCTCATCCAGCTGCAGCAATTCATACAGGCTCTTATCCTCTTCACTCCAGGAAAGCAGCGGCTGTATGCTTTGGGTTTCCCTGTTGAAATCCATAACATAAAAATACTGCATGTCGTAATGGTGGGCGATAAGCTCCAGTACCGTCCGCATGGTTTGCGGATCCGTCTTCTCCCGACGATAGAGAATGCGGAAAATATACTCGCCGATATTGCCCTCAAAAGGCTTGTTCAGCTGCATGTCGCCGATATTGTCGGTTTCCGGCTTTTCCATGATTTGCTGACAGCGCTCCATCGTATCATGATAAACCGTCCATCCGTTTTTCCCGTTCCGCTTACAATGATACATGGCAATATCCGCCTTATCATAAAGCTCTGTAAAGGTGGTGCCGTGCCGTGGATAAAATGAAATCCCCATGGAGACACTTGTTTTTACCATGTGACTTCCTGAGGTATAGGTATTCACAAGTGCTGACTGCAGGCGTTCAGCTGCATGCATGAGAACCTCCTCGCTTTGTAAACGGGGAAAGAATGCAACGAACTCATCACCGCCCAGCCGTCCTATCAGCGTGTCACTTCGACAGAGCTTCTGAATTTTCTTCGCTGTTTCAGATAATACAGCATCGCCGTATAAATGACCGAAGGTATCGTTGACCTCCTTGAAATTATCAATATCCAGTGATACGCATGCGCTGATCGCTTCGGGATTCTGCCGCAGCAGCTCCTCGATATGTGTAATAATTCCTTTACGATTATAGGCGCCTGTCAGTGCATCGATGTGCACTTCTTTTTGAAGCTTTTCTTCCTTTTCTTTTTGTGCCTGAATATCTTTCAGAAAAACACGTGCGAAAATATCCGCACTGCTATCTTTTTTCAAAAGCTGAATGGATGCATTGATCCAGTGGTAACAGCCTTTTCGCTTCAGCCGGTATTCCACATTGCATGTATGTATGCCACGCATATACGCCAGATGCAGTGCCCTGCAATTCATTTTTTCGTAGACCTTTTTCTGAAAGTCCGGATGTATTTTCGATAGTGCTGCCTGCAGAATTTCATCATACACGCCTTCCTCCGGCGGACTGCTCAATTTTGCCGCGGCTTCCTTATCTATCAGAATCATCCGGTTTTGTGTTATATTTACTTCGAAGACACTCAGGAATCCTGCATTCATGATTTCCTGCAGCTTCCGTTCATTTTGGTAGCTGCTTTCCAAGCGCTTCTGTTCACTGATATCCTTTGAAATACCGATTGCCTTAATGGCTCTTCCCGCTTCATCGAAAATGGTTGTACAGCGGATTTCCACCCATCGTTCCTCACCATTTCTGTTACGCATATGCAGCTGTCCGGAAACTTTTTTGTAGCCTTCCTTCAGCTTGCTGTACATGACTTCGATTTCCCTGATGGAATCCTCAAATAGAATGCCCTGCGCAATAAGAGCATCCGGCACGCCTTCAATAACCCCTTCATTGGGAAATATTTCAGAAAATTGTCCCCGGACATTATCTATACGCTGTATGGTATGCTCCCTGATATCGTATTCCCACAATGCGGTGCGGGCCTGCTGTAAAGCAATCTCATAGCGCTCCTGGCTGATTTTCAGCTGGCGCTGCACCTCCATCAGCTCCCGTACATCCGTGGATACATTGATATAACCGATGGGATTGCCCAACGCATCTCTGAGATAGGAAATATCGACACGATTTATAATATCTCCGGGACCGCTTTGGATGGCACCCTTTTCATTACGCAGGAAGCGTTGGATACAGCAATCTTTTGTATGACAGTAGGGTGTATGAAAATTACTGCAGGGCTGATTCAACAGCTTCTCATAAGGAGGGGGAACAATCGCTCTCGCCGCAACATTGATATAGCGTACGATTTTGTCCATATCTGTGACGATGACAGGGTTTGGAAGAGAATCGAGAATATAGCGGTATTTATCCAGACTCTCCCAGAACTGATTCTGATCAGGCATGGGCGCCGCCTCCTTTCCCAGCTTTTATAAATCCGTATACATGTTTCTATCTAACTTCATTATAGCGGATAAACAGGGGCAGTTCAAATGATTATCGGTTTTCTTTATGTATTTTGAAAAATGGAAATGTTCACCTTTGTGAAGCCGCCTGCAAAGGAAAGGCAAAAGGTTTTCTTAACAATTTAAAAAAAGAGTTTCGTTTTAAAAAAGCAGTGCTATAATTAAACCATGCCGTTAAGGAAGGAGAGTATCATGGATCAAAAAGAAAATAAGGAAGAACAGTTCCAGGCAGTCATCGATGGACGGAAAACATAAAGCCCAAAAAGAAAAAGGAAGAAAAGAAAGGTTTAAAATATGAGCTGCTGGACTTGGTGAAAACCTTCGTCATCTGCTTTGTATGCATCTTTCTGTTAACCAATTTTGTTGTTAAGCCGGTGCGTGTGGATGGCAGAAGCATGGACCCTACGCTGGAGGATGGAGAAATCGGCCTCATGAATGTGTTCAGTGCAAAGTTTCAGGATATTGAACGCTTTGATGTAGTCGTAGTATACAATGAAGAAAAGAAGGAAAACTGGGTAAAGCGTGTCATCGGTCTGCCGGGTGATACGATTTATGCAAAGGATGATGTGGTCTATGTGAATGGCATGCCGATAGAGGAGCCTTATCTTGACAATGCTTATGCAAATCAGATTCGCAGGCATGGCAATAATTTTACAGAGGACTTTCCAAAGCGGACACTGAAGGATAATGAATATTTCCTGATGGGGGATAACCGTATTGTTTCCTATGACTCCCGCCGTGTCGGACCATTCAAGCGGGAGGATATACGGGGAAAGGATGTCTATGTCCTGTTTCCGTTTAATAAAATAAAAATGGTACGCAATGGAGGAGCAGAATGAAAACTTCCGTATTTCGAACAGAGCTGCCATACAGCACAGAGTCTGTCTGGGCGGTTATGACAGATACAACGCAGTATGCATGGAGAAGTGACTTAAAATGTATAGAAACCGATAGTGATACGGTTTTTCGTGAAATCTATCCGAATGGTAATGAAACAGTATTTACAATAACAGAAAAAAAGCCGTTTACGCGATATGCTTTCCATATGGAAAACAAACGCTTCAGCGGTGAATGGACTGGTACTCTGGAGGAGCTTGCGCATGGAGGATGCCGTTTGATCCTGGAGGAGCGTATTGAGATACATAATCCGCTTATGCGCCTGGTGGCAGGCATGGCTTGGAATCTAAACAAGCTGCAGCAGACCTATGTGCAAGATCTAAAGAAAGAACTTGTCAGGCGTAATAATTGTAAGGAAGCATCTGCTTCGTTATAATGGTATCAGAAAATTATGAGGAGGAGCTTACATATGGAATATCAGATTATGGTTGATGGAATTGAAATTCAGTCAAATGAACAGGTGAATGAAAAGGAAGCCCGCGCGTATATCAGCTATATACGCAAGAATAATCCAAAGAAGGAGATATCATCCGTTGAGCTGAGCTTTGATGGTGAGGAAGTAGGATTGGGCTATCACCTGCAGCCGGAGGGCTTTGAAAAAATAAGACGCATTACCGGTTACCTGGTGGGGACAGTCGATCGCTTTAATAATGGAAAGCGCGCAGAGGAGCATGATCGCGTTAAGCACGCATAGGCAGCAGAGCGCTGCTTTTTTTCTGTATGATATATTACATATAATAGAAATATCACGTAGTGGAAAAGTATAGTCTTAAAATATGTAAAATTAAGTTAATTTTAAGATTTAAAATGACAGTTTATGTGATTAGGTGTTATAATTATGCCGTAAGATTGCATATATTCATCTAGCCAATGAAATAAGGATATGTGACTTACGTAGCGAAATTTCTCTCTCCTCCTTTGAGAAGCAGAAATTCGATTCGGAGTGTTCGTAGGAGAACTATGAGCACTCTTTCATTAAAATAAGGAAAAACGACAAAACGGTGCGCATAGATTATATACAATGATACAAGTACGTTGGAGGTTTAAATATGGATGATAAAAGAAGAACAGCCGGAAATGATGAAGATATTGATTTATCCGGTATGATCAATGAATACAGTCAGGATAATGAATTGAGAAAGAAGATTGAGGAGCTGAAAAAACAGAAGGAAGAGGAGAAAAGGATCTATGCTTCCAAGCAGGAGTCCTCAGCAGCAGGCAGCAGCATCTTTGACAGTATCAGCGAAACTGGTACCTTTAAACGGCCGGAAGCGGTAAAGCAGGGTGGGATTCCGGATATCCGTGTGGATGACACACAGCTTGATCAGACGAGGGTAGGCTTTGATGACGATCCTGCCTATGATAAAACACTGGTTATCATGAATAACAGAAACAAGGCATCTTCCGCAGATCAGACACAGATTTTCGGTGAAGACCGTACTGCTGTGTTCCACACAATGGACGCACAGGAATATGATGACAGTGATGTGGAGGAAGAGGATGCAGAGGAAGAAATTTATGAAGAGGATGACGATGAGGAAGAAGATGAAGACGATCCTGGGAAAAGTGCGAAAATGAATAAAATCATCACCTACGTAATTATCGGTATCGTGGGAATCTGTATCATTGCCGGCGCATTTTTCGGTGTGAAATATGCCTTGTCAAATTTCCTTGGCGGAAGTGATGATAAGGAAAAGACAACGGATAAAAGCGGTACTGGTTCAAAGGATAAGGAACAGAACGAAGGCAATAAGCAAACGAATACCAATCCGGGTGATGACGAGGATGAAGAGAAAAAGAATGAAATCAAGACCAATCAGGCAGAAGCGGCTCAGCTGCAGAAACAGCTGGATCAGTATGAATCTCAGCTGAAGGATGTGGAAAAAGATCTGGCGGCTGCGAATAAGGAGAAAGCTGATGCACAGGCAGAATTAGACTCATATAAATCACTTGGTGATGAAGCATCAAAATTAACTGGTCAAGCTAATACTGTAAAACCATATGCGGATGCTTTTAATAAATTATGAATTAAGTGAAGATAATGATAAGAAAGCACAATATGATAATGCTCTGAATGCCTTAAAAAGTGCATTAGCAGGGACAAATTTCACTTCTTATGAGGAATTGCAATCTGCTGCAGATGCAGCTAATTCTAATTACAATACCAAGACACAGGCTGCTGAACAGAAAAAAAGTGCTGCGGAAAGCAGTATCAGCTCACTGGAAAACAGAAAATTAGAGCTGGAATCTAAAATAGCCGATACGACTACAAAACTGAATGAATACAATTAACCGGCGGAATAAGCCGGTTTTCTCTACCAGTTTTGTAAGGTAGTCATTATTAAATTGTCATTTTTTTGCCGCAATGCTATAATAGGTTTACTTTGTTTAGGAATGGAGGGAAACAGATGGAGAGAATTTCCGCTTTTCTGCACCGTAAACTTGATAACTTCACACTGGATGAATATATTATTATGTTCGTTGTGTGTTCCATATTCCTGCCGTTTGAATTCCCATTGCTGGCGATTGCCGGTGTACTTCTTTACCTGTGTGCAACAGGAAGGATGAAGGGAATCATTCAGGCAGTGCCAAAATCAGGATTTATGATAGTATTCTGCTTACTGACCTCTGCAATTGCATTTATCAGCGGTAATCTGCTGGGCGGTGTCTGCGGTATCGGAATCCTGCTGCTGATGCTGTTTATATTTTATTTCCGCACTGTTATCAATAAGCGCTTATTCGAGTTGCTGATGGACGCCTGCTGTATCATTTCCCTTTTCTGTTTTGGCTGGGCGATGATGGAATATTGCAGAATCATCGACCGTTTAAATTACAGCTTTCTTCAGCTGAAGGTGGAAAACAGTCCGAAGGACCGTATCAATTCAACCTTTTTCAATGCAAATTATTATGCGATGATGATTGAATTTATTGTATTGATCTGTGTTTATAAAATGATGCAGGTGAAGACTCTGCGCCGTATTGTATTTTACGTTGTTACCATCGTATGCAATCTGTTCGCACTATATCTGAGCGGCTCCAGAACAGCATGGATTCCCTTCGTGGTGACCATTCCGTTTATGTTTTTGATCAATAAGCGGTTTATCTATTTCACCACATCCATGGCGGGAATTGGCGGTGCCGGTATGCTGTTGCTGCTGGAACCAAAGCTGATGCAGCGGGCAACGATTTTTCAGGATTTCGCAAAACGCAGTAATATATGGGAAACGGCAGTCAAGGGTATCCAGGCGCATCCGCTGCTTGGAAAGGGTCCGCTGACCTACTTCCATATATATAAGCAGTATCACGGACATCCAACCCAGCATGCGCACAGCATCTATCTGGATCCGATTTTAAGCCATGGTATTATCGGTGTCATTCTGGCAGGTATCTACTTTGCAGGTAATCTGAAAGAAGTATATTTATTGTTAAAGCGTAGAATTGACTTACGACTGTTTTCTTTAATATCTGCATTCATACTTACCATACTGATTCACGGTATTCTGGATTACACGGTTTACTGGGTACAAACCGGTCTGCTGTTTTTGATAGTTTTATCTGCATCCAGTATGTACTTTCACAAGGAACAGCCATACGATATACAGGAGGAACATTGATTCCTCTTTTTTATATCCATTATATATTTGGGCACGCTTTTCATTTTATTATTAAACGAATTTTCCATCTTATCTTATATGGCTATTCTGAATTTCCGGCATTAAGTTTGAAACCCATTATTTTTAAATACCTGTATGACATCTCTAATGTTTATACATACTTATTTTATAAATTATAAGATACAGCAAATGATGGAATGGACACAATCTTTATTCGTATAACGGATATATCCGGTTGCGATTAGAGCCGAGCGATACAATAAGCTGCTTATCTGTCATTTCTTTCAGTATCTGCCGTGCCCGAGCCTCATTTATATGGAATGTATTGGCAATTTATCACTGATTATCGACATTTATCGTCGATTTCTATATATATCGCAGATTATCGCTATGTATCGCTAATAATAGATAGTTTATCGCTGATTTTATGATGCTTATCGTTAATTGATTTAATACAATACTAACAATTTCACCAGTACCTAACGATTAACAGTAGGCATAAAGACACTATGTATTTTAAAACGACACTATCAATACTCTGCTTAACACTATTCTACATTTTTCCATATCTATCCATCTCGTTTTCATTTACAACCATGCAGGATTGCGTTATTTTTAATATAGAGAAGTAGGTGTTGGATATGAAAATGATAATACGTGCGGATGATTTCGGATTTAGTGAAGCTGTAAACTACGGTATTTTGAAGGCATTCCGGGGAGGTCTTGTGAAAAACATTGGGCTGATGAGCAATATGCCTTATGCGAAACAAGCCTTCGATATGATCAGAGAAGAAAATGTCACGTTAGGACTTCATGTCAATCTGATTCTGGGAAGTCCCTGTGCCAGACCGGAACAGATTCCCTCACTTTTGAATATGGATGGGAAGTTCCTATCCTCCCGCGTCAGAAGAAGAGAAATGGAAGAGGGAATAGATAACTTCGTATATGAGGATACCGTTGTGGAAGTGAAAGCACAGGTGGAACAGTTTTTGTCCATCTGCGGCAGATTACCGGATTATATAGATGCTCATGCAGTATGCACAGGGACAACAGAAAAAGCCATCTGCGATATTGCGGATGCTTATGGAATCGATATAAAAGGACATATTGAGGATACCCGCTGGCAGGGGATACAGACAGATTACACCAACACAGAGTTTTATAAGCAGAAGCTGCCCTTTGTGGAATTTTTTAAATCCTATCTGAACTACAGTGACCGTATCAGTCTGATTGTCTTTCATCCGGGCTATCTGGATTATGATGTGATCCGTACATCATCGCTGACTGTAAACCGCTGTCTGGATACTGCCTTACTTTGTGATGCTGAAGTTAAAGAATATCTGAAACAACATACATTGTTGTCATTTAAGGAGCTGTAGATAACATGGAAGACAATTTGCGTAAGCTTGTGAAAGAGAATACGATACATGAAAAGTATAAGCTGAACAATGCTTCTCAGCTGGGGACACAGCTGGGACTCAGCAGAAACTGGATATCACAGTATCTGAATGAATACTATAATGATGGAACATTTATCAAAATAAATACCCGTCCGGTTGTGTTTCTTGACCGGGAGGCACTTGAAGAAAAATATTCCATACGGGTGGATAAGAACCTGCTGACCTCTTTTGATGAGCTAAGAACAATCATTCAGGGACAGAATACAGCCGATTTTGAAAAACTGATCGGTCAGAAGGGCTCTCTGCGTGATGTTGTGGACAAATGCAAAGCCAGTATATCCTATCCGCCGCACGGACTTCCGACACTGCTGTATGGACCGACCGGAACAGGAAAAAGCAGCATTGCGGCAATGATGTACGAATATGGTATCAATCATAAAATCCTCAAGGACAACGCTGCCTTTCTTCATGTGAACTGCAGCGAATATGCAAACAATCCGGAGCTGATAACCGCAAACCTGTTTGGTTATAAGAAGGGAGCCTTTACCGGTGCGGAAAGTGATAATGTAGGGATGATCAAGGCTGCGGAGGGTGGTGTCCTGTTTCTGGATGAGGTTCACTGTCTGCGTCCGGAATGTCAGGAAAAGCTGTTTTTCTTTATGGACAAGGGTATGTATCACAAGGTCGGGGATAATGAAAACTGGTATTATTCCAAATGCCGACTGGTTTTCGCAACAACGGAGGACCCGCAGAATGTTCTGTTAAAGACCCTGCTGCGAAGAATTCCAATAACGATTACTGTTCCGGCATTGAAGGATCGTCCGCTGATTGAAAAGCGGGAGCTGATCTACACGATTTTCACAAAGGAGAGCAAACGCCTTGGTAAAGAAATCCTCATCAGCAATCTCGCCTATCAGAGTCTGATGGATTTTGAGTTTATCGGCAATGTCGGGGCATTGAAAAATGCCATCAAGGCAGCCTGTGCAAATTCCTTCCTCGTCCATCAGGGAGAGCCGAAGCTGAAAATACAGGTGGCTGATTTGCCGGATTATATCTTTCCATCCCTGACCTCCGTGCAGCTGAAATCCTCCACCCATGGCATGCAGGAGGCTATGATACCAATCGAGCGGCTCAAGGGCTCGCTGAATCAGGCGTCCCCGCTGCTGCATCTGTACAGTCAGCTGGTCACGCAGTATGAGGGATATCAAACCTCGACAAATGCCTTTCCTGCGTATATGGAAAAAACCGGAATTCTCATACAAAGCTATATTGATTATGTCATGTTTCATAACCGCTATCAGAAAAATACGAGTGAGGCATACCTGTTGAAGCTGCTGGATAAAATCTATTCCATTGTCATGAATAAATACTCCATCAACATACCGAATAATGAAATCAAAATCTATTCCCGCATTCTTGTTGAATATTCAAAATGTGCAACCGATGCCAATGTTTGGATCAGTGCGCATCAGAAAACGGTAAAAGCGCTGGTGGAGGAGGTTCAGGAGCGAATGCCGAGAATCTTCCATATAGCAGAGGAAATTGTGGAGAATGTGCGTCTGAATCTGGATTTGGAGCTTGATGAGCTGCTGCTGGTGATCATCGCCATCGCATTTGCGGGCTATCAGAATGAAGAGGTCAGCTCCTGTGTCGGTGTTATTCTATGCCATGGCTACTCCACCGCAAGCAGTATTGCGGATACAGCGAACCGTATGCTGGGGCAGTATGTGTTTGACGGTATCGACATGGAAATCAATATCACCATCGATAAGGTGGCGCAGCTGGCAGATGATTATCTGAAGCGCAAGGGAACCATACAC
>OGOQ01002795.1_pt1 | contig 10286 bp, 10 predicted proteins | sample 1552691 | NCBI WGS metagenome assembly OGOQ01 (sample SAMEA2580209, study PRJEB22360) | human gut metagenome | biome: human gut; feature: human-associated habitat; material: faeces | place: Denmark | collected 2008/2010
GGCTCTGTTTTATAACAATGCTGCCGTCAGTGATTCAGCAAGGCGTTCATAGCGTCGAAACGTGCCAACTGGTCTTCGCCAAACTTGGCGAGATCCTCGCGAATGCTGTCGACGGTCTTCACAGTGTCGGTTTTCGACTTTGAAAAAAACTTGTCGGCATAGCATACAATCTTCTCCTCCAGCGTCACCGGAATCATGTCGCGGTGAGGCAGCGGAAGGTTGTCGCGTTCAATTTCAGCAGCCGATATTCCCGCGCCCGTATGACGTTCGCAAACCCGCGCGTACGGCTCCATTGAAGCATCGATGCCACGCAGCATTTCCGCGCCGAGGATGCCGTGACGGATATAAGGCTCGTCGCCGTTGCAGAAAATCGACGGTGCATGCGTCTTTATGATTCCGACATCGTGGAGCAGAGACGCGTCGTAGACAAAATCCTGGTCGGCTTCCGGGAAACGCGACGCAATGTCGAGCGCCATTTCAGCCACCTGGCAACTGTGATGCCAAAGCAGCTTGAAAAGGTCGCTGTCCTCGTCGTAGAACTTCAGCAGCACGTCTTTAGCCGAAAGATTTCCTATCATGGTCGCTTACAGCTCGATAATCGTGTTCCAGTTATGCACATCCTCTTCCTCTCCAAGCTGGATGCCGCGGAGACGGTTGTAGAGTTTTGTGCTGAGAGGACCCGGTTTGCCGTCTTTCGAGATTACGTAAGAGCGGTTGTTCTCAGGGTCGTCGATACGCTCGATAGGGCTGATTACAGCCGCCGTTCCGCAAGCGCCAGCCTCTTCAAGCGTCGTAAGCTCATCTTCCGGGATTTGACGGCGTTCCACCTTGATGCCCATATCCTCGGCGAGCTGCATAAGGCTCTTGTTGGTGATTGACGGAAGGATTGACGTAGACAGCGGAGTGATGTAGGTGTTGTCCTTAATTCCGAAGAAGTTGGCAGCGCCACACTCGTCCATATATTTCTTCTCGCGTGCGTCGAGATAGAACTCTGCCGAATATCCGGCAGAGTGAGCCTCGCAGCTTGCACGCAGACTTGCTGCATAGTTTCCGCCCACCTTGAACGTGCCTGTGCCGAGAGGCGCGGCGCGGTCATACTTACGGGTAATGACGTAAGGCGTGGTCTTGAATCCGCCCTTGAAGTAAGGTCCAACCGGCGAAACGAAAATCACAAACAGATATTCCGTGGCAGGTTTAACGCCAACTTGAGCCGACATACCGATTTCGAGCGGACGGATGTAGAGCGATGCTCCGCTGCCGTAAGGCGGGATGAAACGTGCGTTCAGACGCACAACCATTTTCACCATCTCCATGAATTTCTCCACTGGCAACGCCGGCATCATAATGCCTTCAGCCGAACGCTGGATGCGCTTTGCGTTCTCGTCCATGCGGAACACGCGCACCTGACCGTCCTTTCCACGGAACGCTTTCAATCCCTCGAAAGCCTCCTGGCCGTAGTGCAGACAGCTTGCAGCCATGTGCATTGGTATCAACTCTGACGAAGAGACTTCGATTTCGCCCCACTCGCCATTCTTGTAAGTACAGCGGACGTTGTAGTCTGTTGGAATATACCCGAACGACAGATTCGCCCAATCAATGTTCAACTCTTTCTCCATATCTTGTGATATTTTGTTGTTTTCTTATTGCTATGCAAACATACACAAAAAAAGTGGGAAAACCGAAGTTTCCCACTTTTATTCGTCTCTTTTGTCAATCTACAGGCAAATTTTTGTTCCCGCATACGGATCGGCTATCCTGTCGGCTTGCGTAATCACCACAGACTCCACCCCTGCCGACACGCAGGCAATGGCATTGTCGAGTTTCGGAATCATACCTCCGCTCACCACTCCCCGGCGCTTCAAATCGTCGAGCACGGCGGGTGTTATAGTAGGAATAAGGCTGCTGTCGTCGTTCTCATCGGCAAGCACGCCCGGCTTCTCGAAACAGAACATCAGCGTCACGTCGTAGTGCGCCGCCATGGCTTTTGCCATCTCTCCCGCCATCGTGTCGGCGTTTGTGTTGAGCATGTGTCCGCAACCGTCGTGGGTGAGCGGAGCGACCACCGGGCAACATCCGCTCTCAATCAGCGTCACCACAGCCTCGGCATTCACCTTCTTCACGTCACCGACCCATCCGTAGTCCACTGCCGACACCTTACGCTTGTCGCTGAGCACAATGTTCATATCAGCCCCTGTGAGTCCCACAGCGTCAATGCCAAGGGCCTGCAGTCCAGCCACGATGCGTTTGTTGACAAGTCCGCCGTAGACCATAGTGACCACCTCGAGCATAGCCTCGTCGGTGATGCGGCGTCCGTCGACCATCTTCGTTTCCACACCGAGCCGGGCAGCCATCTGCGTGGCAGAGCGTCCGCCTCCATGCACGAGCAGTTTCTTGCCCTCCACCGCGGCGAAATCCTTAAGAAGGGAGTTGAGCGATTCAGAATTTTCTACAATCTTACCGCCCACTTTTATTATTGTCAAATGTTCTTTCATTGCTTGGAATTTTTAAGTGTAAATATAGAATAAATCCAGACCACAACGAATCCTGCCAACGGCACGACAAACGACAGCACCATTCCATGTGCGTCTGCCATCCATCCCATAAGCCACGGCCCCACAGCGCCGCCCACAGGCGTCATCATCAGAAACGACGATGCCCTTTTGGTCTTCTCGCCCAAGCCGCGCAGCGACAGGGCGAATATCGTAGGAAACATTATAGACTCGAAGAAATAGCCGGCAATCAACGCGCCCATCGACAGCGCGCCGCAGTCGGCCACAACTATTGTAGTGGTCACCACTGTCGCCGTAGCGCACACCACAAGCACCGTCTCCGCCTTCACGCGGCTCATCACGAGCGAGCCGACAACGCGTCCCACCATAAACAGCATCAGTCCGCCAAGCGACAAGAGCGTCGTCGCCGTGGGCTTGTCAAACCAGTTGCCGTCGGTGGCGTAGTTGATAAAGAAACTGTTGATGGAGATTTCCGAAATCTCGTAGCAGAACAGTGCGAACACGCCGAATATAAACGCAAAGTTGCGTGCCAGCGATGCGTTTCTTGCCTTTTCCGCAGAGCCGGCGGCACTGTCGTCTTCGTGAATCTCCGGCAGGCGCACACGGGTGAACACCACCGCCGCAAGCAGCACGAAGATGCCAAGACCCATATAAGGGAGCGCCACGCTGGCATTGTCGCGGAAAATCAGCCATCCGCCTACAATCGGCGCACACATCGCACCAAGTCCGTTGAACGACTGCGCCATGTTGAGACGCGCGGCTGCCGTCTGGCGCGCGCCGAGTTCGGTGACATACGGATTTGCCGACGTTTCGAGAAACGTCAGTCCGCAACCGATTACGAACAGCGAGAACAGGAAAAACTCAAACGACATCAGCCATTCGCCAGGAATAAACAGCAGCGAGCCAATGCCATAGAGCAACAAACCGACAATCACGCCAGCCCGGTATCCCCGACGGCTGATAAACAGTCCGGCAGGGATGGCCATCGTGAAATAGCCCGTATAGAGCATCACCTGCACCAACGCCGACCGCGTCTTTGTCATCTCAAGCACCTCCTGGAAATGCTTGTTGAGAACATCAAGGATTGCGTGGGCGAAACCCCACATGAAAAACAGCGACGTTATCAGGATAAACGTTGCCAAATATTTCTTTTCGACCAATGCTTTCTTCATTTCTTCCTATTATGATTGCTTTTTTCCAGTGCAAAATTAGAAAAATCTCGTGGATTATGACTAAATTTGCATAATATAGTACAAAACAGACGACGAAAAAAAGAAAGACGCAATATGGCAACAAAGACGAAAAAAAGATCAGGAAAGAAGTCGGAAATCAAGACCCTGGTTGTTGACTTTTTCAACAACCACAACAAGGAATCATTCAACTACAAGCAAGTGGCTGTTGACCTTGGCGTCACCGGACGCAGCGACCAATATCTCATTGCCGACATTCTCGACGACTTGACCCGAGACGGCTATCTTGTGGAACTCGTGCCGGGAAAATACCAGGCTTCTGAAATCACAACCTCCGCCGAGGGCACATTCGTGCGACGCAGCAACGGAAAAAACAGCGTAATCGTCGACGGGGCGGAAGTGCCTGTCTTTGTAGCCGAACGCAATTCAAAGCACGCCCTCAACGGCGACCGCGTGCGCGTGCATCTGTGCGCACAGCGCAAGGGTTTCGAGCCGGAGGCGCAGGTGCTTGAGATTATAGAGAAAAAAGAGCAAGTGTTTATCGGCACTCTGAAGGTGAGCAAGAACTACGCCTTCCTCGTGACCGACAGCAAATTCCTTGCCTGCGACATTTTTATACCAAAAGCGAAAATCAAAGGCGGCGAAAGCGGCGACAAGGCAATTGTGCGCATCGTGGACTGGAACGACGATGACAAGAACCCTACCGGCGAGGTGGTCGACATTCTCGGCCGAACGGGAGAAAACAACTCGGAGATGAACGCCATCCTTGCCGAATACGGTCTGCCTTACGTATACCCTAAGAACGTGGAGGCTGCCGCCGACAAAATCGACGCAGGAATAACGCCGGAGGTCATAGCCGCCCGCGAGGACATGCGCGGCGTGACAACATTCACCATCGACCCGCGCGACGCAAAGGACTTTGATGACGCGTTGTCGCTGCGCAAACTGCCAAACGGAAACTGGGAGGCCGGCGTGCATATCGCCGACGTGACCCACTATGTGCGCCCTGGCTCAATCATCGACAAAGAGGCTGAGAAGCGCGCCACATCGGTCTATCTCGTCGACCGCACAATCCCGATGCTCCCAGAGCATCTCTGCAACGGCATCTGCTCGCTGCGCCCCAACGAGGAAAAACTGGCATACTCATGCATCTTTGAGATGGACGACAACGCCAACATCATCAACCACCGCATCCGCAAAACCGTGATAAAGAGCGACCGCCGCTTCACCTATGAGGAGGCGCAGGAAATAATCGAGACCGGCAAGGGCGACTATGCCGAGGAGGTACTCACCCTCGACCGTCTCGCCAAAGCGTTGCGCAAACGCCGCTTCGAGCATGGCTCGGTCAACTTCGACCGCTTCGAGGTGCGTTTTGAAATCGACGAGACCGGACACCCGATAAGCGTGTATTTCAAAGTGTCGAAAGACGCCAACAAACTTGTGGAAGAGTTTATGCTTCTTGCCAACAAGCAGGTAGCCACCGACATAGGCAATCCCGGCGGACGCAAGAAGGCCAAACCATTTGTATACCGTATCCACGACAATCCAGACCCCGACCGCATGACCAATTTCGCCGAGATAGCCAACCGATTCGGCTACAAGGTGAGAACCACGGGCAAGCGCACCGACATCAACAACTCGCTCAACAAGATGCTATCAAGCGTAAAGGGTAAGCCGGAAGAGAACCTGTTGTCGATTCTCGCCATCCGTTCAATGTCGAAGGCTGTATATTCAACCGTCAACGTAGGACACTACGGCTTGGCTTTCGACTACTACACCCACTTCACATCGCCTATCCGCCGCTACCCGGACATGATGGTGCACCGCCTGCTCGACAAATACCTCAACGGCGGACGCGCCGTAAACCGCGAGAAACTCGAAACCGAGTGCAAGCACTCTTCCGACATGGAACAACTGGCAGCCAACGCCGAACGCGCTTCCATCAAATACAAGCAGGTGGAATTCATGAAAGACCGACTGGGACAAATCTACGAAGGCTCGGTGTCGGGCGTGACGGAATGGGGAATCTACGTGGAACTCGACGAGAACAAATGCGAGGGTATGGTGCCTATCCGCGACCTCGACGACGACTACTACGAGTTTGACGAGAAGAACTATTGCCTCATCGGGCGCCGCAAGAAACACGTATACCAGCTCGGCGACAAGCTCACCGTGCAAGTGGCGCGCGCCGACCTCAACAAGAAGCAGCTCGACTTTGCTATCGTGGGCAACGAGGCCGACAAGAAGGCCGCCGCAACCTCTGTCAACAAAGAGGGCGACGTGGTGAGCACTGCCAAAAAGTCTAAGAAAAAATCCGACTCGCGAAAGGCCTCGAAGAAATCAAAGAAATCAAAATAAAAACGACATCATACGCATGAACATAACAGTCTACCTTTCCTCAAAATCTGACCTCAGCGACAATTTCACCAATGCCGTCAGCGCCATTGGCAAGGGCATCGGCGAGATGAACGCACGTCTGATCTACGGAGGCAGCAACGCCGGACAGATGCACATCCTCGCAGCCACTGCCAAACAGCACGGCGCAACGGTCACTGGTGTGATTCCGGAAGTGTTCCGGCAGCTGTCGGATCCCGTTGTCGACGAGATGATATACACTCTCGACCTCAGCGAGCGCAAAGCGCGCATGATTGAGCTGGGACAAATATTCGTCGCGCTCCCCGGAGGCATCGGCACAATCGACGAGGTGATGAGCACCCTCGCCTCCCTCACCGTGAGCCGGAACTTCTCGAAACGCATCCTGCTGGTGAACGTAGACGGCGTGTTTGACCAACTCTACAACCAGCTGCAGTCGCTTGTGGAGCAGCGCCTTGCCGCTCCGGAGGCTGTCGCATTGGTGGAGCTCGTGGGAAGCGCGGAGGAAGCGATAGAAAAACTGCAACAACTAAACCGTTGATATTATGGTAAAGAAAAGTATTGTTTACACAGCCACCGGCGACAAAGGGACAACGTCGCTCGTTGGCGGCAAGCGCGTGTCGAAAGACGACGTGCGCCTTGAAGCGTATGGCACAGTCGATGAGCTGAACGCACACATCGGACTGCTCGACAACCTGCACAACGTGCCGTCGGACATCAAAAGTTTCCTACGCGTAATTCAAAACAAACTCTTCAACATCGGAGCGTATCTCGCCACCGAGACCGCTCCAGGCACAAAGGCAATGGGACTTGACGATGACGATATAGCCAACATCGAGCATCAGATAGACCTGCTCGACGCCGAACTGCCACCTCTCCGCAATTTTGTGCTTCCCGGTGGCAGCCGCATCTCTTCGCGTGCGCAGATTTGCCGCACCGTGGCACGCCGCTGCGAACGCCGCGTTGTGACTCTCGCCAACGAGCACGATGTGGACCAGAACGTGCTGACATACCTCAACCGTCTGAGCGACTATTTCTTCGTTCTTGCACGCTTCAACAACATCCACAACCAGATTGAAGAGATTTTTTGGGACAAGGATTGCAAATAAACAAGCAATTGACAGGTTTTTAACTAAATTTAAACCCGCATTCTATTTGAAATTTGTTTTTTTACTATCTTTGCAGTCTCAATAAAAAAACGCAGATTAAAAACGATAGAATTATGTATTGGACTCTTGAACTCGCATCAAAGCTTGAAGATGCGCCCTGGCCAGCAACCAGAGAAGAACTTATCGACTACGCCATGCGTTCTGGTGCTCCGCTCGAAGTTATCGAAAACCTTCAGGAAATGGAAGATGAAGGCGAAGTGTATGAATGCATCGAAGACATTTGGCCTGACTATCCAAGTAAGGAAGATTTCTTCTTCAACGAGGACGAATACTAAAAAGCCCACAAGCTGACTTGCTCAGCTTCGAGCATTGAATATAAGCGGCATAGGAATTGCGACAACATTCCTATACCGCTTTTTTCAGTCACAAAAATATGCGTAAAACGCTTGTCAATATGAATATAAATCTATACATTTGCCTTATAACTGTGGCTTTTTGCCATGCAATCATTGCAACTATCATATTAATTAACCAATAAACCATCTTTACTATGGCAAATCTATTAGACGAAACTCAGGGACCAATCAATGACAACGGACGCGACATCCATGTCATAGACCGCCAACTCCCAGTGACAATCACATTCAAATCAACTCTATTTGAGATTGCCCTATGGGTGACAATCCCGGTTCTGACATTACTTTATGTGTCCTTTATGGGCAACAAGCTCGAATCGCCGGAAATGGTGGCTCTGATTGGCTGCGTGTGCGGCATATTGCCGGGAGTGATATTCATCTTTATGAAAATTTCCGCACGCAACTACTTCCAGCAACTCGAACAGCGCATCCAAGCCGAAGCGTCAAACATCGACAACTACCTCGAACAGCGGGTGCAGATACTTCAGAATGTTGTAGGAATTGTGGACCGCGCCGTAGATCTTGACAAGGACGTGATGAAGGCTGTGGCTGCATTGCGCGAAGGGAAAATCAACGACGCCAACCGCAGCGACGTAAACAGCCAGCTGAATATGGCTTGCGGACGGCTGTTTCCTCAAGTTGAAGCCTATCCCGAACTGAAAGCCCACCAGGCGATAGCCGACGCCATGCAGCAGAATAGCTATCTGCAGCGTGAAATCACGGCTGCCCGCACGGTATACAACAGCAGGGTGACTCAATGGAACACCGACATCTTCGCTTGGCCTACCAAGATGATTGTCGCAGCCCGTCAAGGCTACACGACAAGAATCCCGTTTACCGCCTCTGCCGAGACCCGCGAGATGGCTCGCAGCAAATTCTTTTAATCGACGGTGATGACAGACGACATCTATGACCCGCTCGATGAATATGTCAACACGTTTCAGCCCCGCTTCGAGCAGGTAGCGAAAGACACATTTGCCCAACTGGCGAAGGAAGCCCAGGTGGACGTTGACGCCAACCGACAGACGTGCCGTTTGCTGTACGACGCAGAGAAGTCGCTCGGCGCGGTGAAATCACGCATCGGCTGGACAACGTTCTTATGCGTCATTCTTTGGTGCTGCGCAGCCATAGGAATTTTTGTCATCTGCAAAGATTACGGCACGATGAGCCCGGCAATCGCCACCGCTGTATTGTTGTCGGTATTGGCTGCTGTCATCTTGCTCTTATCCGTGATTCATCCACGCCTCAAAAGGCTGAAGGCTGAACGCGGCGACCTGAAGCAGACCATCGCGCAACACAAGGACGAGGCATGGGAGCAGATGGCGCCATTAAATCGCCTGTACGACTGGGATGTGCTGACGCGCATGATGACCGAGACCGTGCCTCGGCTTGAATTCGATCCTTACTTCACCGAGCAACGCCTCGCCGACCTGCGTCAGGTATATGGGTGGGACGACACATTCAATGCCGTGCGTTCGGTTGTCTACTCCCATTCCGGCCTTATCAACGGCAATCCGTTCGTGCTTTGCCGCACGCGCAAGATGGAGATGGGCACAAAGACATATTACGGCCACAAAACCATCTATTGGACCACACGCGAATATGGCTCAGACGGCAAGATGAAGACCGAACACCATTCCCAGACCCTCACTGCCAGCGTCACAGCCCCCTATCCCGGATATTACGAGAAGACACGACTTATATATGGCAATGTGGCAGCCCCCAACCTCACGTTCTACCGCAAGAAGAACGGGCTTGCCAGCTGCAAAGGGTCGCTGTCATACAGATGGCACAGGCTAAAGTTGCACAACAAGGCGCGCAATCTCAGCAAAGGCGACTATGCCATGATGACAAACGAGGATTTCGAAGTGGCGTTCGACACCAGCAACCGCAACGACAACCAGCAGTTTGCCCTGCTCTTCACGCCACTTGCTCAAGCCAATATGCTCAAGTTGCTTCAAGACGATGACGTGGGCTATGGCGACGATTTCGATTTTGTCAAGGACCACATGATAAATACCATCATTCCCGACCACATACAAGCCATCGACCTTGATATGAATCCGCGCCAATATCAACACTTTGACTACGACCAAGCGGAGCACGACTTCCACGACATCAACGCACGCCTCTTCCGCGCCATATATTTCTCTCTGGCTCCATTGCTCTGCGTGCCGATGTACCAGCAGATAAGGTCGCAACAAGACATTTATGGAAACCACATGCAGCGCCAAAGCGCATTCTGGGAACACGAGGCTCTTGCAAACTTCTGGGGTCAGGCGTATTTCAAACACCCGCAGTGTGTAACCGACAATATCCTCAAGACCAAGGCCCACAAGGACTCCGACGGCTCGACCACAATCACCGTCTTTGCCCATGGATACCGGACTGAAAAGCGCCTCACCTACATTTCAAAATGGGGCGGCGACGGCAGAACCCATCAAGTGCCTGTGTATTGGGACGAGTATCTTCCTGTTGTAGGCCAAGGAAGCATCAGCATGACTGAAGACAACAGCGCAGATGCCGCCACTTCCCAGAAACAGCGCATAGACCACATCTCAGACGTGCTGAAGAAATCGGGGCTGAACGTGTACCGCAGACATATTGCCTCCAAAGTGCGATAAGAAAGCCTCTGATTTTTGCTCCTGCCCCGGCACAAAGCGGCGCAGCCACAGCCCATAAAAAAGG